>JACCDM011368299.1_pt1 | contig 10074 bp, 9 predicted proteins | sample 7445851 | NCBI WGS metagenome assembly JACCDM01 (sample SAMN15323438, study PRJNA562643) | freshwater metagenome | isolation source: river surface water | place: USA:Blue River Watershed | collected 2017-08-16
AATAGGAACAACATTGTGATCCGCACGCGCAATCTGCCATGCAATCTCCCACACGGGCTGTTCTTTTTTAAAACGATAGTCTCCGATTTCAAGCCTAAAATCAGGACCTAAAAATAAAAGCATGCCTCGTAACACAAAATCATATCGAATAATATTTCGAGTTTCGAGTTCTTGTGCAAGCGATGTAATCGTATCTGATGACGAGATATGTATAACTGCTTCACGATTGTTGTTTACTACTGGTGGTGCTGAGAAGAGATAGTACCCCCCAAGAACACACGCACAAATAAAAAAGAATATGTTGAGCGTCTTATATACACGAAGTGACGTAGTATGTATTTGTGGTGTCGGTATAGGTTCCTCCATGGATTAAAAAGGCAAATTTGAAGGTGGCTTGGCAATCTTTGATTCGATACGCTTGAAACTCGGTGTTTCTGAAACCATCCCTGGGAAATGAAAAATAGTTGCGAGTTCTTCGCTTGAAAGGACAAAAATCTTTGGCTTTCCTGATGGGAAAAACGCACTCAATATCTTTGGATAATCCATCGCATACTGAAGTGGTGGATGGAAAAAGATACGCAATCGATACCAATCAAGAAAACGATTCTTAAGTTTCATTCCTGCGGTACCTGTCGGGTCACCCCAGAGCGCACCTACACCCGGAGAATTTGTACGAGAAAGTTCATTTGAAGATGGCCATGCATACTGACGGAAAATCATACGAGATGCCATGCGTGTACTATTGAAACGCTCATCAGAGACCAAATCTTTTCGAGCAAGTACAACCATACGAACACCACAATCAAAATGAAGCATAGAAACATGACGAACCATCTCTTTGATTAATGGAGCAAGAATTGGCGGTGCGATAGTCGGCGCTCGTGATTCACCTGTCGCAGAATCAACACCCGCGTACGGCTTCATGATTGATTCGACTTCTTCAGCAGCTGCTTTGGTAATATCGACGTGTCCACCCGTCTTGTGACTATGATATGCTTTGACGCTTGGTCGCACCACGATCTGAATCCAGATTTGCTCTCCCTGTGCGAGAGAACCGAGGAATTCTATTGTCGGAGTGATTGGGTCAATCTTGTACTCTTCGTCTGTTCCTGATTTTAATTCATCAATCATTGTGTAGGTACGGAGCGGTCGAGCATCGTGTTCACTCTTTGTGAATTCACATCCCCACATATTCCACCCTGCCTCTTTTGAGAGTGCAGGAACACGAAATGCATAGTCTTCTACTTCGAGTACTTTTGCTTGAGGGTACTGAGAATAGATTTGTGTCTCTACGAGATCACGAATACGACTCGGTGTACGAACATAGAAATGAATCTTGCCATCGATAGAAACCATCTCAAGAGAAAACCACAACCATGTTGAACCTTGGACATATTGTGCCCAAAATCCTTTTGATGTTTTCTGAAAAAATGCATTTGAAAAGATGAGTTCCATCGCAGATGGACTCTTGACCACATCACGTGGGACTTGAATCTCGAGAAGAACCCATTTGATACCAGCAACAAAACGCTCTGTACGATAGTGATGCCACATATTGAGGGCCAATACCGAAAGTGGAATCGGCATCAAATACCCAATGATGATAAAAAGGAGTTGGACAATATCAATATTTTGAGATGAAAGAAAATTTTCAATCATAGAAATGACAATGATGATAAAGAAATTGCACCAGTAAGAATACCAGCAAAGACGAGACCTATTCCAATACTAAGAATCGTAACAAAACCACCTTGATACATATGTGATTAAGTATATCATATTCATATAATAAAAAACTCCCCAGAGGTGGGGAGTTTTTTATTATACTGCTGTATAGAGACCGTTTTTATTTTTCTTAAAATATTTTGAGTTTTGAAGATTTACAAGAATTGTATTTTTCTTCAAGTATCGTTCTTTCATGACTTGTTCAACGATATCTTCTTTTGACATTGGACCGTTCTTCTTCAAGAGTTCTTTGATTACTTCTCGAACAACACCTGTCTTGTATCCCCATTCTGAGAGAGCGTAGATACCACGACCGACGAGAACGAAACGATTGTCTTTGATGAGTTCATTGTGACATGTCGCTGTGTGACATTTCTTTTCAAAAGTATCAGCGATTGCTTTTGCAACTTCACGGAAGTGCATTGGGCTACCATGCTTTCGCATCATAAGAAATGCATAATCCTTGATACCGCGAGTCTTGATACTTGATGATGTTGATTTACCCCATTCACCAAGAGGATTTTTACTCATCTTCTTAGACATTGAGAGCCATCGTTTTGCGATTTCTGCATCTTTGTATTCTTCTGAGAGATTTTTTACTTCATCGAGGAATCGAGCAACGAGATCTGCTTCTGGTACGAGTTCGTCATCAGTAAGATTTGCATAGAGATTCTTGAGAGATGTATGAATCTGTTCTGAGATAGCAGAGTCCACACTCCATCGAGTCTTGAAATGATCATCTTCTTTGTGTTTTGTAAATTCGTCACCGAGTGTAAGGTAGAGGTGAATATGATTCTGTGTAAGTGGGTCTTTTGAAAGATGGCCAAGGAGATCTTGTTCACCTACGATTGCACCGAGTGTGTGCATGAGAGTCTTTAATTCTTCGAATACAGCTTTTTCGTTTTTGAAAAGGTCTGATTTACGAATGAGAGACAATGCAGAGTTTTCAATCTGACGAACACGTTCTCGAGTGATACCGTATTTTTTACCGATTGCTTCGAGTGTTTTGCGTTCAGCGTCATCAGTAAGACCAAATCGATTCACTACGACTTCATACGCACGAGGAGGTAGACCAGAGAGCATCCGCTTGGTTACCTGTTTTGGTTTAAATGTGACTGTGTTCGCCATATGATGTGTAAAAAATTATATATAATGTTTATTTTCTATAAAATCATAATATCATTACTATTGAATAAAGTCAACAACATCCTAATCCCTTTATTCTACAACGATATTATTACTTCTTTGCACTTGTTTTATTTTTTGAGCGGGCTGATTCTGTGAGGAATTTCTTGCGTAGACGGACATTTTTAGGTGTAATTTCGAGGTATTCATCGTCTGCCATTACTTCGAGAGCTCGTTCGATTGAGAGCTTGAATGGAGGCTTCACATTGATAGCTTCATCGGCACCACTTGAACGCATGTTTGAGAGCTGTTTACCCTTTGTTGGATTCACTGCCATTTCTTCGCCTTTTGTGACGTTACCGACAACCATACCTTCATACACTTCGTCACCGTGTTCAACATACAATATTCCTCGTTCTTGGAGTGTCCAGAGAGAAAATGCTGCAACCTTACCGGCAACCATCGATGTCATAGAACCGACATCACGTTTCTTGATCTCACCAGCGTATTCCTTGAATCCGACGAATCGTGATGCGAGAATACCTTCACCTTTTGTGTCTACGACAAATTGTCCTCGGTAGCCGAGAAGTCCTCGTGTAGGGATTTCAATGAGGAGACGCATGATTCCCTCTTTTTCATTCATGTTTGTAATCAATCCACGTCGAGCAGTGAGTTTCTCGATAACCGCACCTGAGAATTCACTTCGAACATCAATCGTTACTTCTTCATATGGTTCGAGCTTAACGCCATTTTCTTCTTTGATGATAACGTGTGGCTGAGATACCTGGAGTTCGTATCCTTCACGTCGCATATTTTCAAGAAGCACCGCAATATGCAATTCACCACGTCCATAGACGAGGTATCCTTCACTGACTTCTTCTTCATCTGATCCGTCAAAATTTACACGGAGTCCGACATTAATTTCAAGTTCTTTTTCGAGACGTTCACGAATCTGTCGTGACGTAACGTATTTCCCTTCACGTCCAGCAAATGGTGAATCGTTCACGAGGAAATTAAGAGAGATTGTCGGTTCATCAATCGCAATAGATGGAAGTGCGATAGTCGCCCCATCAACACAGATTGTTTCGCCGATAAATACGTCTGCAATACCTGCAATGATAGCGATATCACCAGTACTCAGCATATCTACTTCTTTTCGAGCGATACCTTCAAAGGTAAACATTTTAGTAATACGTGTGGTACGAGAATTACCTTTGTCATCTTTTACGATGATTGTTGAACCTGTTTTAATAGAGCCAGCGTACACACGCGCAATAGCGAGACGTCCGAGGAAGTTATCATAGCCCAAGTTAAATACTTGTGCTTGGAATGGAGCTTCGGGATTCTTTGATGCTTCAGCAACTTCTTCGAGTACGAGATCAAGAAGCGGTGTAAGGTCTTTTGATTCATCAGTAAGGGCACGCTTTGCGATACCCTGTCGGCCGATAGCGTAAATGGTTTTGAAATCAATCTGTTCTTCGTTGGCACCAAGTTCGAGGAAGAGTTCGAGTACTTCTTCGTGTACACGGTCAGGATTCGCAGCTGGTTTGTCGATTTTATTGATAACAACGATTGGCTTGAGTCCGAGTTCGAGAGATTTCTTGAGCACGAATCGTGTCTGAGGCATTGGACCTTCTTGAGCATCGACAAGGAGAAGCACAGAGTCAATCGCACGGAGCACGCGTTCTACTTCAGAACCGAAATCCGAGTGACCAGGAGTATCAACAATATTGATTTTTGTACCCTTGTAATTAACAGACGTGTTCTTGGCATAAATAGTAATACCACGTTCTTGTTCAAGAGCGTTTGAGTCCATCGATGCACCGTCTTCGTTCATTCCACATTGTTTCATCAACTCATCAGTGAGTGTTGTTTTACCGTGGTCAACGTGGGCAATAATCGCAATATTTCGAATTTCCATAAATTAAATACGTGGGTTAGAAAAATGAGTAAAAAATAAATCGCCAGCTGGCGAAATGTATTCACATAATAACATAGATTTATTGACAATGCAACAAAAAAGTATTATTTTGAGGAAAAAAAGAATATGAAAAAAAATGAACATACCACCTCAGATTATATAGTTTCAATAACCAAAGCAAGAGGCAAATCAACAGAAAAGTATTCCTATAAAGTCGAAATACGTATTCTGGAAATAATGCATAATTATTTTGACCATAATACAGTTATGAAAATAACGAATACTATTTTTTCAATGCTCTATCCAGGATTGTCATTTCAAAACCATGGATCTATAACAAGAATTCAAATTGAAGTACGAAATGGATCTTTGTGTAAAAAGAATAATGGGATTCTTTCTGGTTATATTCGAAGGATTGACTGTCGATACACAGAAGAAAAATGCATTCTTCATTTAAACATCGAAATTGAACTTTTCACAAAAGAAGGTAGTGTTGCAACATCACATATACAAGTACACCCCAAACGTGAATAGATTTAAATACTCAACAAAATTCCCCCGCAAAATCGCGGGGGAATTTTTCACTAGAGTGATTTTTTTTGTATTTCCAAAAGACTTCGTACGATATTAACCGTTCTTCTAAAAAAATCTGAGATATCTTTTATCTCGGATAAGCGTAATTGATTATACCAATAAATTTCTTTATTTACAGAGTGATAATCACTCTCCGGTGGGTAATCAAATTCACTAATTTTAAAAGCGACCTTCAAAAGTTCCTCATGAGAATGATCATACCGAGAACATTCCAAGAGCCATTTTTCTGATTTTTTATGATCAAAACCCATGAATTCGAGGAGTATTTTATTTCCATAAATTTTTTCCTCATTAGACAATTCTTTTTGTCCCCAATTTAAAAGATCTTTTTCCATAACTATGTAATTAATTTAAAATCAAAATACATTAATTACACAATTAAGTCAATTTTTAAAACAACTTCAAAATATCGTGATAGGTAATAAATAGCATGAGTGTAATGAGAAGCCCAAAACCAATCATATTCAATGTGTTTGCAATAACAGGCTTGATAGGAGAACCTTTTATTTTCTCAATAAGAAGAAAGAGAAGACGTCCCCCGTCGAGTGCAGGAAATGGAATCAAGTTAATCACTGCGAGATTGATTGAAATGAGTGCAGTAAATGAAAGCAAATACACGAAACCGAAATCTGCGGCATCACCCACGACCCCCACAATACCAATAGGACCATTTACTGTCGCAAGATTTGCAGTCCCACCAATTGTTTCAATGAAAAGTGTATAGAAACCAACCGCTGTATTTTTCATAAAACTCCATGTGAGTTTGAGCCCTTCCCAGAGTGCCTTGTGCACAGGAAGTGTCAGTGTACCAATTACATCCATAGAAACACCAATCATCGGAGTGCCATCAGTAATCAATGGAGTGACGAGTGTCGTCTTTTCTTCTCCACCACGCACATAGGTAATCGTAATAGGTTCTGTACTGTGCTGACGAATAAAATATCGCACACTCTCAGGTGACGGTGTCTCGGTACGATCAGTACCCGCAGAGAGTAATGTAAGCGTATCCCCTGCTTTTAATCCAGCTTTTTCTGCAGGGCTCTGTGGAGCAATACTTGTCACCATGAGTGATTGATTTGCAAGTGTTTGATCTTTTGAAACTTGCCCAACAGAAGCAGGAAGCCCTGAAAGAAATCCAACAGAAAGGAGCAACCATGCGACGAGAAAATTCATCGCGACACCAGCAAACAAAACAGATGCTTGTATGTATTTTGGTTTTGATACGAGACTACGATTTTTATCGGGACCTGTAGTCGATTCATCATTTGGATTCTCTCCAAAAATTTTCACATATCCACCGAATGGTAAGAGATTGAATTTATATGTTGTCTCACCTATTTTTTTCTTGAAAAGTGTTGGTGGGAATCCAAATGAAAATTCATCCACACGAACACCAGATTTTTTTGCAACAATAAAATGCCCAAATTCATGGGATACGACAAGCACAAGTAAAATAACAATAAAAATTAAAATGTTCATGTGTTTGATTGTAGCACCTAACTCATCACTTCCGTCTCTTTCTTCGCAAAAATTCCTTCGAGATTTCTATTGGCTTCATCGACACATTTTTGAATATCGTCTTTTGCGCGCTTTGCATCGTCTTCGGACATATCATCGAGTGTATCCATCGCTTCTTGTCGCGCCTTACGTACCGTGATACGTCCATCTTCGAGCTTGTCTTTCAAAACCTTCACGAGCTTCTGGCGATTCTCGGTCGTGAGCATTGGAAATATCGCTCGTACACCTTCACCATCAGAGACAACTGAAAGTCCGAGGTTCGCAGACTGAATCGCTTTTTCTATTTCTTTGATTGCACTTTTATCCCATGGAGCAATGCGAAGTGTTTTTGGATCTTCGACACTCACAGCTGCGACATTTTTTATTGGCATAAATGTTCCATAACTATCCACCATGATTGAATCAAGAATCATTGGTGTAGCGCGTCCTGTATGTACCTGAGAATATTCTTTTGTAAGCCATTCTTCAGCCTTTTTTAATTCTGCTTTGAAATATGTTGGATTGTATGACATGTATTGTATCTTACACTAAACTATCTATTAATTAAAGAGAGGTGTGTTGTGTACTTACATAATAAGTGCAATATGTTCGAGAATCATCTTAGGAGATGAACCAGAAAGTTTGAGATACTCTCGAGCCTGTGCGATTTCTGAAAATACAAAATGAAGGTGTGGGTCAGTCACTGGATGTGATACAGAATGAGAAAGATGTGACTCAATAAAAGAAAGAAGACGTGTCGCGTGATATCGCACTCCACCACGCGTCTCATCACCCTCATGCTCTTTTATCATTTCAGCCACCATACGAATACGGTCTTTAGGTGAAGCGTTGATAAATATCGTCGCATAATCACGAAATGTTGTTTCTTCTTCGAGTGGAAATGAAAGCACATGTACGCGTGAGAGTAGCGTTGGGAGCATCTGCCCACTCGTTTGCACAACAATAAAGAAATGCGTATTCTCATGTGGTTCTTCGAGGATTTTCAATAATGAATGCTCCGCTTCAAAGTTGATATTCTTTGCACCAATAATACAAATACGTTTGACTCCTTGCGCCCCCTTCTCTGTATGCCATGCACGAATACTACTCCCATCAGCGACCGTAAAAGAATCATACGATACACAAATCACATCAGAACTCGCAGGTGCGATAACTCCACGCTCTTCGAGAATACGTCGCACCATCTCTGGCACACGCGTCGGGTCACCTTCGATAACATATGCATGATGAAGATCCTCTGGAAGTGAAAATATATCGTTCATATCTCTCTATTGTATCGTATGTGGGAAAATATCTGAAAGTTCTGAAGAATAATAAAATTCATGTGCAAGATCACCAAATACATATGTCGTTCCACCAATCGTTATTTCAGCACCGCCCGACTTTGGGTCAGGATTTGGTTGAGAATTATAAAAACCAAGATTATACAGTGTCGCCAATACATCGGGACGGCGAGAAATATCATAGCCAGCCCTCTGCCACTGAGCACTGACTTGTCTCATATATAAACCAACATAGAGATACGAATAATACGGGTCTTTTGTATTTGTAATTCGTTCCATCCGAACATCAGGAATCTTCTCATCAGACACCAAACGATAATCAGCAATATTCTCCATTGTCTTTCCAAGATAAAAAGGAGATGACGCATCTTTCAATTGCATTTCGATTCGTTCAACAGTCTGTGGTTTTAACCCTGCAATACCAAATGAGAATTTTGAAAGTGATGCGAGAATTTTCAAAGGTTCAAAATATGACTTAAATGAATCTCGCTTGCCAGTAAAGAAACGAAACTGTTCTCCGATAACTCCACCGAGAAGAATTCGTGGTGAGATACCTGCATCACGTGCAGCACGATTAATCACTTCTTGATCGCGAGTAAATGCTTCTTTCATGACAGCCCATTCTTCTGATTGTGCCCATGGACTCTCTGTCGCACGAGGATTAAATACAAGCATACCTTGATTTGAATACGCACGAGGGACTGTTGTTCTAAAATAACTATTACGCTCAGAGACACTTCCTTTTACATTGAGTAATCCAAATTGCATTGCAATAAACACACAAACAAAAACAAACCCTATCACAGCACAGAGATACACGGCACTTTTAAAAATTGTTTGAAGAAAAGGATGCATGAAGAGAGTATATTATTTCTTACTGAGTATCGTTTTCTTATAGGTATCAAGATGATTCAATGCTTCACCAGTTCCACGCACGACGCAGAGCAAGGGTTCATCTGCAACTCGTGCTTTGACACCAATACGTCTATAGACGAGATCTGAGAGATTACGAAGCTGAGATGAACCACCTGTCATGATGATTCCTTCGTCAATAATATCTGAAGCGAGCTCAGGTGGTGTATCAGAAAGAACATCTTTGATTGCTGTAATCATAATACGAAGTTCTTTGTCGATAGCACGAACGATTTCATTTGTTGAGATTTGTGCAGTACGCGGAAGCCCTTGGATAAAATCACGTCCTTTGATAGTAATCGTCAATTCTTCTTCGAGTGGCACCGCTGCTCCTATTTTCATTTTAATAATTTCAGCAGTCTTATCACCGATCGCGAGGTTAAATGTCTTCTTGATATAGTCAGCGATTGCTTGATCTATCTTGTCACCGGCACACTTTACTGATGTTGATGCAACAATACCTCCAAGAGAAATCACCGCAACATCTGTTGTGCCACCACCAATATCCATAATCATATGCCCTTTTGATTCATGAATAGGAATACCCGCACCAATAGCCGCCAAAATTGGTTCCTTCACTACATACGCATTGCGAGCACCCGCACGAACAGCCGCCTCGACAACAGCACGACGCTCTGTCGAAGTAATCCCTGCAGGTACCGATACCATCACATCAGGTTTCCAGAAATTATATGTTCCGAGTGCTTTGCCAATAAAATACCGAAGCATTGCTTCAGTCACACGATAGTCAGCAATCACGCCGTCTTTCATGGGACGATAGACAATAATACTCTCTGGTGTTTTACCAATCATCTCCTTGGCTTCAATACCAATCGCGAGAATAGAGTTATCCTGCTCGGATACTGCAACAACAGAAGGCTCATTGAGTACAATACCTTTACCAGGAAGATACACAAGTGTATTTGCGGTACCGAGATCAATTCCTAGTTTTTTTGAAAAAATTCCCATGACAGTGTATCGAGACAGGCTCTTTAT
>JACCDM011625776.1_pt1 | contig 10068 bp, 9 predicted proteins | sample 7445851 | NCBI WGS metagenome assembly JACCDM01 (sample SAMN15323438, study PRJNA562643) | freshwater metagenome | isolation source: river surface water | place: USA:Blue River Watershed | collected 2017-08-16
CAACGACGTCCCCACTGTTCAGCAACAAAAGCTGTCGCACCTGAACCACAAGTAGGATCAAGAACCAAATCGCCAGGATCGGTGGTCATCAATACACATCTTTTAATAACTTCCGTATTCGTCTGAACGACATAAACCTTACCATTGGCACCTACCGTATCATTCCATGAAGCAAGAAGTTTACTAACTGGGTAATCGTCAAGAAAGTACTTGTAGGTGAGTCGATTTCCTTCAACTTGAACTCTATTTTTCTTAACAAGATTATCTAGTCCTTCTTTTGTTGTCCCATATCCTGCTTGACCAGGAGAGAAAACTCTACCATTAAAATCATACGTAAATTGCCCGCTCGGATTTGCGCCTGAAGCAATCAGTGATTTTAATAAATATACCCTCGCATTGTCTGGTAAAAGTTTATGATTATCAATTTGTTCCGGCGTCATTTGATAATAGGAGCCGTCTGGAAGTTCATACCATTTGTAATGGAAGTCACCTTCTGCGATTGTTGGTAAGAATAAATTACGATATTTTGTCTTTTGCTTATCTTTACCATACCAAATAATAAAATCATTCATTTGTTCCAGAAAACTAGCACCTAAAGGCATCGTTTTCTTGCGAAAAGGAATCAGGGAAATAAAATTATTCGAACCAAATACTTCATCCATGAGATTCCTTACAATATGAACATTCTCATCAGATATCTGAAGGAAAAAGGAACCACTCTCGGTAAGTAAGTCACGTGCATTCGTGAAACGATCACGAAGGTAACCTAGGTACGAATGAATACCCAATTCCCACGTGTCACGGAATGCCTTAATTTGTTCCGGTTGCCGAGTATATTCATCATCTCTTCCATCCTTTACATCCTTTTTTCGTGTTGAAACCTGCCAATTGGAGCCGAATTTAATACCATATGGAGGATCCATATATATCATCTGCACTTGCCCACGCATTTGCTCTTTTTCAAGAAGTGAGTTCATGACCTCAAGGGAATCACCGAGAATCATTCGGTTGGACCAGTTGTCATCATGGTGATAGAAATCAACCATGTCATGAAATGTTTGTTCAGCACCCTCACCCCACAATGTATTCATCGTCCCTTCATCATCAGTATCACTCTTAAGGCGATTAATGATTGCCTCAGCAGAGATTTTTTCTTGTATGTACAATGGCACGGTATCAACAGCAAGCGTTTCATTTTCGCCTTCACCTTTTTCTCTAAGTGACGCAAGAAGATCAGAATCAACAGCCTTACCTGCCCAAATGAGTTGTGGGTCAAGCGATGGGTCGTAGCGATAGTGTTTCTTAACTGGCTTCTCTCGCTTGAGGTGTGATAGTTCCTGAGTAGGAATATTCTTTCGAGTATCTTCGTGTTTATACGAGTCAATATTCGCCTTACTTGCTGCTACTTTGGGTGTTGTCTTTTGTGTGCGTGCCATACTAATAATTACTTAATACTATTAAAACCGTTCGTGAGGCCAAACCGAATGAGATTTTGTGTCTCGTGAATATCTTGTACTTCGAGGAAAGCCCACTGGCCGAACTTACCATAATTGTTTACCGCCGGGACCCAGAGATTACGTGCGGTTTCCACTTTAATTGCTTTAGCTTCGTCTTTCTTTCCTGTCACTTCAATAATCAAATTGAGTAATTGGTTGTCTGGTGTCTTAATCCGAGCAATAAAGTCAGGGATATACGTGCGTGAAGCCCCTTTAAACTCATACGGAATGTAGAATTCTAAACCCTCGTTCTTTACATACGCTTCTACTTCATCCATATCTTCTAGCTTCTTTGCTACCCCCTGCTCCCATTCACCAGTATCAGCAATAACGTAGTTAACATGTGATTTAAACGTCTCACGGACAGGTTTTGTGGTAATGCGATCAACGTACCTCGTACTCCCTACGGTGTCATAATGTGCAAGTATTGGCATCACCTTCTTCTCTGGCACAGATGCTGAAATTGCTTGGTAGATATTTGTTGCAGCATCTTTGAAATATGACTCAAGGAGTAACAGGCCAATGAACATGTTATCTTTAAGCTTCACATTCTTTCGTACATATTCAGCAGTAATATTCTTGACCTGAGGGAATAGCCAGAAGCGATTACTTCCTTCCTTGTCACTAAAATATCGCTCGATGATGTATTTTGCTAATGCATACACCACTTGCTGTTCACGCTTTGTTTTGAGTGATTCAAGTGTATGCACGTCTTCACCGCCTATCACGTCGGAAACTACTACCTTTGTCGGTACGTTTTCAATGGTAGTTTTAACACTGTCACTAAATGTGGCTTCGAGTTTTTCTAAATCAAACTCATGCCGATAACCTTCAAGTCGAGGGAATTGAATCTCAAGAGCTTCACGTTCTTCAAGTGCTCGCACTCGGTTAATAGCAGTTGGTTCAGGGCCGGGACCATCAGTGCCGTCCGTCTTCATGAACAAGAACGGTACACCATATACTTCAGCGTATTCAGGTCTAAACTTTCCTGTCTCATCTACATCATAACTAACACGACGAAGTGCTCGACCTACGACCTGCTCACAAAGTAATTGCGTAGAGAATGCACGTACCCCCAACACATGAGTAACCGTGTTTGCGTCCCAGCCCTCAGTAAGCATCGATACAGAAACGACACATTTGATGTTTTCGCCAAGTTTACCCTTTCGTCCAACTGTATTCATTACTTCACGGAGAATCTCTTCGTCTTCTGGTTCAGGACGACCTGGATACAGTCGTGCATATTCTTCGTGGAACTCCTTAATTTCGTGAGCAAATGCCTGCTTAAACGTGTCGTTCACTGCCTCACCGGATTCAATCGCTGCGCTGTCAATCAAAAATGTACTTGGTCTATCGTGAAAACGGGATCCATCTTCGTTACGAAATATTGCTAATTTACCTGGGATGATACGCTCTACCTCCGGTTTTTCGTAACCTGCAATCCATTTGTACACCATTTCTGATACTGTAGTGTTATTACATACCACAATCATCACTGGTGGCATTACATTAGGATTCTTCTTTAGAGATTCTTGGTAACGAGCATAGCTTTTTTCGTAGTTCTCGTAGAGTGAGTAGAGGGCTGTTTCAAGTTTGGTCGGCAGAACAGGATCATCACTGTATTCACCAGTCTTCTTACCTCTCTTTGGTAGACCGTCGCTAATGTGTAGCCAAAGGTGGCGATATGACGGGATGTCATCTTTTGTAACCTCATCAGAACGAACCGGAATGCGCGGAATTTTTACAATACCAGATTCAATTGCATCAATAAGATCAAAGTCGGAGACAACCCACGGAAATAATGTTCCTTCAGGAAAGCCCGAACCTTTGAGGTAATACGGAGTTGCAGATACATCTACAACCATTTTTACACCTAACTTAGCGTGAAGAGCTTGCAGCCCATTGTGCCATACTCGAGCCTCTTCATTATTTTTTTCTGCTTCTCGTTTTTCTTCTCCTGATAGCTTTTCTCCTTCCTCGGTTTTATGAGTTATGTAACAGTGGTGAGCTTCGTCATTTAAAACTATTATATTCTTTTTGCCCTTGATACCTCTAAAAGCACGATTAATCATCGCTGCTGGGCTTTCTTTCTTTGCTGAATCACTTACCACGCGGGCGCCTTTGTAACGCTCAATGTTACGCTGGAGCATGGTATGAAAATTAATGACTACAATCTGTGCCTGATTAAGAAAATCTTTGTATTGAGCCGGTACGATATCTAGTGCATCGTAATAGTTGTTCGGGTTATTTGGTTGCAATACTGAGAGGCGATCACGAATAGTTATGCCAGGAGCAATGACAGCAAAGGTGTCAGTAAACCTAGTGTCTTGTCGGTAGTGGGCCTTATTGATTGATTGCCATGCAATAATCATCGACATCAAGACTGTCTTTCCCGTGCCGGTCGCCATCTTGTGTGCTATGCGAAAAAGTCCAGCATTTAGTTCGTGGCTATATCGATCAAGGTCATTCTTAATCCATGTCTCACCACGCTTTTCAGCAATCTCGGTGATGTAAATGATCGTTTCAAGTGCTTCTATTTGGCAAAAGAAAAATCTTCTCTCTCGCTCATCACGTTGCCAATGCTGCAGTAGTCTCTTAGTTACATTTGTCGCGCCATCGTAATTTGACGAGCGCCACTCACTAACTTTGACACGGATTCTATTTACAAATTCATTCTCCTTAAATGTTTCGTTTGTCCAGGTGGTAGAGATCCCTTCTAACTCTAATTGATTCTTACCCTTTTTAGTTGGTACTGGCACATAGACACCGCTCATACGGCGACCTGAAGCAATCTGATCAGTAATGCCTGTCTCATTAAAAATAAAATGCTGCTCAGGCTCCTTAAAGGGAGTGTTAATTATGGGGTTATCTATCTGCACCCCTGCAGGCTGACTCATACAAATAGATTAGCATTTAGGGGCTATTATCTCAATTAGCTTTTAGTACTTCCTTAAGCACATACAACGTAGCAAAATTCTGAAATACAAGTAGCGGAATACCAAGCTGAAAGTACCATTTTCTCGTTTTATGATGAAGGAGAAGCATGCCGACGCAGACGCCGACACTGCCAAAGGCGGTGGCAAGGAAGAAGATCAGTCCTTCCGGAATGCGTTCAGTATCCCCTCCCCTCACGGACTTCCGTTTGTCACTCACCATGACGAAAAAAGTAACGATGTTTATTATGACCAAAAGGCCAATCAAGAGCTGTTCATCCGACATACCAAAAGCCTACCACATATCATGCAACTTATTCATTAGACCCCGCGTAGAGTAATGCTAAGGGGGTTTAATGGGCAGCTTGAGTGCGCAAGACTACAATTTGCACACTTCGAATACAAGATCTGATCGTTCTATGTCGAACAGGGTGTGTAGGAACGTACCTTTAAACATATCACTCTCTGGATTATATCCTTCTGGCTTTACTACGGAAGCAAGAGCAGCGGAAGCGGTATGTGTCAGATCATTAGAATTTGCAAAATATTCTATTTCTACGATCGTACTATTTGGTGTTGGAAATAGTGAAAAAGCAGAGGGTACATTATTGCTATCAATCACTTGCTGACTGAGCTTGGCTTCTGCGGTCATTTGATTGATTTCTGCAGCAATCGTATTGATACGCTCACCTTTAACCTTAATATCTGCTGACAAATCATTAACCAGATTTCCCGCATTCAGTGCTTTCAGGCGAGCATCTTCTAGGTTTGCACTTACTCGATCGAATTCATCTTCTGTAATGTCTCCCTTAGAACGAGCTTCGGCGGCACTCTCATAAACCATCGTTTGAACATCATAATCCTGTTTCAGTTCCTCAAAAATGAGTCTTTCATTTTCATACGTTGACGTAAGCCTCTCTATTTCGCTTAAAAGCTTTTCATACTCATCTGATTGATTCGTATAGAATTCATTAAATGCATTTGTTGCGCCTACTACCCGTTGATAATATTCATTATACTTAATATCAAAAATAACTTGAGCATTTTCTTCTCGGTATGCGAGCACATCGCCGAGAAATTTTTGTTCAAAAGCGACTTCAGCTGACTGTATCGCCTTCACTATTTGATCTCGTGTGAGGGTGTGCCCTGACTCGATTTCTCCAATACCATATGTGACACTAACGAAACAATCACGCTCAATGTTTAGTGCCCAGTAGAAATAGATGAGGGCTGCAATAATGCAAGCACCAAATAGTGCGCTCACGGCAACAATGACTTTTACAATCATATGCATAGTGCCAAAGATACCACAATTTATTGAGAAAGTAATCGTACGCTAAGCCACAAGGACTAACTGTCTCCGTATTTGGAAATACGTACACTTCTCGTAAAACTCCCTAGGGTCACCCTAGGGAGTTTTAGCAATATACCGTGAAATTAAAATAATTTTTGCTACACTAGGGAATCTGAATACTAATATAAACAGGGGCCCAGCGCGTGAACGCTGAGCCCGGAAGGCACATGGCTGTGCAAGGAGGATCGTTAAGGCAACTGCGAATTGCCCCAACACATTCAGTATACCGAAGACTTCGGCAAACACAAAGGCTCCCTTCACACAAGTAACCGACCACCGGTCTTAGGACCGGTGGCTTTGGAAAAGGCCGGCTCAAGCCGGCTTTTTCGTGGTGCTTAGGAGAGTAGTTTGTTAAATAGCGATGGTTGATCAACTTGATTATGATGATGTTGATGAGCGACGTACCGTCGTATGATGTGCTCATCCATACCAATCGTTGAGACAAAGTACCCACGTGCCCACAGCGATTCTTTCTCATAGAGACCATGTGCACGCTTTATCTTCTTCTTAAGCCACGCCGATGACTTCCCTTTGATTATCTGCATGACGTATGAAACAGAATCTCGTGGCGACGCTCCCATAACCATATGGATGTGGTCTTCCTCAATACTGAGCTCAATGATATCCCAGTGTTTGTATTTCATAATAGATTCGAAGGTCCTTCGGAGTTCATCTTTCACTTTTTGAGCTCCGAGTACTTTGCCACGATACTTGGGAGTCCACACGAGGTGATATTTCATCTCGTAGTAGCAATGTGATAGTGTTTTGATGGTACGTTTGCGCATACGTATTGATAGCTATTACTAAAGCCGTCCTGCCGGACGGCTTTAGTATATGCGTTGCCTTCAAACGTACTCTCCGGCTGAAGCCGGAGGTTTTTAGAGATAACAAAAAGCCCGGTGCATGGAAGCACCGGGGTGGCACGAATGTGAGAGCGTGCCAAAAGACCCTCACCATGTAGCAGTTGCCAGCTACATCTCAATGATAATTTGCAATAAGTTAGGGGTCAATCCGTGTATGTGTCTACAGTAGCAGAAAATGCCGGGATAGTACCGGCTTTTTCTTTTGGTTGTGAGAATTGCGACAAAATAAATTGGGCCCGAACGTTTGCGCGCTCGGGCCCGAATGCACGCCTGATCGCCATGCCTTGAGGAGGAAAGGTGCGATCCAGTCGTGCTCCACACCTCTCATACAATACAACGCTATATAAGATTTGTATAGATACATAGATGCTCCGAAAAAGAAGCCAGTTAACACTCGCCAATCACCACATTTTGAGCTACCATCTTCGTGTTCCAACAAAAATCGGGAGACGGAATGCTTCTTTCAGAATTTCCATGGGAGGATGGCTGGCTGGTGAAGCTGCGAGTCGGAAACCACAAGGCTCTAGGCGTCCTCTTGAGTACACGCATTATGGGGAACTATCTGCATCTAAGTGTTCGTGTCACGATGGAGCAACGATCCGGTGAAGGAACTCCCTGGAAAGTAGCACAATCAGGGACAGCCTATCAGCTTTACTTCCTGCGTTCTAAGTCCAAAATGTTTGCACATGAGGACGAATGCATAGCGCTTACCAGCGGATGGCAAGAGACGCTGATTGTGCTTCTGTACAAGCCGCGGGAAGACGTCACAGAAGAGCCGATCACCCAACAGCCTTCGAAGCGGTGAGCCTCATGAAAGGAGCCTATGCATGGTCCGCATGAGGCTCTTTTCATATCAAGACAAAACAACACGACCGTATGTCGTGTTGTTTTGTGTTGGTCGGGCTACCGAGAATCGAAGGTCTTTATCGACAGTGCCCCGCACTGTCGGAAGAAAACAAAGTCGGAGTGCCGGGAATCGAACCCGGTCTACATCCACCCCATGGACGCGTACTACCGGTATACTACACCCCGACTCTGCTTTCTTCCCCGGCATGGACGCGTACTACCGGTATACTATAGCCCGATATATGACGTACCTTTACCACAGATACTTGCACCGGCTAGTCTATCAAGACTTTAAGCCAAATGCACGAGGTATTATTACGAATCTACCCCTCAATGAGAGTGTCAATGCGATGAGCAAGGTCAATATCCTTTATGGTGACACCTTTCAGATCGTGTGTGGTGAGCGTGATGGTTATTCCTCCATATGAGAGCTCTATCGTTGGATGATGCTCGAGAATTTCTGCATGCACCGCGATCCGTGCTGCTAGCACAAGCCCATCAACAAATGCCTTTGTGGAGATCCTTCGTGAGAGCTCTGTTTCCTTCTTATTCAATTTCCACAACGGAAGCTTCTTGAGCTTTGCCAATCTTTCCTTTTGTGTAAGTAGTTTTAGTTCTTGAGCCATATATGCCTATAGTAACACGTCACTTTCGTGACGTGAGTGTGTCTAGGATGAGGTGGTTGATAAATTCCTCGTAGGAGCTCCCCACTGCAACGAGTGCCTTTGGGATAAGTGATTCAGTCGTGAGACCCGGAAGCGTATTCACCTCTATGAAGTAGACCTCATTCCCTTGGACCATGAAATCAGACCGAGAATACTGCTGTAAGTTCAATGTCTCATGGACACGTTTTGCTGCATTTTCAATTGTCTCCTTTACTGTGTGGGAGAAGTTTGACGGACACACCTCAAGCGTCGCTCCGCTATATCGAGAACTATATGAAAAGTAGCCTTCACTCTGTGGAGGAATAATCTCAATTGGTGGAAGCACGTAAAGATCTTTCCCCCTGAAGCGTTCAATGACTGCGCATGTTGCCTCGCGGCCTTCGATATACTCTTCAACCAATACCTCAGCGTATTGTGTGAGCGCTCTCGTGAGGACATCTCTGAGGTCTGTAGTATCGAGTACGAGCTCCACACCGAGAGAAGAACCTGAAGCAAGTGGCTTCACTACATAGCGGGAGCCAATATGGTCTCGTATGTCGCTCACCACCACATGAAGGCGGTCAATATCCTCTCGTGTCACCTTCCTTGATACCGGCATTTTCACTCCAGTTCCCACGAGGTACTCTTTAGTAAGGTGTTTGTTGAGTGCAATACTTGACGCAAGTGGTCCACTTCCGTTACAGGGAACACCATAGCGCTCGAGGAGTCGCTGCACGCTTCCGTCCTCTCCAAAGGAGCCATGAAGTGCGATGAGTACTCCATCACACGTATGGAGAACTTGTTCGGGATACCGAGCAACACCATTAATGAGCCACTCGCCGGATTTTGTGATTACCACATCAACGGGTTCGAATCGTTCTTGATCAATAGCAAAAAGCATCGCACTCCCTGTCTTAAGGGAGACATCGTATTCCTCACTCGGGCCCCCTCGGAGAATACCAATGCGTGGCTTACTCATATGCATCAGTGTAGCATTAATCTACTCTCGAAAGGTTTCAAGATCCCCATAGACACCCTCGAGAAGATCAATATCTTTTCCGCTCTCTTTGAGAAGCTTTATATTGAGGGCGACAGCAGATCTAAGAAGTGCACTCCCCTGCGGATCTCCTACCGTTGTGTCGTACATTGTTCGAAATGCTTCAAAATCCTTTATGAAGCAGTGTCCCCCTGCCCCACGACCTCCTTTGTGTACAGGATTCGTATGACTCTCTCCGATTCGTGGATCATGTATGAGCGCCTGACGAACAGCTTCCCACTCACCACCCTCCGCCTCGACGAGATCATGGAGAGTGTTCATATACATGACCTTCATAAAGAGGTAACAATTCCCCGCATACTTCACAAACTCAGCGTCGCGAGCACGCATCACGGAACTGAATGGAGCCTCAGGGAGTACTCCGAGTACCTGTTCTGCCTTTTCTCGGTACTCATCTGCATCTTTTGAGATGCCGACAATATTCCGATTCGGGTGTGCGGCGTCGTAGGCTGCGGTCGCTTCTACAAGAAACTCAGGGCTATGGAAGACATACCGATCAGGGAAAAGGGCCTGCAAACGTTCGGTTGTTCCGGGGAGTATTGTCGATTTAATGACAGCAATCTTCCCCACCCCAACGAGTGGAATGACGCCCTCAACCGCGCTCGCATCGAAACCTTCTTTTGTAGTCGGGGTAGGAACAGCAATGAACACGATATCGCACTCTGATATTCGATCCCTGTTCTCGTTGTATGGTGCTTCAAGGGCATACCGTACGATATCGTATCCTCGATTTTCAAAATCATCAGCATAATTTTTACCTATCCAACCCTGTCCTATGAATCCGATCTTCATATTGCAGTAGATTTTATTTCCAATCCCCTCTTACAGAGGCTGTACACTTTTCGCAACAACTGCTCAAAGTCTTGCGAAGCTCC
>JACCDM010680868.1_pt1 | contig 10065 bp, 7 predicted proteins | sample 7445851 | NCBI WGS metagenome assembly JACCDM01 (sample SAMN15323438, study PRJNA562643) | freshwater metagenome | isolation source: river surface water | place: USA:Blue River Watershed | collected 2017-08-16
GCCGCGCCGACCGCCCCGGCCAAGAAGTAACCTTCCCGCCCGCCCGTCCGCATGGTCATCAAGGTCAGACAGGAGCCTCCCGGCGCCCTCGCGGGCCAAGCGCTGTGGATCGCCCTGCTGGCCGTCGGCCTCGCCGTCTTCGGGCTCGTGGTGCAGTACAGCGCGGGCATCTCGCTCTCCTCCAGCAACCGCACCTTCGCGTTCGAGCGCCAGGCGGCCTACCTCGTGCTCGCCCTGGTCGCCGGCTTCCTCTGCTACCGCCTCAACCTCGAGCGGCTGCGCGAGCACCGTTGGTGGATCTTCGGCGCCGCGCTCGCCGCCATGCTCGCGGCCCGCATCCCGGGCATCGGCGTCTCCGTCAACGGGTCGTGGCGTTGGATCGACCTGGGGTTCATCCGCCTCCAGGCCTCGGACCTGGGCAAGCTCGCGCTCGTCATCCTCCTGGCCGACCTCCTCGCGCGGATGCAGCGCTGCACGCTGGCGCCGCGTTTCCGCATCTACCAGCTGTCCGCCCGCGCGCCCTTCCTCTTCACGCCCGCCGGCTGGCGCGATTGCCGCGACGGATTCCTCAAGCCGCTGGCCGTGGTGCTCACCGTCGCCGGCTTCATCGCGCTCGGACCGGACCTCGGCACGATCCTCCTCTGCATGGCGGTCGGCGGCGTCATGATGTTCATCTCCGGCGTGCGCTGGCAGTACGTCATCCCGACGCTGCTGCTCGGCGGCGCGGCCCTGACCATCCTCATCCTGAACTGGCCCAACCGGCTGCGCCGCTTCGTGTCCTTCATCGACCCGTGGCAGAACCGCGGCGACGAGGCCTACCAGCTGTTCGAGGGCATGATGGGCTTCGGCGTCGGCGGCCTCACCGGCAAGGGCGCCGGCTTCGGCCTGCAGAGCCGGGCCTACCTGCCGGAGGCGCACACCGACTTCGTGCTCGCGGGCATCGGCGAGGAATACGGCCTCGTCGCCACCAGCCTCGTCGCGCTCACCTACCTCGCCATCTTCGTCCTCGGCTACCGCGCCCTGCGCCACTCCGCGGACCTCTACCGGCTCAACGTCGGCCTCGGGGCCCTGCTCTTCCTCGTGATCCAGGCCCTGGTCAACATGGGCGTCGTCACCGGGCGCCTGCCCACCAAGGGCATCTCCCTGCCGTTCCTCAGCTACGGCGGCACGAACCTCGTCGTCATGGCCTGCATGGTCGGCCTCGTCCTCAACTGCATCCGGGAGGCCTCCCGCCCGGTCTTCACGCCCAAGGAGGCGCGCGCATGAGCCGCGTGCTGCTCGCCTGCGGCGGCACCGGCGGCCATCTCGCCCCGGGCATCGCCTTGGCCCAGCGGCTGACCGACGAGGGCCACGAGTGCCTGCTCATCGTGAGCAGCAAGGCGGTCGACGCGCGGATGACGGCGAACTATCCCCGGCTCCGCTTCGTCCCGGGCCGCGGCCGCGGCTTCGGGCCCGGCCTCCTGAACAAGCTCCGCTTCTTCCCCGCGCTCCTCGGGGCCGTCTGGTCCGCGCGCGCCCTGCTGCGCGAGTTCCGGCCCGACGCGCTCGTGTGCTTCGGCGGTTTCATGAGCGTCGGGCCCGCCCTCGCCGCGCGGCTCGCCGGCATCCCCGTGCTCGCGCACGAGGCGAACCGCCGCCCGGGCAAGGCGGTGCGGCTCATCGCGCGCTTCGCCCGTTCGGTCCACCTGCCGGCGGGCGTCCGCCTTGCCGGCGTCGCGGGCGACCGCCAGCATGATTCCGGCTACCCGGTGCGCGCCGAGATGCGTCCGCTCGCCAAGGAGCTCGCCCGGCGCGCGCTGGGTTTCCCCGCCGCGGGCCGCCTGCTCCTGGTCACCGGGGGCAGCCAGGGCGCCGCGCCCCTCAACCGCTGGCTCGAGGGCCGGCTCGACGAGCTCGCCGCCCGCGGCGTCCACGCGCTCTGCCTGACCGGTCCCGGCGGCCGCGACGAGCGCCTGGAGCGCGCCGGCTCCGTCGTCCATTTCCTGCCGTTCTGCCACCAGATGGCGGCGGCCTATTCTGCAGCCGACCTTGCGGTCACGCGTGCCGGTGCTGGCACGTTGGCGGAACTCGCGACCTGTCGGACGCCGGCCATCCTGGTCCCGCTTCCGCACGCCGCCGACGACCACCAGACCGCGAACGCGCTGCAGGCCGCCGACAGCGGCGCCGCGATCCTCCTGCCCGAGCGCGAACTCGGGCGCCTGGGAGAGGTCGCCTTCGGGTGCATCGCCGACAACGCCGCGCTCGCGGCGATGCGCGATGCGCTGGCGCTCGCCGACGCGGCCAACCATTGGGAGGAGCTGGCCCGCGAGACCGTCGCCTTGGCCCAAGCCCACGGCCGGAGGGTCGCCCCGGCATGAGCGCGGCGGCCGCCACCTCCGCCTGGATGCTCGGCGCCTGCGGCATGGGCGTCGGCCCGCTCGCCATCTACCTGAAGGGGGAGGGGTGCGAAGTCTCCGGCTGGGATGACGCCACCGGCAGCCCCATGGAGCTGCAGCTGGCGAACGCCGACATCCCGCTCCTGCGCGACCCCTGGGCCGCCGGCCGCGCCCCGCTGGTCGTCGGACGTTCCAGCGCCGTCAAGCCCGGGCATCCCGCCCTCGCCCTCGCCACGGCCAAGGGCGTCCGGCAGCTGCGCCGCGGCGAACTGCTCGCCGAGCGCGTCGCCGAGCGCCGGTTCGTCGCGGTCTGCGGCAGCCACGGCAAGACCACGACCTGCGGCATGATCGTCGCCGCGCTCGCCTCGGCCGGGGCCGACTTCGGCTACGTGCTCGGCGGGCTCTTCCGCGACCCGGCCTTCCCGCCCGCGCGCGCCTCGGCCACCTCGCCTTGGGTCGTCGCCGAGGTCGACGAGAGCGACGGCACCATCGGCGCCTTCTCGCCCGACGTCACCGTCGCGGTCAACCTCGACTGGGACCATCCCGATTATTACCGCGACGAGGCGGACCTCGAGGGCGTCTTCCGCGCGCTGTTCGAGCGGACGCGCACCGCCGTCGTGATCCCGGCCGGCAACGAGCGGCTCGAGCGCCTCACCGCCGGCCTCCGGGTGCCGGTGCTGCGCGTCGGTCCCGACGGCGACTACCGCGCCCGGCCCGTCGCCGGCGACCATGCGACGTCCGTGCTCGAACTGGGAGGCCGGTTCCCGGCGGGCCAGGTGACCTTGCCCGTCGCGGGGACCTTCAACCGCGCGAACGCCGCGATGGCCCTCGCCGTCGCGCACCTGGTGACCGGCGGCTTGGCCGCCGAACCGATGGCCCGTTGGCGCGGCATCCGCCGCCGCCAGGATGTCCTCTTCGAGGCCAAGGGCCTGCGCGTGCTCGCCGACTACGCCCACCACCCGACGGAGATCGCCGCGTTGCTGCAGTGGATCCGCGAGACGCACCAAGGCCGGCTCGTCGTCGTCTTCCAGCCGCACCGCCATACCCGCACTCGCCAGTACGCGACCGAGTTCCGCCAGGCCCTCGCCGTCGCCGACTACGCCCTTGTCCTGCCCGTCTACGCGGCGGGCGAGGCCGCCGTCGAGGGCGGCGGGTCCGACGCCGTGGTCGCCGGCTCGGCCCATCGCCTCGTCGCCGACCGGCGGGAAATCGCGCCCTTGCTCGACGGCCTCTCGGCCGGCCAGGACACGGTGGTGGCCTTCGTCGGCGCGGGCGACATCGAGCGCGACGCCGAGGCCTACGCCAAGCTGCTGCGCCGCCGGGGGGCGGACGTCCTTTCGCGCGACTTGCCGGACCTCGTCGCCGATCGGCTCTCGGCCGGCTGCGTGCTCCGCCCGAACGAACCGTTGGCCCGCCGGACGACCCTCGGCATCGGCGGCGCGGCCCGCTGGTACGCCGAGCCCGCGACGGTCGACGACGTGGTGGCCTTGCTCCGCGCGGCCGCCGAGCTCGACCTCCGCTATTTCGTCGTCGGCCGCGGCTCCAACCTGCTCGTGCCCGACGACGGTTACGATGGGCTCGTCCTGCACCTGGCCCCGGAAGCCTGGGGCAAGGTCGAACCGCTGGGCGAAGGTCGCCTGCGCGTCGGCGGCGGCGCGCGCCTGAAGGAACTCTGTGGCGTGGCCGCGCGCGAGGGTCTCGCCGGTTTCGAATTCCTCGAGGGCATCCCCGGGACCGTCGGCGGCTCGCTCCGCATGAACGCGGGCGCGATGGGCGGCTGGATCTTCGACGTCGTCGAGTCGATCGAGTGGCTCACGCCCCAGGGCCGCGTCCGCGCCGCGCGCCGCGACTGCTTCGACGCGCTCTACCGGGATTGCCCGCAGTTGCACGGGGGCGTCGTCCTCTCCGCGGTGCTGCGCGCGGCCGGGCGCGACGAACCGGCGGCCATCCGCGCGCGCATGGACGAGATGGCGGCCCGCCGCCGCGCCTCCCAGCCCCGCGAGGCGAGCGCCGGCTGCGTGTTCCGCAACCCGGAAGGCGACAAGGCCGGCCGGTTGATCGACGCCAGCGGACTCAAGGGACGGGCCGTCGGCCCCGTCGCGGTCTCCCCGGTCCACGCGAACTTCCTCGTCAACGGCGGGGACGCCACGGCCGCGGACTTCCTGGCCCTCATGCGGGACGTCCGCGCGGGCGTCCGCGCCGCGGCCGGCGTCGAGCTGCAACCCGAGATCGTCGTGCTCGGCCGGGAATGGAGGGAACTCCTATGAACGCGGAGCCGGAAGTCATCATCCTGTGCGGCGGACAGTCCTCGGAAAGCGAGGTCTCGTTGCGTTCCGGCCGGGCGGTGGCCGCCGCCGTCCCCGGCGCGCGCCTCGTCGAACTGTCGACCGATGCCTTGCCGGCTTGGCTCGAACCCGCCACGCACCTCGTCTTCCCCGTCCTCCATGGCGGTTGGGGCGAGGACGGCGGCGTCCAGGGGGAACTCGAGGCCCGCGGGATCGCCTTCGCCGGTTGCTCCGCCGCGGCCAGCCGGCTGTGCATGGACAAGGTCGCGACCAAGCGCGCGATGCGCGCGGCGGGCGTGCCGGCGATCCCGGAGGTCGCCTTCGCCGGCGACGCCAAGCCGACCGCGGCCGAACTGGTCGCCGCCTTGGGCGACGAAATCGTCCTCAAGCCCTCCGACCAGGGCAGCAGCGTGGGGCTCTTCCTGCCCAGCGGCCCGGCCGCGATCGCCGAAGCCCTCGCCGCGATCCCGCCCGCCGGCCGCTGGATGGCCGAACGCCGCCTGCGCGGCCGCGAATTCTCCATCGGCCTGCTGGACGGCCAGCCGATGGGCCTCGTCGAGATCGTGCCGCTGGCCGGCGTCTACGACTTCCGGACCAAGTACACCAAGGGTGCGTCGGAGTACCGTTTCCCGGCCCCGTTGGACGCGCCGACCACCGCCGCCATCGCCGCCGCCGCCGCCCGGCTCTTCGCCGCCGCGGGTTGCCGCGACTTCGCGCGGGCCGACGTCATGCTCGAACCGGACGGGAATTTCTATTTCCTCGAGATCAACACCATGCCCGGCATGACCGAGACCAGCCTGATGCCCAAGAGCGCCTCGTGCGTCGGCCTGGATTTCCCCGCGCTCGTGGGGCGCATGCTCGCCCCCGCCCGCCGCCGTGCCGCCGGCGTCCCCTCCTGACATGAGCCTCTTCCGTCGACTCTTCGGCAAGCGCCCCGAGACCTTCCCCGGCCAGAAGGACCGCGATTGGCGCGCGCTCGTCCCGCAGTCCGTGAACCCCGTGCCCGGCGACGACATCGGCCGGCGCCGGGCGGTCCGCTCGCGCCTGCCCGTCGTCCTCGCCGTCCTCTTCTTCGCCCTGCTCGGCGGGCTCCTCTGGTACGTGGTCGACGAGGGCGCGGCGGCGACGCCCGCCGCCGAGGGCGGGCTGCGCTTCAAGACCGACGGCCTGCTCGGCGCCGACGTCGTGCGCAAGGTGCTCGAGGCGCATCCGGAGGGTGCCGCCCGCGACGTCCACTCGATCAAGGCGGAACTGCAGAAGGACAACCAGATCCTGGTCGCCGACGTCGGGCGCGGCCCGGATGGCGTCCTCAACGTCCGCCTCACCGAACGCAAGGCCGTGGCCCGCCTCGTGGTCACGCCCCCGACCGGCCCGATGATTGTGCGCCTGCTCGATCCGACCGGCGTGACGTTCGCCGGCGTCGGCTACCCCGCCGCCGCCGTGCGCGGCCTCCCCGAGCTCGTGAACTACCGCTCGACCGGCACGGGCGACGCGATGGTCGTCGAGGGCGCGGAGATCGCGGGCCCGTTCCTGGCCACCGCCATGGGCGAGCGCTACCGCGCCTTCTACAACCAATGGGCCGCCGTCTCGCTCGCCGACTGCTTCGGCGTGCATGAGGACGCCCCCGGCTCCTCCCTGCGCGTGGTGCTCCGTCCCGGCAGCCAGCCCGCGGATCGCCCGGCGCTGGCCGAGGTCGTCTTCTCGACGGCCCGTTGGCGCGAGGAGTTCGGCATCCTCAAGGGGCTCGACCTCGAGTCGCTCCTGCGGCGCCCCGACGCCACGGCCCCGGCCTACGTCCTCAAGCTCAACATCCTCAACCGCACCGGTCCCAAGCCCGTCCCCGAACCCCGCCTCGTCCCCGTCGCCCGATGAAACCCCAGAACCAAACCCTGCCCTCGCTCATCGCCGTCATCGACGTCGGCACCCACAAGACCGTCGGGCTCGTCGGCCAGCTCATCGACGGCAAGGCCCGCATGCTCAGCTACTCGGAGCGCCGCACCGACGGGGTGGTCAAGGGCACCGTGACCGACCTGGAGAAACTCCAGCGCTGCGTGCATGAGGTCGTCAACGACGTGGAGCGCGGCGCCGGGCGCGCGCTCGCGGAAGTCTACCTTTCCATGTCCGGCCCCGCCGCCGAGGGCGAGCGCGTGAAGGGCATCATCTCCGTCCCGGCGGCCGACGGCCGCGTGACGCGGCAGGACCTGGCGGACGCCGTGGCTTCGGCCAAGCGCCTCGAGCCGCCGGCGGGCCGCGCGACGATCCTGTACATGCGCCAGCCGACCATCCTGGACAACCGGCCGGTGGGCAACCCGGTCGGCATGACGGGCCGGCGCCTCGAGGTCCTCTTCTGGCGCGTGACGATGGACGAGCCGAACCTGCGCCTGCGCGTCGGCATGGTCAACGGCATGAGCATGATGCTGCGCGACTTCATCCTCGCCTCGCACGCCGCCGCCTGCGCCGTCGCGACCGAGGCGGAGAAGCAGGGCGGGGTGCTGCTCATCGACATGGGCGCCGGCACCACCGATTGGATCCTTTACTACAAGGAGCACATCCTCTGCGCCGGCTCCATCCCGGTCGGCGGCGAGCACCTCACCAACGACCTGAGCGTCGCCCTGCGGGTCAGCCGCGAGACGGCGGAAGACCTCAAGCAGCGCTTCGCGTCGGCGGTGCACCGCGACAACGACCTCAACCAGACGATCTGGAAGGACGGCGACCGCGGGCTCGGCGACCAGCAGTTCAACCGCGGGACCATCACCAAGGTCAGCTCGCTGCGCTACCAGGAGACGCTGGATTTCGTCCGCAAGGACGTGCTGCGGCAGCTCGACCAGATCTTCCCCGACCACCCGACGAAGCTGGACCAGCACCTGCTGCCCTCCGGCGTGATCCTGACGGGCGGCTCCGCGAACCTGCAGGACGCCGCCGAAGCCGTCCAGCTGGTGCTCGGCCTGCCGGCCCGCGTGGGCGTCCCGGCCTTCGAGGTCGAATCCTTCCGGAAGCCCGAGTACGCCGGCGTCGTCGGCATGATGACCGCCGCCATCACCGATGCCCCGCCGCCCCGGCGCCGGCCGACCGGTTTCCTCGCGACGCTCCGCGACCTCTTCCGTTTCTGAGCATGGACCGCGCCCCCTCGATCCTCCTCGTCGGCCTCGGCGGCGCCGGTTGCGCGATGGTCGCGCGGCTGGCGCCGGGCTTGCCCGCGGACGTGCAGGTCCTGCGCGTGGACACGGACGCCCGCCTCGTCGCCGAAGGTGGCCCGGGCGCCGGGCTGCAGGTCGGCCGGGCGCAGACGCGGGGCATGGGCACCGGCGGCGAGCCGGCGCTCGGTTCCGTCGCCGCGGAATCGGAGGAGGCCGCGCTGCGGCGGGCCTTCACCGGGGCCGCGTTGGTCGTGCTCGTCACCGGCCTCGGTGGCGGCACCGGCAGCGGGGCGGCTCCCGTCGTCGCCCGTATCGCCGCCGAAGCCGGCGCCACCGTCCTCGCCTTCGCCACGATGCCGTTCTCGCACGAGGGCGAGCGGCGGATGCGCCAAGCCAACGAGGGCGCGGTCGCCCTCGGGCAGAAGGCCCACGGCCTCGTGTTCGTGCACAACGACCTGCTGCTCCAGCAGGTGTCCACCGAGGCGCCGCTCTCCGAATCGTTCGCGGCCGCGGACGCCTGGGTCGGCGGGGCCCTGCGGGCGCTCGCCGCCGCCTTCGAACCCGGCGCGCTCGTGCCCGTCGAGCCCGCCGCCCTGCGGGGCATCCTCGCCAGCCCCGGCTCGCCCACGCTCTTCGCGTATGGCGTCGGGTCCGGTCCCGGCGCGGCGCTCCAAGCCGCGCGGGCCGCGGGCAGCTGCCCGTTGGCGCATGCGCCCGGCGCCGTCACCAAGGTGGCCGCGCTCTTCGTCTCCGTCGCCGGTGGTCCCACCATGACGAGCGCCGACGCGTTCGAGGCCGTCGGGGCCGTCCGGCTCCGCTTCGGCGGCGAGACGACCACGCTCCTCTGCGCCCGCATCGATCCCAGCTTCGGGGACCGCGTCGAGGTCTCCGTCCTGGGGGCCTCGTTGCCGGCCCCCAAGCCCGCGCCCAAGCCGAAGAAGGGCGCGAAGGCCGTCGACGCGGGCCAGCCGCTCTTCGGTTTCGCGACGGAGGAGACGATGCGCCGCGGCCAGTTCGGCGGCACGCCCATGACCTTCATCGAGGGTCAGGACGTCGACGTGCCCACGTACATCCGCAAGGCGGTGCGCCTCCCCGCGGGCTGAGCGAAAGTCGCTTCCCGGTTGCGCCCCCCGCCGGTCCGCCTACGGTGCCTCGCATGCCCGCCTTCGACGTCGCCGCCCTTCGCCGGGACTTCCCGATCCTCGGGCGGACCGTGCATGGCCGCCCGCTGACCTACCTCGACAACGCCGCCACCTCGCAGAAGCCGGCGGTCGTCCTCGAGGCGCTCCGCCGGTATTACGCCGAGCAGAACGCGAACGTCCACCGCGGCGTCCACCTGCTCAGCGAGGAGGCCACCGTCGCCTTCGAGCGCGCCCGCGAGGTCGTCGCCCGTTTCCTCGGCGTGCCGTCCGCCCGCGGCTGCATCTTCGTGCGCGGCGCCACCGAAGGCATCAACCTCGCGGCGGAATGCTGGGGCCGGACGCACCTCCGGGCCGGCGACGAGATCCTCCTGACCCAGCTGGAGCACCATGCGAACATCGTGCCCTGGCAGGTCATCGCCGAGCGGACCGGCGCCAAGGTCGTGGTGGCGTCCGTCACCCCGCGCGGGGAGGTGGACCTGGACTCCTTCCGGAAACTGCTTTCGCCCCGCACCAAGCTCGTCGCCTTCGCCCACGTCTCCAACGCCCTCGGCACGGTGAACCCCGCGGCCGAGATGACGCGCCTCGCCAAGGCCGTCGGCGCCACGGTGCTCATCGACGGCTGCCAGGCCGCCGCCCACTTCAAGGTCGATGTCCCGGCGCTGGGTTGCGATTTCTATGCCTTCTCGGGCCACAAGACCTTCGGCCCGACCGGCATCGGGGTGCTCTGGGGTCGACCCGAACTCCTGGATACGCTGCCGCCTTACCAGTTCGGCGGGGACATGATCCGCAAGGTCGACTTCGCCGGGACGACCTTCCGCGAGGCGCCGGAGCGATTCGAGGCCGGCACCCCCGACATCTCGGGCGCCATCGCCCTCGCCGTGGCCTTGGAATACTTCATGCCCCTCCAGGCGGCCGCGCATGCGCACGAGCAGTCCCTGCTCGCCGCCGCCACCGCCCGGCTCAAGTCCATCCCGGGCCTGACGATCGTCGGCGAAGCGCCGGAGAAGGTCGCCGTGATCTCCTTCCTCATCGAGGGCGGCCATCCGCACGACATCGGCACGCTGCTCGACGCGGACGGCATCGCGATCCGCACCGGCCACCACTGCTGCATGCCCCTCATGAAGCA
>JACCDM010161272.1_pt1 | contig 10060 bp, 12 predicted proteins | sample 7445851 | NCBI WGS metagenome assembly JACCDM01 (sample SAMN15323438, study PRJNA562643) | freshwater metagenome | isolation source: river surface water | place: USA:Blue River Watershed | collected 2017-08-16
ATATTGGTGTTCATCCAAAGGCTATTTTGGAATACCCCAATATTGATTTAGATTTGAAGAAGGCAGTAGAGAGTGTTGCTCGTGGTCATGCTAGTCCTAGAGCTTTCTACGTTGATAAGTTAGTTGAAGGCATTGCCACTATTGCTGCAGCTTTTTATCCAAAGCCAGTCATTGTTCGTATGTCTGACTTTAAATCCAATGAGTACAAGAAATTGATTGGTGGTTCAAGATATGAACCAGATGAAGAAAATCCAATGTTAGGTTTCCGTGGAGCTTCTCGTTATATTTCTGAAGACTTTGCAGAAGCTTTCGCTATGGAATGCGAGGCAATGAAGCGTGTACGTAATGACATGGGTTTAACGAATGTTGAAATCATGATCCCATTTGTACGAACTGTTAAGCAAGCTGAGAGAGTCATTGGTTTATTAGAAAAACAGGGACTTAAGCGCGGAGATAATGGTTTGCGCGTGATCATGATGTGCGAAGTTCCATCCAATGCCATTCTTGCTGAGCAATTCCTAGAGCATTTTGACGGCTTCTCTATTGGATCTAATGATTTGACTCAGTTAACCTTGGGGCTTGATCGTGACTCGGGGATGGAGCTTTTGGCTGTTGATTTTGATGAGCGTGATCCAGCTGTTGAGTTTTTAATTGCCAGAGCGATTGAAACTTGTATAGCAAAAGGAAAGTACATTGGTATTTGCGGTCAAGGTCCTTCAGATCACCCAGACTTTGCAAAGTGGCTAATGGACAAGGGGATTAAATCAATTTCCCTAAATCCAGATAGCGTTGTAGATACCTGGTCAATGCTAGCTAAGAAATAAGCTAAAAACTAGTCTTTGTATTTAGAGCCCGAACGCATAATTCGGGCTTTTTCAATTTCCCATTCGCGATCTTTGGCGGTCTCACGCTTATCGTGTTGTTTTTTGCCGCGCCCTAAGCCAATTTCACACTTCACTCGACCTTTACTAAAGTGCAGGTTAATTGGCACCAGCGTATAACCACGTTGCTCCACCTTGCCGATGAGCTTTTTAATTTCTATGGCATTTAAGAGAAGTTTTCGAGTGCGCCCTGGATCAGCTAGGACGTGTGTGGAGGCTGAGATGAGAGGACTGATATGGCAGCCAATCAGGAAAATTTCAGCATCTCTAATAACAACATAAGCCTCCTTAATTTGGACGCGTCCTTCCCGAATGGCTTTGACTTCCCATCCCTGTAGGACCATACCGGCTTCAAAGCGTTCTTCAATAAAATAATCAAAGAAAGCTTTTTTGTTATCAATGATGCTCATATAGATTTATCGTTAGAATGCGTGATTATGGCAGACGTAAATAAGACCGTACTGATTCATCACTCCGCAGAACGGATGTATGACCTCGTAACAGACGTATCAAAATATCCGGAGTTCCTTCCTTGGTGCGGTGGTACGGAGATTTTTGAACAGTCTGAACAGGTCTTAGATGCCAAAATACACATTAAGTTTAAGGGTTTAAATCAGTTTTTCCACACCAGAAACACAAACTCACCACCTCATTCTATTGATATGGAGTTTGTTGATGGGCCTTTTAAAAAGTTTCATGGACGGTGGAAGTTCACCCCATTGCGTGAAGATGCATGCAAAATTGAGTTTCATCTTCATTATGAGTTTGAGAGCATCCTTTTGGAAAAAGTGATTGGTCCTGTGTTTGGCATGATTGCAGGCACATTTGTGGATGGATTTGTTAAACGTGCAGATGATTTATTTGGGAATTAATCCAAGAACATGTTAACTATTTTTGTTTGTGATGCAAGAAATGGTCCACCAGAGTTGAAGTCGTTCTCATGGGAGCCACTTCAACCTAAACCAACAGTAGGGGATGCTTTGGTAGCTTTAGGTATCGCCAACTCAGCTGATGACCCCAAAATTGAAAGAAAAGGGTGTTTTGGGGTTTTTGGTAAACGTAAGGATTGGGATGCCCCTATCTACGAAGGGGACAGGCTGGAGCTATATAGTCCTTTACTGGTTGACCCGATGCAAGCCCGTCGCAAAAAAGCCAATAAAGACCTAGATAAAAGGCTTCAAGACCGGGCAGCAGTCAGAAAAGGTCGTTTTTCAGGCAAATAGTCATAAAACCTCTATAATTCGCTTTTGCGCATAGAGGTTTTGCATGAGACTCATTCAAAAAGCACTTACATTTGACGATGTGCTTCTCGTTCCCGCTTATTCAGCGGTTTTGCCACGTGATACTCAATTGGGTACTCAGTTAACACGTGATATTTCAATCAATATCCCTTTGGTTTCTGCTGCGATGGATACCGTCACTGAAGGTCGCCTTGCGATTGTGATGGCTCAAGAGGGTGGCGTGGGGATTATTCATAAAAACTTGACGCCAGCAGAGCAGGCGCGTGAAGTTGCCAAAGTAAAACGATACGAGTCGGGTGTTTTACGTGATCCGATCACGATTTCACCAGATATGACAGTACGTCATGTGATCAATCTTTCAAAAGAGCATGGATTTTCTGGTTTCCCAGTTTTAGAAGGTAAAACTGTGGTGGGCATCATTACCAATAGAGACTTACGATTTGAAGAAGATCTAGATGCCAAGGTTAAAGACAAGATGACGCCTAAAGATCGCCTGGTTACGATCAAAGAGGGTTCCTCACCTGAGGAAGCTAAGCGTCTCATGAATAAGCACCGCTTAGAGCGTGTTTTAGTCGTTAATGATGCGTTTGAGCTACGCGGTTTAATTACTGTTAAAGATATCCTTAAAGCTAAGGAGCATCCATTAGCCAGTAAGGATAGCCGTGGTCAGTTAATTGCTGGAGCGGCTGTTGGCGTCGGTCCAGACAATGACGAGCGTATTGAGTTGCTTGCTAAGGCGGGTGTTGATGTGATTGTGGTGGATACAGCTCACGGTCATAGTCAAGGTGTATTAGATCGTGTGAAATGGGTGAAAAAGAATTACCCACAAATTCAGGTGATCGGCGGAAATATTGCAACCGGAGAGGCTGCTAAAGCACTCGTGGCACACGGTGCTGACGGCGTTAAAGTAGGTATTGGCCCAGGATCAATTTGTACCACTCGTATTGTGGCCGGTGTAGGTGTTCCTCAGATTACTGCAGTTGTTAATGTTTCTGAAGCATTAAAAGGCACAGGTGTTCCTCTGATTGCAGACGGTGGTATTCGTTATTCAGGTGATATTTCTAAGGCTTTAGCAGCAGGCGCTCATTGCGTGATGATGGGCGGTATGTTCGCAGGTACTGAAGAAGCTCCAGGTGAAGTGTTCTTATACCAAGGTCGCTCCTATAAGAGTTACCGCGGCATGGGTTCAGTAGGCGCCATGAAAGATGGTGCGGCTGATCGTTACTTCCAAGAAGATAACAGCGCTAACGTTGATAAGTTAGTGCCTGAAGGTATCGAAGGTCGTGTTCCATACAAGGGAAGCGTATTAGCGATTGTTCATCAGTTAACGGGTGGTATTCGTTCTTCGATGGGTTACTGTGGATGCAAAACAATTTCTGAGTTGCATGAAAAAGCAGGTTTTGTTGAGATTACTTCTGCAGGTATGCGCGAGTCACATGTTCATGATGTGCAAATTACTAAAGAAGCCCCGAACTATCACATCGATTAATTCGATTAATTTGTCACATACTTAGGACTACCGTGCACGACAAGATTTTAATTTTGGACTTTGGGTCACAAGTGACCCAGTTGATTGCAAGACGCGTTCGTGAGGCTCGCGTTTACTCTGAAATCCATCCTTACGATGTTGACCCCAGCTTTATTGAGAAGTTTGTTAAAGAGCAGGGTTGTAAGGGCATCATCTTGTCTGGTGGTCCAAGTTCTGTGACCGAGGGTGATACACCACGTGCACCTGAGATTGTTTTCAATTTAGGCGTGCCCGTACTTGGTATTTGCTATGGTATGCAGACGATGGCAGCTCAATTGGGTGGTCAGGTTGCTACGGCAGAATCTTTAGGTAAATCACGTGAATTTGGATACGCTGAAGTTCGTGCCCGTGGACATACGAAGCTACTAGAAAACATTCAAGATTTTTCAACTCCAGAAGGTCACGGCATGTTGAAAGTCTGGATGAGTCACGGTGATTCAGTGACTGATTTACCACCTGGCTTTAAGTTAATGGCTTCAACAGACTCATGCCCAATTGCTGGCATGGCTGATGAAGATAGACATTTCTATGCTGTGCAGTTCCACCCAGAGGTGACTCATACAGTTTTAGGCAAAGCGATTCTTGAACGTTTTGTTCACCAAATTTGCGCTTGTGGCACAGATTGGGTCATGGGTGATTACATTGCTGAAGCAGTAGCATCCATTCGCAAGCAAGTAGGCAGCGATGAAGTTATTTTAGGTTTGTCAGGCGGTGTTGATTCCAGTGTTGCTGCAGCTTTGATTCATCGAGCTATTGGTCCTCAATTAACTTGTGTATTCGTGGACCATGGTTTACTTCGATTGAATGAAGGCAAGATGGTCATGGATATGTTTGCCAAGAACCTTGGGGTCAAGGTCATTCATGTAGATGCCACCAAGCAATTTATGGGTGAGTTGGCTGGTGTGACAGATCCGGAAGCTAAACGCAAAATTATTGGTAAAGAGTTTGTTGAAGTTTTCCAAGTTGAATCTGGAAAAATTAAAAATGCTAAATGGCTTGCACAAGGGACTATCTATCCTGACGTGATTGAATCAGCGGGAAAAGGCAAGAAGGGTGCTCATACGATTAAGAGTCACCATAACGTCGGCGGCTTACCTGAAGATATGAAGCTTCAATTATTGGAGCCATTGCGTGAGTTGTTTAAGGATGAAGTGCGTGAGTTAGGCGTGGCTTTAGGCTTACCTCATGAAATGGTCTATAGACATCCTTTCCCAGGCCCAGGCTTAGGCGTTCGTATTCTGGGCGAAGTGAAGATGGATTATGCAGACTTACTCCGTAGAGCAGATGCGATCTTTATTGATGAACTTCGCTCAACTATTGACGAAAATAGCGGTAAGTCTTGGTATGACTTAACTAGCCAAGCATTTGCAGTATTTTTGCCGGTTAAATCTGTCGGGGTGATGGGTGATGGTCGAACCTATGAATATGTGGTGGCTTTAAGAGCCGTTCAAACTCAAGATTTCATGACCGCACATTGGGCGCATTTACCTCATGAATTACTAGGCAAGGTCTCTAATCGAATCATCAATGAAGTCCGCGGCATTAACCGAGTGGTTTATGACATCAGCGGTAAACCACCTGCCACCATTGAGTGGGAATAACAGCTTGTAATGACTTACAGCGTTAAAGAGATTTTCTTAACGATACAGGGCGAAGGAGCTCAGGTAGGTAGGGCTGCTGTATTTTGTCGCTTTAGCGGTTGTAACTTATGGACAGGTCGCGAGGAAGATCGATCAACAGCCATTTGCCAGTTCTGCGATACTGATTTTGTCGGAACTGATGGTGATGGAGGCGGCAAGTTTGACTCTGCAAGCTCACTAGCCAATGCTATAAATGCGGCATGGGGGCAGGGCGATCCTCACCATAAATATGTTGTTTTCACAGGTGGTGAGCCACTTTTACAGTTGGATGAAGTACTGATCAGTGAATTGCATCAGCAGGGTTTTAAAGTTGCCATAGAAACTAACGGAACGATTCGAGTGCCTAATGGGGTCGATTGGATTTGTGTCAGCCCTAAATTGGGTTCTGATTTAGTGCAGTTACAAGGGGATGAATTAAAACTAGTGATTCCTCAACAAGGTCACATGGGTCAATTGACTCAATTACTCGCAAGATTTGAAAAGATGTCGTTTAAACATCATTTTCTTCAGCCCTTGGATGGACCTGAGAAAACCGCTAATACAGAATTAGCCATTAAAATTTGTCAGTCTCGCCCTTTGTGGCGTTTGAGCACTCAAACTCATAAAATTTTAGGTATCCGTTAAGTAGATACATATGAATAAAAAAATTGAAATTACCCGTCGCCTAGAGTTTGATGCAGGTCATCGTATCCCACACCATAACGGCCATTGCAAACACGTGCATGGACACCGTTATGTCATCGAGGTCACATTGATGGGGCAAGTGTTAGAGCATCAGGGTCACGGTGATGACGGCATGGTATTGGATTTTGGTGATATCAAAAAAATCACTAATGAAGAAATAGTTCAAAAGTGGGATCACGCTTTTTTGGTTGCTAAAGAAGATGATGTTTTGGTCAATTTCTTGGCAAGTATTCCAAATCACAAAACTGTAGTGATGGACTCTATTCCGACAGTTGAAAATCTTGCTCAATCTGCCTTTTCTATCTTAGAGCCTATTTTTAAGGAACGCTTTGGCGGACGTTTAAATTTAAGTCGTTTGCGTTTGTACGAAACCCCTAACTGTTGGGCAGATGTTCATGCCTAATGAGCAAGATCTAGAGTTCATGCAATTGGCTCTAGTGGAAGCTCAAAAAGCTCGCGCCATTGGCGAGGTGCCTGTTGGTGCTGTCTTGGTTGCTAATCAACAGGTTGTTGCCACAGGTCATAACCAACCCATCAGTCAGAATGATCCAAGTGCCCACGCAGAAGTAGCTGTATTGAGGGCTGCGGGGCAATATTTATCCAATTACCGGCTACCCAATACCACTTTATATGTCACATTAGAGCCTTGCATGATGTGCTGCGGTGCGATCATGCATGCTAGGATTTCTAGAGTCGTTTATGGGGCAACTGATGCTAAAACTGGTTGCGTCCATAGTGTGTTGAATCTGTTTGACAATCCACAGTTAAATCACCATACAATGGTTGAAGGTGGCGTACTAGCAGATGAGTGTGCCCAAATATTAAAAGACTTTTTTAAAGAACGTAGAGCTCAATCTTGATGAACTTGCATCTCATTGCACCCTCAGGGGCGTTGCCTGATCCTACTATTTTGGTGAATGGCGAAGCTTGGTTGAAGCAAAAAGGTATCAGTGTCTCTAATCTTGAGGCAGGGTACAGACAGTTTCAACGATTTGCTGGTGAGGATCATCTACGTCTTCAGGAGATTAATGAATTAGCTATTACATCACCTGATAAGGTGGTGATGGCTGTCCGTGGTGGCTATGGTTTGAGTCGCTTATTAGATCAAATCAACTGGTCAGGGATTGCTCAACAAGTCCAACAAGGTATGAAAATTGTCGGGCATAGTGATTTCACGGCGTTTTGTTTAGCTTTGTTTGCTAAAACGGGTGCTCCTAGTTTTGCTGGCCCCATGTTTAGTTATGATTTTTGTGGTGATGTATCGGAATTTACTTGGAAGCATTTTCAAGCAGCGATGTCACAGCCCAACATTGAAGTTGAAGTACTTACCCCACAAGTAATTTCAAAGCCTTTAAGTATCAGTGATGGTGTTTTATGGGGTGGTAACTTAAGCATGATCACTTCTCTTTTAGGTACTGAGTATTTGCCCTCTATAGATCAAGTAAGCGGTGGGATTCTATTTATCGAGGATGTCAACGAACATCCTTACAGGATCGAACGTATGCTGCACCAGCTAATAGATGCTGGTTATATGGGTCAACAAAAAGCGCTGTTGTTAGGTGGTATTTCATCCTATCGTTTAACAGAGGTCGATCGAGGATATGACTTGAATGCCTCTTTAGATGCCATCCGGGAACGATTAGGTGAGACGATTCCCATCTTGACGGGCTTACCATTTGGTCACAATCCTGATAAGTTGACTTTACCAGTAGGGCGGGCAGCCAGTCTTTCCGCAAGCTCTTCAGGTTATATTTTGAAGGCTGACTGCGCCTAATACAGATTCTCTCTACTGATCTAATGGATTGGTTAAAATAGACAGCTTTCGTTGTCTAACACTTTTACAGGCAAATACCGTGCTTTCAGCAGCAAATATCACCATGCAATTTGGGGCAAAACCCCTATTCGAAAACATTTCTGTCAAATTTGGCGGTGGCAATCGCTATGGCTTGATTGGTGCCAATGGTTGTGGCAAGTCTACATTCATGAAAATTCTTGGTTCTGATTTAGAGCCCTCAGCAGGTAATGTTTCTTTAGAACCTAATATTCGTTTAGGTAAGCTACGCCAGGATCAGTTTGCTTACGAAGATAAGCGAGTTCTAGATGTGGTCATGATGGGTCATGAAGACATGTGGAATGCAGCAGCCGAGAGAGATGCTCTGTACGCTAATCCAGATGCAACAGATGAAGACTATATGCGTGCGGCAGAATTGGAAACTAAGTTTGCTGAATATGGTGGCTATACCGCAGAGGCTAGAGCAGGAGAGTTACTTTTAGGTATTGGTATTCCTATTGAACAACACAATGGTCCAATGAGTGAGGTAGCTCCTGGTTGGAAGCTTCGCGTTCTATTGGCTCAAGCTTTGTTTTCTGATCCTGATGTGTTGTTACTAGACGAACCAACGAACAACTTAGATATTCATTCGATTCATTGGTTAGAAGACATTCTGAATGCTAGAAATAGCACCATGATCATTATTTCCCATGACCGCCATTTCTTGAATGCCGTCTGTACTCATATGGCTGACATGGACTATGGCACCTTGACTGTTTACCCAGGTAATTATGACTCCTATATGCTTGCCTCTATGCAGGCAAGAAGTCAGCAGTTAGCTAATAATGCAAAAGCCAAGGAAAAGATTGAAGAACTTCAAGCTTTCGTGCGTCGTTTCTCTGCTAACGCTTCAAAAGCACGTCAAGCGACATCAAGACAGCGTCAGTTAGAAAAGATTGAGGTGGCAGAGATCAAGCCATCATCACGTCAAAATCCTTTCATTCGTTTTGAGTACGATAAAAAATTACATAACTTAGTACTTGAGTGTGATGCTCTTTCAAAATCTTATGAACGAGACATCTTTAAGAATTTCAAAATGATTATTCGACCAGGTGAAAAGGTCGCCATCATTGGTGAAAACGGTGCTGGTAAAACAACTCTTTTGAAGTCTTTATTGAGCGAGAAATTTGGTGGTATTGCGGCTGATACAGGAAGCGTGAAGTGGTCCGAGAATGCAGATGTTGGCTATATGCCGCAAGATACCAGTGAGTGCTTTCCACAAGATATGACATTGCTGGAATGGATGGGGCAGTGGGGCAAGCCTGGTGATGATGATCAAGTCATCCGCGGAACCCTAGGTCGTTTATTGTTCTCAGGTAATGAAATTGGAAAATCTGTTCGTGTGATCTCTGGTGGTGAGAAGGGTCGAATGATTTGGGGCAAATTAATGCTTCAAAGACATAATGTCCTCGCCATGGATGAACCAACCAATCACATGGATATGGAATCGATTGAGAGTCTTCAGACATCATTGGAAAAGTATGATGGCACAGTGATTTTTGTTTCTCACGATCGTGAGTTCATTACAGGTCTTGCGACTCGTATTCTTGAAATCAGACATGATGGAACAGTGACTGATTTTGAGGGCAGCTACGAAGAATACTTAGCTAGTCAATCACTTGAGGGCTAGTCTTTGCGCGTAAAGCGCATAGCTGTAGCTTCTGAGGTAATGCGAGCCCACACGGCTTGCTTTTCCTCGGAACTCATAAATACCCAGTTACATACTTCCAAGGCAGTTCTTCCGCAGCCCTGACAGACATCGTCAAAAAGCGTTGAGCATATGCCAATGCATGGAGAGTCAGAATCTTCATCATTAACGGATAGTGATGAGTGGGTATTGGAGTCAGGATTGGATGGTTTTGTCATAAGGAAGTGCAATGGAGTATTTGATCACTGCGTTTCAAGATACCTGTTTTAGGAATAAAACTAATAGCAGATTGAGCAGCGGAACCAGAACAGTTTAGATCAAAATAACTGATCGTTCCTAAGCTGCCACAATAGGAATAGGTCTTGTCCTGAAGTTTCATACTTGAACCTTCTAAAATCATGGTGAGAGGTTTCTCATCAGCTTGATTGAGATCTATTTTGCAATGCCAAGTAACATAATCGTTTCTATCACAAGCTGTTAAGCCAAGTGATGTGAAGAGTATGAGTAAGTAAACAGATATTTTTTGAGAGAACATGTCTAACAATATAGCGCAATCACACACAACACGTGAATCCTGGCTTCAGGCTGCTGTCCATGCTCTGGAGCC
>JACCDM011891739.1_pt1 | contig 10057 bp, 8 predicted proteins | sample 7445851 | NCBI WGS metagenome assembly JACCDM01 (sample SAMN15323438, study PRJNA562643) | freshwater metagenome | isolation source: river surface water | place: USA:Blue River Watershed | collected 2017-08-16
GCGGTGATGGCCTTGATGGTGGGTGCGATGACGATTCACAACATCCAGCCCGGCCCGCAGGTGATGACCAGCAACCCCGAGTTGTTCTGGGGTTTGATTGCCTCGATGTGGATTGGTAACTTGATGCTCGTGATTTTGAACTTGCCGTTGATCGGTATGTGGATCAAGTTGTTGTCAGTGCCTTATCGCTTCTTGTTTCCTGCCATCGTGCTGTTCTGCGCGATCGGTGTGTACTCGACCAACAACAACACCTTCGACATCTGGATGGTGGCGGGCTTTGGTTTGGTGGGTTACCTCTTCATGAAGTTGGGTGTCGAGCCTGCACCTTTGCTGCTCGGCTTCATCTTGGGCCCGATGATGGAAGAAAACCTGCGCCGTGCGCTGTTGCTGTCGCGCGGCGACTGGACCGTGTTTGGTACCCGACCCTTGTCGGCTGGCTTGCTGGCCGCCGCGGCGATGCTCTTGGTGATCGTGCTGTTGCCGTCCATCAAGTCGAAGCGTGAAGAAGCGTTTGTGGAAGATTAATTCAGTTCATTCTGTTTTGACTGAGATGCGGCACCTGCGGGTGCCGTTTCTTTTGGTGCTCCTTTATATTTGCAACACTTCAGGAAATTTTGAAAGGCGGCTGAAATGGATCACCCCCAACGATTGGCGTTGCACAACGAAGTGCATGCGCGGCCGCCAGAACCCATGGAAGCGCCCATGGCCATTTCGCGCGTGGTGATGTGGGGCAACAGAGAGTCAGCGCAGGCCAGCCGTGCGCATTTGGCGCAACTGATGCGCGACCACCATTTGCCCGCGCCCGACGCGCTGACCAACCATGTGCGTGTGGACTTGGGCGCATTTCGTTTGCGCTGGGAGCTGCACACCGAATTTGTGTCGTGGACTTTCATGCGCGCGGTGGATGCGCAGGTGTTCAAGCAAGCGGATCCGATGACCGCGATACAAGGCGTACCCCAAGCGTGGCTGTCGCAACTGCCGGGGGAATGTTTGACGCGATTGCACCTTTGGCTGCTGACTTCTGCCACGCCCGATATCCATGATCAGCTGCCACAGGTGCTGCGTGATGACACGCTGGTGGCATCCACTGTGGCTGAAGGCCATGGCGAGCTCTATACCGACTTTCAGTTGCACCCCGATGGTTATTCGCGCATGGTGTTGTTGACGGGCTCACTCACACCACGCCGTCAAGGTCGCTTGGTCCAACAGCTGTTGGAGATTGAAACCTACCGCATGGCCGCTTTGTTGGGGGTGCCTGCGGCACGCGAAGCCTCGCAGGTGTTGGCCGATGCCGAGCGTGAATTGGCTGCGTTGGCCCACGCGATTCGTCACGCTGAGCGTGCCGATGAGGCAGGACTGTTGGACCGCCTCACCCGCTTGGCCGGTGAAGTGGAGGGGCAATATGCCGCCACCCATTCGCGCTTCTCGGCCACACGCGCTTACTTTGAATTGGTGGACCGACGCATCCGCGACATCGCCGAATCGCGCATGCCAGGCATGCAAACCATTGCTGAATTCATGGAGCGCCGTTTGTCTCCCGCGCGCAGCACCTGCGATTGGGCGGCGCGCCGACAAAATGCATTGTCACAACGCGTCTCGCGCATGAGTAATTTGCTGCGCACGCGGGTGGATTTTGAGCAGCAACAAAGCAGCCAACAACTGTTGACCACCATGAACCAACGACAAGACTTGCAGCTGAAAATGCAAGCCACCGTCGAGGGATTGTCAGGCGCAGCCATCACGTATTACTTCACCGGTTTGGTGAGCTACCTGGCCAAAGGCGCTGAAAAGTATGGTTGGCCGTTTTCATCTGATGTCACCGCAGCATGTGCCTTGCCATTTGTGGCGTTGATCGTGTGGTTGTCGATACGCCGTTTGCACAACAAAGTGTTTAAAAAATGAATTTCAATTTTTCTAACCCCTATACCTCCACGCGCTTGCCCGTGTTTGCGCGCAACGTGGTGTCCACCTCGCACCCGTTGGCAGCGCAAGCGGGCTTGCGCATGATGTGGCAAGGCGGCAATGCGGTGGACGCTGCCATCGCTGCAGCGGCTGCCATCACCCTGACTGAACCGGTGAGTTGTGGCTTGGGCTCGGATGCGTTTTGTATTTTGTGGGACGGCCAACAGCTGCATGGGTTGAATGCGTCGGGGACGGCACCTCAAGCATGGACGCCGGACTACTTCAAACAAAAATACGGATCGGATGCACCAACACCGCCTAAGCGCGGCATTGACTCTGTCACCGTGCCGGGCGCTGTCGCGTCCTGGGTGGCCATGAGCGAGCGCTTTGGCAAGCTGCCGTTTGAAGATCTGTTGCAACCCGCAATTGAAATTGCTGAGCGTGGGTACCTGGTGCCGGTGGTGGTGCAACAAAAATGGGCGGCTGCGACGCCCGAGTTGCGCAGTCAACCTGGATTTGCCGACAACTTTTTACCTTGGGGTCGCGCGCCACATGTGGGGGAGTTGTTCAAGTTTCCCGCGGCAGCGAAAGGATTGCGCGCCATCGCGAAGAGCAAAGGCGAAGCGTTTTACGGGGGTGACATTGCGCAGGCCATCGAACGATTTTCAGCCGAGCACGGTGGCAGCCTCACGGCACGCGACTTTGCCAACTACAAAGCCGAGTGGGTTACACCGATGGCACAAAACTACCGCGGCTACACCCTGCACGAAATTCCGCCTAACGGCCAAGGCATTGCGGCGTTGATTGCCTTGGGCATTCTGGAAAACTTTGATCTCGCCAGTTTGCCCGTGGATGGTGTGGACTCGCAGCATTTGCAAATCGAAGCCATGAAGCTGGCCTTTGCCGATGTCTATCGCTATGTGGCTGAGCCTTCGGCCATGGAGATCACGCCTGCACAGATGTTGGACCCCGCGTATCTGAAGCAACGCGCACGGTTGATCGACCTGCAGCGCGCGCAAAACTTTGGGGCAGGCAACCCTGTGAAAGGCGGCACGATTTACCTCAGCACGGCGGATGAAAACGGCATGATGGTCAGCTTCATTCAGAGCAACTACATGGGTTTTGGCTCGGGTTGTGTCGAACCCAACTTTGGCATCAGCTTGCAAAACCGTGGGCATGGTTTCAGTTTGAATGCGCAAGGGCTGAACCCGGCGAATGTGGTGGCGCCGGGCAAGCGACCCTTCCACACCATCATCCCCGCGTTCCTCAGCAAAGATGGTCAGCCGGTGATGAGCTTCGGTGTGATGGGTGCCAACATGCAACCACAAGGCCATATGCAAACCTTGGTGCGCATGCTCGACTACGGACAAAACCCACAAGCCGCGTGCGATGCGCCGCGCTGGCGTTACAACGAAGGACTGGAGATCAACGTGGAAGCCTCGCTCAACGCCGACACGGCCCAGGGTTTGCAAGCGCGAGGTCACCATGTGGGTGTGATCAACGACAGCTACCAAGATTTCGGTGCCGGTCAATTCATTTGGCGCGCGGGGGATCCCAAGGTCGAAGGCTATGTGGTGGCCAGCGATGCGCGGCGCGACGGTTTGGCTGCAGGTTTCTAAAGCGTGCGCATGTCGTATCCAAGTCCGATTCAGGGCTCACCCATCACAGTCTTATCAGCTGCTGGGTTGCTGTCGGTGGCTGTGTTGCTGAGTGCGTGCAGCACGGTCTCTCCCACTGCGCCTGCGACTCCCAGTCCAGTGCCGTTGCAACCCGAGATTGCCACCGGCTTCCAACCCAAGCCCGATGTGGTGACTGAGAAGTTTGCCGTCGCTGCAGCGAATCCCTTGGCGACACGAGCCGGGTTGGAGGTGCTCAAGGCCGGCGGTTCTGCCGTGGATGCAGCCATTGCCGTTCAGATGGTGTTGGGTTTGGTCGAGCCGCAATCCAGTGGCTTGGGCGGCGGCGCATTTTTATTGCACAGTGCCCGCGGGCCAAATGGCATGGCCAAGGTGCAAGCCTTTGATGGTCGCGAAACAGCTCCGTCAGCTGCGACCGAAGAGTTGCTGTTGAATGACCAGGGCAAACCGCTGCCCTTCCATGAAGCCGTGGTCGGGGGGCGCTCGGTGGGCACACCCGGGGTGCTGCGCATGTTGGCGCAAGCCCACGCCCAACACGGCAAGTTAGCCTGGGCGCGACTGTTCGAGCCTGCCATTCAAATGGCCACCCAAGGTTTTCCGGTGAGTGCACGTTTGCATGCGCAGCTCAAAGCCGATGCGCATCTGCGCACGGACCCAACCGCACGGGCGTATTTTTACCAACCCAGTGGAGAGCCACATCCGGTGGGCCATGTGTTACGTAATCCCGAATTGGCTTCGGTGTTACAGCGCGTGGCACGTGAGGGTGTCGATGCGTTTTACCGCGGCGAGATTGCCCAGGCCATGGTCCGCAAAGTGCAACAGCACGCCACCAACCCCGGTGTGTTGACGTTGAATGACTTGGCCAACTACCAAGCCAAGGAGCGTTCACCGTTGTGTTTCGACCATTCGGCCAATGCGCATGTGTATCGCATCTGTGGATTTCCGCCACCCAGCTCGGGGGCGATTGCCATGGGCCAAATCATGGGCATGTTGCAACACACGCCCGCTTCGTGGCATACGGGCGTCTCTCAGAGGGCTGAGGGGGATTGGGACCCGAGTTGGTTGCACGCGTATGCAGAGGCCTCGCGCTTGGCATTTGCTGACCGTGCGCTGTATGTCGCGGACCCTGACTTTGTGGCTGGTCCCGGCGGAGATTGGCAGAGTCTGTTGGCGCCCGCGTATCTGCGTGAACGGGCGAGGTTGATTCGCGCCACAGCACAACCGGTGGTGACGCCGGGCATTCCGCTTCGGGCTGAGCGCCACAGTTGGACCCCCATGGCACAGCAAATGGAATACGGCACCTCGCACATCAGCATCGTCGATGGTCAGGGCAATGCCTTGGCCATGACCACCACCATCGAAGATGCCTTTGGTTCGCGCCAAATGGTCAAAGGCTTTTTGCTCAACAACGAGCTGACCGATTTCAGTTTTCTGCCACGCGATGCGCAAGGGCGTCCGATCGCCAATCGGGTGCAGCCCAACAAGCGACCGCGCTCCTCCATGTCGCCCACCTTGGTGTTTGACAAAGCCACTGGCCAATTGGTGATGAGTGTGGGCAGTCCGGGGGGCGCGATGATCATCCACTTCACGGCCAAGACTTTGTATGGTGTGTTGGATTGGGGCATGAGCCCACAACAAGCCATTGCGTTGCCAAATTTCGGCACGGTCGGTGGCCCTGTGGTGGTGGAAGCAGGACGTGTGGCGCCTGCCTCGTTGGCAGCCTTGCGCGAGCGTGGCCACGAGGTGCGCGAACAGGCCTTGACCAGTGGCGTGCAAGCGGTGGTTCGACGCACGGTGGATGGCAAGTTGGTGTGGGTCAGCGGTGCCGATCCAAGACGTGAAGGGGAGGTGATGGGTGAATAAGTTGAGTCGTCTTGTGTTGGCCCTGGGGGTCGTTGCGCTGTCAGCGTTTTTCTCAATTCAAACGCCACATCGAGTCAGTCAGCAGGAGCCCAGCCAGCCTGAGGTCGCGATCTCTGGCAACGCTTCGCCGATTGATTTCAAACACATCCTCGGTGCCGACTTCAAGCGTCACACAGGAGAGCCGACGGGGGGACACACCTTGCTCAACGGCGATGTGCGCGTGATCGAGGGCACCGAGTCTGCACCTGATGCCAGTGGTGTCTACCGCGCGCAAGTGCAGATGGCAGATCCCCAACGCCCGGGTCAGTGGTTGACCAAAACCGATCGCAACGGCAACCCTATGACCAACACCATGTTCCCAAAGCTTTGGACGGCAGAGCAAGTGGTCAGCGAGGTCAACGCCGCCTGGAACAGTCCGACCAAAACCATCCGTGGAGACAAATGGAGTGCGCTGACCCCGAGCGGGGTGCGGGTGGAGGGCTATCTTGAGCCCCGTGTCACGGCTTATCCCGTGTACAGCAAACGTCATTGAATCGTCGGCTCACACCATGCGTGAATTTCATTGTTTTTTTCGCGAACAGCTGCCAGTGCCCGGCTCGTCAGCGCCGGCTGTGCGTTATCCCGCTTGTGAATGGCGCATCACAGGGGATGCTGAGGCGATGGTGCGACACCCGATGAATCGCTTTGTCTGCAGTTGGCTCAGCAGCGACATGGCCGATGTGTCACGCTGCGATGAGGTACTGCGTGCCATTGCTCGCATAGAAGCGCAGCAGCTGGCAACATGGTTTGCCGATGGCGACGCCTTTCAGGTTGATCTGACGGCAACCCAAGTCCAGTTCAATGCCAGTCATGTGGGGCCCGAAGACGTCGACTGGTGGAACTTGCCGGACGGACGATTTGATTTGGCCGATGTGAAAGCCCTGCTCGGCGAATGGCGCAATTTTTTGGCGGACAACTCAGCGCGCTGAGTCTGTCACGTTGTCAGTGCGACGCGCTGTCCCCCAGGCCATCTTTGTGTTTCAGCGCATCCCGCATCAAGGCATAGCGCGTCATGCGTTGGCCTTGCACCAAACGGATCACCCGCTTCAGCGGAATACCAATGTGCGCCAAGGTTTGGCTGGCCAACATCAAGCTACCTTCAATCACTTCGGGGACCACTTCGGCTGCACCTGCTGCGCGTAACTCTTCGAGGTGTTCGTCGTCATGTGTGCGCACGATCACAGGCACATGGGGGGCGTGTTCTTTGACCCACGCTAAGACTTTCATGGCAGAGGGCAGGTCGGGATAAGTCACGGCCACGGCGGCTGCGCGCACCAAGCCGGCCGACATGAGGCTGGCAAAACGCGTGGCATCGCCGAGTTCGACGTGGTGGCCTTCGTCGCGACCCATTTGCACTTTTTCCGGGTCTGAGTCGAGGGCGACGTAGGGAATGTCTTCGAGCTTGAGCAAATCCACCAAGTTGTGGCCGCTGCGTCCGTAGCCGCAGACGATCACATGGTGTTCGATTTCCAACGTGCGTTGCGCCATGCCGGTGAGCGCCAACGATTGCAGCAACCAATCGTTGCTGATGAAACGGTTCACGATGCGGTCGGCATTCATCACCAAAAAAGGCGTGGCGATCATTGACAACACCATGGCTGCCAAGATCGGGCTCATCCATTCCGCCGGGATGAGCGCGTTTTGCAAACCGAGTGACAACAACACAAAACCGAATTCACCCGCTTGCGCCAAGTACAAGGCGGTGCGCAAGCTCACACCTGCAGGTGCCCCCGTGAGACGGGCCAGCACAAACACCAAACCCGCTTTGAGGAACAAGGGCACCAGCGACAGCAGCAACACCCAGCCCCAGCTGTCGATCAGCACTTCCCAGTCGAGCTTCATGCCAATGGTGATGAAGAACAAACCCAGCAACACATCGTGGAAGGGGCGAATGTCTTCTTCCACCTTGTGCTTGAAGTCGGTTTCTGCAATCAACATGCCGGCCAAAAATGCGCCCATGGCCAAGGACAAACCAGCCAATTCGGTGAGCCAAGCCAGACCCAAGGTCATGAACAACAGGTTGAGCATGAACAGCTCATCACTCTTGCGGCGGGCCACCAGTTGCAACCAAGTCCGCATGGCACGTTGGCCGCCCCAGAGCAACAAGCCAACCAAAAGCGAGGCTTTGAGCATCGCGATGGACAGCACTTTCCATAGGTTGTGTTCACCCATGTCTGCCAGCGCGGGGATCAACACCAGCAAGGGCACCACCGCCAAATCTTGAAACAACAACACGCCCATGACGCGTTGACCGTGAGGGGACTCCAGCTCCACGCGATCGGCCATGAGTTTGACCACAATCGCCGTGCTTGACATGGCCAAGGCTGCACCCAAGGCGAGTGCTGCTTGCCAGCTCAAGCGCCAGAGGTAGCCGAACTCTTTGAGCACCCATCCCAGGGCGAGGTTGAACACCAACGCCCCCAGCAAGGTGAACACCACTTGACCCAGTCCCAAGCCAAACACGAGCTTGCGCATGCGCATGAGTTTGGGGAGGTTGAATTCGAGACCGATGACGAACATCAAAAACACCACGCCGAATTCAGCCAAGTGTTCTATCGCGACGGAGTCCTTGGCCAAGGCTAGGGCGTTAGGACCAATTACCACGCCCGCAAACAAATAGCCCAGCATGGCCGGCAAATGCAGCAGTCGACACCCCACCACGCTGACCACGGCAGCGCACAAATACAACAGGGTGAGATCGAGGGACGACATAGGCCAATGGTACCGAGCGTTGGTGACAAGTCTGTGGCATGGCCTCGCATAAACTCAAAACTTATGGGTAATTCTTTGTCATGAGTCTGCATCAGCGCCCTTTTCTCTCGGGTATTTTTTTGGCTGCGGCTGGTGCGATTGCTTTCAGCGGCAAAGCCATCATCGTCAAACTGTCGTATCTGTACGGCGTCGATGCGGTCACGGTCATCATGTATCGCATGCTGTTTGCGCTGCCATTTTTCATCGCCATGGGATGGTGGGCCGAGCGTCAGGCGTTTTCGCGCGAGAACCCGCTCACGCGTCGCGATGTGATCAACATCATGGCGCTTGGCTTTGTGGGCTATTACTTGTCAAGCTACTTGGATTTTTTGGGCTTGCAATACATCACTGCGAGTTTGGAGCGACTCATTTTGTATCTCAATCCCACCCTGGTGGTCTTGCTCAGCTGGGTCTTGTACAAAAAACCAATTCAGCCCATTCGGATGCTCGCCATGGGCGTGAGCTACAGCGGGGTGTTGTTGGTGTTTGGGCATGAGCTCGCCCTGTCGGGCCCCCATGTGATTTTGGGCGGAGGTTTGATTTTGGCCAGCGCGGCCACCTACGCCATTTATTTGATCATCAGTGGTCAGATGGTGCATCGCATCGGATCATTGCGTTTGGTGGGCTGGGCCACCAGCGTTGCCTGTGTGTGCTGCATCGTCCAGTTTGTGGTGCTGCGCCCATGGTCGGCCGCAGTGGTGCCGGTGGATGTGTTGTGGTTGGCCTTACTCAATGCGCTGGCCTGCACGGTGGCGCCTGTCCTGATGGTGATGATGGCCATTGAACGCATCGGTCCTGCGCTGACGGCGCAAACAGGCATGATTGGGCCCATGGCAACCATCGCTTTGGGTGTGTGGGTGTTGGGTGAGCCGCTGAACCTGTGGATAGGGGCTGGTACCTTGTTGGTACTGGGCGGTGTATTTCTTGTTTCTAAATATGGAGTGAAGTGATGGATCTCGGAATCAAAGGCAAATGGGCATTGGTGGGTGGTGCCAGCAAAGGCTTGGGTTTTGGCTGTGCCCAATCGTTGGCTCGTGAGGGTGCGCATGTCGTGATCGTGGCGCGCGGCGCTGAGGCGCTCGAGGCGGCAGCCATCGCGTTGCGCAAGTTCGGCAGCACCATCTTGCCCGTGGCAGTGGACATCACCACACCCGAAGGACGTGACGCCGTGTGGTCTGTGGCGGGTGGCCCCGGCAAAAACTTTGACATCGTGGTGACCAATGCGGGTGGTCCGCCCCCCGGGGACTTTCGTAACTGGGACCGTGAAGCCTGGATCAAGGCGGTGGATGCCAACATGCTCACGCCCATTGAGCTGATCAAAGCCACGGTGGATGGCATGGCGACGCGCCAGTTTGGCCGCATCGTCAACATCACCTCGGGTGCGGTCAAGGCACCGATCGAGATTTTGGGCTTATCCAATGGCGCACGTGCTGGCTTGACGGGTTTTGTAGCCGGTGTCGCGCGTTCGGCGCAACTCGTCGCCAACAACGTCACCATCAACAACCTATTGCCTGGTGCTTACGATACCGATCGACTCCAAACCACGATGAAGGGTAGCGCAGAAAAAACCGGTCAATCCGTGGATGCTGTAGCCGCCGCGCGCCGCAAGACCATCCCAGCACAGCGCTTTGGCCAACCGCAAGAGTTTGGTGACACTTGCGCTTTTTTGTGTTCTGCGCAAGCCGGTTACATCACAGGCCAAAACATCTTGACCGATGGTGGCGCTTACCCCGGCACGTTTTGAGGGTGTGAACGGAGAGCTTGAGTCATTTCGTTTTTCGGGTCGCTATTTCGCTATGACACGTGATGAAAGAGAGAGGAGTTGCCACACTCGTTCACGTTTGTAACGAAAGAAATTGATGAAA
>JACCDM010726701.1_pt1 | contig 10055 bp, 9 predicted proteins | sample 7445851 | NCBI WGS metagenome assembly JACCDM01 (sample SAMN15323438, study PRJNA562643) | freshwater metagenome | isolation source: river surface water | place: USA:Blue River Watershed | collected 2017-08-16
ATTTACAACGCGCTAATAAATCCATCTCTTCGGTGCTGAGCTGGGTGTACACTTCCATAAAGAGACGGACGTTCTCCAATAAAGTCATAGACCCAAACAAAGCGCCTTGTTGATACATCACCCCAAAATGCGTCATGATGTTCTGTCGCTCTTGGCCGCGCGCTGTAGTGATGTTCATCCCCTCGATCAACACATCTCCGCCGAGGGGCTCATAAAGTCCAAACAAATTTTTGAGCAAACTTGATTTACCGCAACCTGAACCACCCAAAATCACGAAGATCTCACCATCCTCAATTGAGAAATTGAGATTTTGCAAGAGCACTTTGTTGCCATACCCTACTGTGAGATTTTTAACGTCAATCGCTTTCATTAAAATCCTGTTCGGTAGGAAACGTACGCAAAGATTCCGTCAACAATGGTAATCATGACGATACTACTCACTACGGCGCGCGTCGTTGAAATACCAACGGCTGCTGCCCCAGTTCCAGTTTGCATTCCTCTCAAACAACCGACGCTAGCAATCACAACCCCAAACAGCGTAGCTTTCGTTAAACCAGAAAAAATATCCTCAAGCTGAACAGTATTAAGAACGCCTTCATAAAAATTAACGAGAGGAATTCCATAAATCAACATGGTGAGTGATGAAGAAAAAACGCTCACCAGATCTGCGTAGATGGTCAGAATGGGCGCAACCACAATACCAGCCAGTACTCGAGGCAACACCAGAAAACGAATTGGGCTCAAACCACCAGTAACCAAAGCATCGACCTCACTGTTCACGGTCATCGTCCCAATTTCAGCCGCAAAGGCTGCTGACGATCGACCGGCTAGCAAAATGGCAGTAATTAAAGGTCCGAGTTCGCGGAAGATGCCCAAGGAAACTAAGGGGCCAACAAATGTGATGGCACCAAATTTTTCCATACCAATGGCTGACTGAAAGGACAAAATGACACCGATTAAGAATGCAACGAGTCCAACGATCGGCAAAGCGGCTAAGCCCGCTTGAACAGCAACGCTTGCAAAATCTTGCCAACGCACTTTGAGTGGATTGCGAACTGCCCAAGCTAGCTCACTGGCAACTTGGCCGGTGAAGAAAATAATCCCCTTAACGTCATTCAAAAACAGTGATGCGGCTTTACCTGTCTTAACAAACAAACTCTCTTGCGGACTTTTTTCTTGTTGGGGAAACAGTTTCTCAAGCGGTGTAAAACGCTTTAGCTGACTCTCGTGCGCTGAGGAAAAACCTTTGAGCTCAATGAGCGCTCCCGCGATTTGTTGCGCATGCTCTAAATCAATGATGAAGGCGATTCCTGCGCCATCGAGATAATCAATCTTGCTGCCATCGATTAGCAAGGTCTTGGGCCCGGTGGTCTGCGTCAGCCATTGGGATTGTGCCTGACGAATATCTTGCCAAAGATGGCCTAGAGTATCGGCACTAATCCTACCCGAGAGGATCACGCACGCGTTTTTACCAGTAACAGTCCAAGATGCTACTGGGGATATGGTTGCGGGGTTTGGATTAGAGCCCATAATTTGCTAATTTGTTCTTATTAAAACAAAGAATTAAGGCTTATAGGTAATTTGCTGAAGGGTTGATCAAAATCAGCAAATCATGAAATATGGCGCGGCTGGCAGGATTCGAACCCACGACCCCTTGGTTCGTAGCCAAGTACTCTATCCAACTGAGCTACAGCCGCATGAGGCAGAATTATGCCATGGATGAGAAGAACTATATGACACCCGCGGGCCATCAAGCCCTTAAATCCGAACTTTTACAGCTTTTGGATAAGGAGCGACCTGAGATTGTTCAAGTCGTGCATTGGGCAGCATCGAATGGTGATCGCTCCGAAAACGGTGATTACATCTATGGAAAGAAACGTTTGCGTGAAATTGACCGACGGATACGGTTTCTGAATAAACGTCTTGAGAATGCGGTCGTGGTTAATAACTCAGAGCGAATCGCTAATGGGGGCGATCCAGAGCAAATCTTTTTTGGTGCTAGCGTTCTTTACAGTGATATCGATGGCAACGAAACCCGTATTCGAATTGTTGGCGTTGACGAAGTTGATCTTGATAAGGGATACGTGAGCTGGATATCGCCGATTGCGAAAGCCCTCATTAAAGCCAAGGTTGGTGATACTGTAAAGATTCAGACACCGGTTGGTGCAAAAGAAATTGATATTTTAGAAGTGGAATATAAAGAGACTTAGGATTGATCCTAAGAGTTTAGTCAATTACTTTTATTACGAATCACCCTAAACACGTCTGAGTTGGCTCGCAATCCACGCAAAACGCGAGACAGATGTAAGCGATTGAACACCTGAATCGTAAAACGCATTGTCACAGAATCCTCTTTGTACTTATCGTCCATTGAGACATTCAGAATGTTGGAGTCTGCTGAGGTAATGCTACTGGCGACCCGAGCCAAAACACCCTTGCCCTGTTTAGTATCAACAGTAATTGCAACATCAAACTCGCGATTGGTATCTTTGCTCCATTGCGCACCCACCCACTTATCACTGTCTTTGGAGAACATGCGGTGCACCACTTTGCAATCTTGTGTATGAATTTGTAGACCCTCGCCTTTACCAAGGTAGGCAATGATGTCATCACCTGGAATGGGGTGGCAACAGGTCTGAAAACTAATGGATGCCCCCTCACGCCCGTCAACCAAAATGGTCTGGGCTTGTGGCTCTTGATCCGAACTGCTCCAGTCACTTGAGCCCAAACGCATTTGTTCAGCGCCGCCATCTTCGCCAATTAAGATCTTCAGACGGGTTGCAAGCTCGGGAGCAGTTCGACGCCCCAGAACAATACTGACGCAAACCTCATCGCGCGATTTATCACCCGTCCAGTGCAATAACTTCTCCCAAATATCGGGAGTTACCAATGCAGCATCAACACCCTGTTGTCGTAAAGCACTGGCTAATAAGCGCTCGCCCAACTGCAATGCCTCAGAGTAATGCTTTGTCTTTAGTGCATGACGAATCGCTGCACGTGCTCGTCCGGTTCTCACAAACTCTAGCCAACCTGGATTGGGTTGTGACGATGTTGAGTTCACGACCTCAACAATGTCGCCATTCTTGAGTTCGGTTCGAAGTGGTAACTGAAGATTATTGATCTTGACCGCGACACAAGTGTTACCCAAATCACTATGAATCGAGTATGCGAAATCAAGAGCCGTTGCGCCTCGCGGTAATGCCCGAATTTGTCCTTTAGGCGTAAAGACATAAACAGCGTCCGGGAACAAATCGATCTTGACGTGCTCCAAAAACTCTTGAGAGTCTCCGCTGTTGTCCTGAATATCAATTAAGGATTGCAACCACTGGTGCGCACGGTTTTGAACTTCGCTGAGCTCTGGTGAACCCTCTTTGTAAGCCCAATGTGCTGCTACCCCCGATTCGGCAACCGCATGCATATCAGCGGTGCGCACCTGAAACTCGACTGGCACGCCCGATGGACCCACGAGGGTTGTATGGAGGGATTGATAGCCATTGAGCTTAGGAATTGATATGTAATCCTTGAACTTGCCGGGCATTGGTTTGTAGATTGAATGCAAAATCCCCAACGCTCGATAGCATTCATCGATGGTATGCACCGTTACACGGAAGGCATACACATCCAAGACCTGCGAGAAACTCAAATGCTTGGTGCGCATTTTGTTATAGATACTAAAGAGAGTTTTCTCACGGCCTTGCAAGTCAACTTCGATACCGGCTTTAGCAAACTGCATCCGCACCGTATCCAAAATCTTATCGACCATCTCACGACGATTACCGCGCGCCTTCTTCACTGCTTTCTCGATGGCTCTAAAACGCATTGGCATCGAGTGTTTGAAACTAATGTCTTGGAGATCGCGGTAAATGACGTTAAGGCCTAAACGATGCGCAATTGGTGCATAAATCTCCATCGTCTCTAATGCAACCCGACGTCTTTTATCAATGGGGACTGCATCCAAGGTGTGCATATTGTGGGTTCGATCGGCTAACTTCACCAAAATGACCCGCACATCACGCGCCATCGCCATAAACATTTTTCGGAAACTCTCGGCCTGCGCCTCGGCATGACTCTGAAACTCCAATTTATCGAGCTTGGTAAGGCCTTCGACCAATTCGGCAACTTTGGCGCCAAATTGATTAACCAAATCGGTTTGGGTGCATCCAGAATCTTCAATTACGTCATGCAACAAGGCCGCCATGATGCTCTGCGCATCCAATCGCCAACTAGCACACAGTTTTGCCACTGATACCGGATGACTGATGTAAGGCTCACCACTGTGACGGTATTGACCTAAATGAGCAGCATCGGCAAACTGGAATGCCTTTTTAATCTGATTCACTTCTTCGGGTTTTAAATAATGCAGCTTCTCGGTTAATCCCGTGATGGATACAACTTGCTGCTTAGGCGGTAATGCCGGTTGAGAGGTCGGACCAAAAAGATGCCGACTCGATTGCTCCAATAAGGATGCAATCACATTTTTAGCTGGAGAACGTGCTTTTGTTTTACTTGAGCCAAGCTGACTAGACGGACTTGCGTCTAGCGAACCCGATGTGGTGACCGATGACGCCACAGCGGGACTCCTTAATTAAAGAGGAACTTTGGTCAACATATCCCGATCGGTTACACCTGCTGCAATCTCGCGTAGCGCAACAACTGTTGCCTTGTCCTTAGCATCCACACGAGCGGCATGACCTTGAACAAGTTGGCGAGCACGGTAGGTGCCAGCCAAAACTAACTCGAAACGATTGGGTATGGTTTTTAAACAATCTTCTACGGTAATACGGGCCATACGAAACTCACTTTTAAAAGGTTAACCCCTATAGGATAACGGATACCCAGGAATCACGCCCCAAGACGCTTTACTAGGGCGGGGTAACGCGCCATCATCGGCCCAGTACGTAAGCGACTAGCAGCGATGATTGCTTGTAGATCCCGTAAGGCATCGGCAAATACCTCATTGACCACAATAAAGTCGGCTTCGTGGGCGTGCTGCAGCTCGATATGAGCCGCAGCAAGGCGTTTTGCAATGGTTGGCTCATCGTCCTGACCGCGTTTATGCAATCGCTCCTCGAGCGCCTCAATCGAAGGTGGGAAGATAAAAATCCAGATCGCTTGGGGAATCAGCTTCCGAATTTGTTGGGCACCTTGCCAATCGATTTCCAAAATCACATCATTGCCCTTTTGCATTTGACTTTCTATCCATGAGCGCGAGGTGCCATACCAATTGCCATGGACTTGAGCGTGCTCTAGAAAATCACCTGCAGCTTGTTTTGCCATAAATACTTGTTCGCTCACAAAGGCGTAATCGCGTCCATCAAGCTCACCTGCACGAGGTGCCCGCGTCGTGCACGACAAAGACAGTTGCAAACTATGATCCGACTCTAAAAGAGCATTCACTAAAGTTGACTTCCCTGCACCAGAGGGGGCAACGATCATCAACATACTGCCTTGATACGATTTTGTGGTGGTATTCATGGTTCTAATCATTACTCGAGATTTTGCACCTGCTCGCGCATTTGCTCAATCAATAGTTTCAGTTCGAGCGCTGCATTCGTGCAATCTTCACTTGCCGACTTGGATCCTAAAGTATTAGCCTCGCGATTCATTTCTTGAATTAAGAAATCCAAACGCTTACCAACGGCCCCGCCCTCTTGCAATGCTTGGGTAGTGGTTTGCAGATGCGTTTTGAGTCTGGCTAACTCCTCGGCTACATCAATACGGACAGCATATAAAACCACCTCTTGCCGAATCCGCTCCATCAGTTCGGCATTAAGAGGAATCTGTACCTGTTTGGCATGAACACCAAGCGCCTCTTCCAAACGAGTCACTAATTTAGCTTGAAAGTGACTCACAATCTCAGGAAGACGAGGTTCCAGTTGAGAGATGATGGTGTGCATCGTGTTCACAATTGATTGAAGCTCTTGCGATAAGGCACGACCCTCAGTTTGGCGCGACTGAAGTAATTGTTTTAAGGCCTCTTGACCAGCTGCTAGGGTGGCACTTTGCCATTGGTCCTCCGCTAGTGGAGATTCTGCAATTACTCCGGGCCAGCGCAGAATATCCGCCATTCTCAACTCACCGGCATCCGGAAATTGTTTTTGAACAAGTTCTTGAGCCTTCTTTAGAGCATCCAATGGTGCTTGTTGCAATTGGATGGTTGCTGCATTGGATCCCGCATCGGAGTAGCCCAAACGCCATGCCGCTCTCAACTCTACTTTGCCACGCTTTAACTGTTTTTGGAGTAACTCGCGCAATGCAGATTCAGCACTACGGCACTCATCGGGTAAGCGAAAACTGAGATCCAGAAAACGACTATTCACCGCTCTGATTTCAACTTGGAGATTAGCAAACCCTCCACTTGCCAGGTCGATTTGGCGGGAAGCGCTGCCATAGCCGGTCATGCTCGATATCATGTAGGCATTGTAAATTGCAAAAAGGTAAGCCCCTATGAATCGTCCGAGCCAACGTCAAGCCCGTGATCTGCGCCCCATCACAATTACCCGGTCGTTTACCAAACACGCTGAAGGATCCGTTCTGATTGAGTTTGGGGATACCAAGGTCTTGTGCACCGCAAGCGTTCTTGAAAAAGTACCCCCACATCAGAAAGGCTCTGGCGAGGGATGGGTAACCGCCGAATATGGCATGCTCCCCCGCTCAACCCACACGCGTTCCGACCGTGAGGCAGCTAGAGGTAAACAAAGTGGTCGTACTCAAGAGATTCAGAGGCTAATTGGGCGCGCAATGCGCAGCGTCTTTGACCTCAAATTATTAGGTGAGAGAACCATTCATTTGGATTGCGATGTATTGCAAGCAGATGGGGGCACTAGAACTGCTGCTATTACTGGGGCCTATGTAGCCGCACGCGATGCAGTCAATCATCTTTTAAAGAACAAAGTGATCACAACCGATCCGATCATCAATAGCGTTGCAGCCATCTCGGTTGGTATTTATCAAGGAGTACCCGTTTTGGATCTAGACTATGCCGAGGACTCCCAATGCGATACCGATATGAATGTGGTGATGACGGGTACTGGTGGCATGATTGAGGTGCAGGGAACTGCCGAAGGTACACCCTTCTCGCGATCTGAACTCGAAGAACTTCTTAACCTTGCCAGCGAAGGAATTGGGCAATTAACTCGGATCCAAAAAGAAGTTCTACAAGCATGAGTCAACGCCTTGTATTGGCATCCAATAATGCTGGCAAGCTTCGAGAATTTGCTCAATTGCTCAAACCATTTGCGGTAGATGTCATTGCGCAAGGTCAACTCAATATTCCAGCTGCCGAGGAGCCCTTTGATCAATTTGCTGACAATGCGCTTACCAAAGCACGTCATGCCAGTCAACTCAGTGGGCTACCAGCAATTGCTGACGACTCCGGTATCTGTGTCAACGCATTAAATGGCGCCCCCGGAGTTCGTTCTGCTCGATTTGCAGGCGAGCATTGTTCGGACGATGACAACAATCAAAAATTATTATCACTACTCAAAGGAGTAGAAGATCGTCGTGCGCATTATGTGTGCGCTCTAGTGATGGTGCGACACAGTGACGATCCAAACCCGATCATGGTGGAAACGAGTTGGAATGGCTCAATCATCGATACCCCAAGAGGTAGTCATGGATTTGGATACGATCCCTATTTTTTTCTACCAGAGTTAGGTAAAACAGCCGCTGAACTCGACCCAGAGCATAAGAATCAAATTAGTCACCGTGGTCAAGCATTTAAATTACTGATGACAAAACTTCATCAGGCTCAATTCTTTCACTCTACCAATGCTTAATTCGGGTATCGCTCTCAAGGCCCTACCGCCCTTGTCTTTATATATTCACTTTCCATGGTGTGAGCGTAAGTGCCCCTACTGCGATTTCAACTCGCATCAGGTTAAAGAGGGAGGCTTCGATGAGAAACGCTACATTCAAGCCCTCATTCATGATCTCCAAACGGAATTACCGAATGTCTGGGGGCGCAGAGTCCACACCATCTTCATTGGTGGTGGTACGCCAAGCTTAATCTCGCCTCGGGGTTTAGACGATCTCTTATCGCAGATTCGGGCACTTTTGCCTTTAGAGCCCCATGCAGAAATCACTCTCGAAGCCAATCCGGGTTCGGTCGAGGTAGGAAAGTTTCAGGAATTTGCCGACATTGGAATTAATCGAGTCTCTTTAGGGATTCAGAGCTTTAATGATCAGCATCTCAAGGCGCTTGGGCGCATCCATAATCGCCAAGACGCATGCAATGCTATTGAGATTGCGCAGCGCTATTTTGATCGAATCAACCTCGATCTCATGTATGCCCTGCCCCAACAAACCATTCAGGAAGCGCAGGCTGATATTCATCAAGCGATTTCGTTTAATACCACTCACTTATCGCTTTATCACCTAACGCTTGAGCCGAATACCTATTTTGCTAGTCACCCTCCTCCACTTCCCCAAGAAGATGAGAGCGATGCAATGTTTGAGTCAGCGCTTTCAACCTTATTAAATGAGGGATTTAAGCGTTACGAGATCTCAGCGTATTGCAAGAGTCAACAGGAGTGTAAACACAACCTGAACTACTGGGAGTTTGGGGATTACATCGGAATTGGTGCGGGTGCTCACGGCAAGATTTCGTTTCCGGATCGGATTACACGACAAGTTCGCGAGCGTCATCCCGATACCTATATGCAGAAAATGGAGCAACAACAACATGCTCTGTTAGAAAAGAAAGTGCTGAGTAAAGAAGACTTGCCTTTTGAGTTTATGTTGGGAGCTTTGCGTTTACTCAATGGCGTACCAACGCAAATGTTTCATGAGCGCACTGGACTATCCATTCATCAGATTGCGAAGCCCATTGAAAAGGCGCTACAGAAAAAGTTACTGGATGAGGATCCAACGCGTCTCAAAGCAAGCGATTTAGGAATACGCTATTTAAATGACTTGCAAGAGTTGTTCTTGAACTGAAGAAAACGTCAATCCACTCTCTATAAAAATGTTCTGATTCATTAAATAAATAAGTTCATTTTTTTAGCGAGTAGCTCTGCAGAGCCAATCGATAAAGTGAGACCCAAAGAACCATGTCCAGCATTGACCCATAAATTTTTGTACCCGATTTTCTCAATGTAAGGAATTCCGGATGGCGATGCCGGACGTAATCCAGCCCACGAGCTGTAATTTTTGGGATCAATTGCGCCAGGAAAGATCTTATTTGTATCTGCGATCAATGAATCAATGCGGCGCTGATCAATGTCAAGGTTATCACCAATAATTTCGGCAAATCCAGCAACCCGCAAGATATTTCCAATTCTGGCGAATACCACCTTGCGACCTTGGTCTGTAATAGAGCCAATTGGCGCCCGCCTTGAATCGATGATTGGAAAACTAACGCTATACCCCTTGATTGGTTCTATCAGTAGACTCTGGTTAATTTGGCGCAGTAACTGGTTGGTATCCATACCAGCGGCAATCACATACTGATCAGCAATGAATTCACCTTTCGCAGTCTGAATCGATTGAATGAGCCCATCTTGGATATTGAAATTGACTAGCCGCGCATCATAAATTTGGGTAACCCCCGAGCGCTGCAAAATTAATTTTGTTAGCTTTTCACAATCAACTGCTTCCTCGCTTGGCGTATGTACACCAAAAGCAATCTCCTTTTGGATGCCACTTAATGCAGGCTCCTGAATAATGCATTCATCAGGATTTAAGAGTGTTTGCTGACAGCCCAGTGATTTTTGTAAAGCAATCTGCCTTTCAACATCGGCACGCTCATTCGAATTTCTATAAATCACCAATTTTCCAGTTTGCTCTAAGGAAATATCCTCAGCACGGATGCCCAAGTCTTTTAACCATTGATGAATATTATTTTTAGTTCCAAAAGAAATCTCTAACAACTCCTTAGATGTACTTCTTACTTTATTTGAATGGCAGTATGAGATAAATTTGAGAAGCCACAAAATATGATTCAAACTGAATTGTGGGATCCATTTCACTGGGCTACTGCGTGAGAGCAGCCAAAATGGAATTTTCTTCAGTGCAGTTGGGGTTGCTAATGGTTCTACGTAGGAGTAACTCAATTG
>JACCDM010577516.1_pt1 | contig 10053 bp, 6 predicted proteins | sample 7445851 | NCBI WGS metagenome assembly JACCDM01 (sample SAMN15323438, study PRJNA562643) | freshwater metagenome | isolation source: river surface water | place: USA:Blue River Watershed | collected 2017-08-16
ATCATGCAGAAAGCATTGAACTGAACATTTTTAATGCATGGGGAGAATTAATTTATGAGACAACAGACATGGATTTTCGTTGGCAAGGAAACAAACAAGGAAGCGAGTATTATTTGCCCAATGGCGTTTATTCTTATCGAATTGTAGTTCAATTTATCAACCAAAAACAAAAAATCTCTAATGGCTTTGTTTCAATTCTAAGATAATTTTTCAAAATCCAAAAAAATAATTAAATACTTGATAACCGTTTTTTCAATTTAAATATTGAAAATTCATTTTAACGATTGGCATTTAGAACCTTTTTTTTACTTTTGAATAAAACAGGAATAATGAACAGATTAGCTATTCTTTTGCTTGTACCGGTTTGTATTTATTTTCCTAGAAATGTTTTTTCTCAAGCATTAACAACTCAACAAATTATTGGTAAATGGGAAGTAAAGGATATTCAATTTCAAGCCAAAAAAAGCGTTTGGTTAAACCAGTTTTTTTCCGCTGAAGCTATGAAAAATCCACCAAAATTTGGCAATTCAGAACTTTATCATTTCAGAGATGAAAGTATTGTTTCAAAGAATGATTGGCAATTCTTCACCTATAAAATAAAATCAGATGACAACAATATTCCAATTATTCAAATGATCCCTAAGGGCAGTGATGGTTTTAAATTGGAGGAAAAAATATTTGAAGTCGCCTCGTTCAGTGATAATGAGATGGTTTTGTATTCTCGAGAAAGAGTTTCAGGAACTGACTTGGTGAATAAGCTGAAATTCATTTTACCCGAAAATGAAGTTATTGACCAAGACGAAGAGATAATTAAAAAAATTTCCCTTTATAGAGTTATTGAAGCTCCTTGGATAGAGGTATTAAATATCCAAAATGAGTTACAAGGGAATATGTTTCAAATGGAAAGAAACAAAAATCAACTGTTGTTATGGTATAACTATTCAAGATTGGATGATCCATTCTCAAGTCCTAATCAATATTTGGTTTTTTATACGAGTTTCGATAAAGGAACCACTTGGGAGAAAAAAGAGATTCGTTTGGCTTCCGATGAATACGTTAATAGGTTTGTTTTGACCAATAGCGGTATCTTATTGGTTACTGGCAACGGTCTGAAATTTATTGAAAAAGATCAAACAATCTCATCGGAAATTAAGACTCAAAAATATCCCAAGGAATTTACTTGCTGCTATCGAGATGCGCCAATTGCTGCAAAAGGAGATAGCTTGGTTATGATGTTAGAAAAATCACTCTGGATTAGCTTAGATGCAGGAAGAAAATGGAAAAAGGCGGAAATGGAGAATCTGAATGATTATTCTCTTTACACAAATGTGTGGTTCAGTCCAAAGGGTGAATTGTTGACCGAGATCTCTTCAAACAATCCACACACCGGTAATTTTATTAAATATTTGTTTATTGCTCCGTGCTTTGACAAGGCAAAAAGAATGGTATCATGGCCGGATAAAAAGCTTGAGAGTAAAGGCCAAATCGATGCAAACGCAGATGGATACTATTACGAACAACCTCAATTTTCATCGTTTGATCAAGCGGGAAACTTGAACATTTCCGATAGAGGTAATGTGTATAGAACAAATGATTATGGCAATTCCTATGAAAAATACATATTGCCATCCTGTAATCAGGCTTCTGAAAATGAAAACCAAGGAAATGATGCAAAGGAAGAATTCTTAAATATGATGAACAATAGCTCACCAAAAAACCTTTTGTTTAGTAAGTTCCATCAAATTTGCTTAACCGAATGCGGAATTTGGTATAAAAAAAACAACACTGAAGAATGGGTTCATGCTAAACACACAGACCTATCCTATTTGACCAATACTGATGTTTTTGTTTTTGATGATGTAATTGTCGCCAAGGGTGCAGGTCATATTTTGTATTCCCTTAAGTTAAATGATTAATAAACTCTTTGACTAGCAGGAAAATAGGGGCTTTCCACTTTTTGCAAGTTAAAAACCACTTAAAATAAAAAAGGACGAAGTTTATTCGTCCTTTTATTTTTGAAGTTTAAATCAACTCAATCCCGTAATCACCCCATTGGCATCAATGTCCATTCCCTCAGAAGCGGGTAGTGCAGGGAGACCTGGCATGCGCATCATGTCTCCCAAAATAGGAATGATGAATCCAGCACCTACAGCAAATTCAAATTCACGCACAGTTACCACAAATCCTTTTGGTCGTCCAATTTTTCGCTCATCATCTGAAAAAGATTTCTGCGTTTTTGCCATACAAATGGGCAAAGAAGACAACCCCAATTTTTCAATCATCTTTAAATTAGACTCTGCTTCCTTGGTGTACTGAACACCATCAGCTCCATAAATGGTCTTGGCTATTTTCTCAATCTTATCTTTGATTGGCGAATTCCAATCATACAATGGAGCAAAATCGTTGCGACCAGATTCCAAAACGGCAACTACTTCACTAGCCAAATCTTTCATGCCCTCTCCACCTTGTGCAAATCCTCTTGCCACAACCGCTTTAACACCCTTCATTGCGCATCGGTCAATGACATATTGCAATTCTTCTTCACTATCGGTAGGAAAATGATTGATGGCCACAACCGGAGTAATGCCGAAATGCATGCAATTCTCCATGTGCTTCTCCAAATTTTCCATTCCCTTGCCAACCCTTTCCATACTCACCGTATTGTATTCCTCTTTTGGAGCTCCACCATGATGCCTCAAGGCCCTGACGGTTGCAACCAAAACAATGGCATGGGGTTTTAGTCCACCATAACCACACTTGATATTCATGAACTTCTCGGCTCCCAAATCAGCGCCAAATCCAGCCTCTGTCACCACATAATCACTCAAGCTTAATCCCATTTTTGTGGCAATAATGGTATTGGTTCCTTGCGCAATATTGGCAAAGGGTCCACCATGAATAATCGCAGGATTGCCTTCAAGCGTTTGAACCAAATTGGGCTTGATGGCATCTTTTAGTAGGATGGCCATCGCTCCTTGTGCTTTTAAATCTCTTGCGTAAATGGGCTTCTTATCATAAGTGAATCCGACAAAAATATTTCCCAACTTATCCTTTAAATCTTCAATGTTTTTACTCATGCACAAGATGGCCATCACCTCAGATGCTGGGGTAATATTGAATCCATCCTCTCTCGGAATACCATTGCCTGTTCCGCCCAGACCAATGGTGGTCTTTCGCAATGAACGATCATTCATATCCATGACTCGCTTCCAATAAACCTGGCGTGGATCAATGCCCAAATTGTGCGTTTTACTTTGGATATTGTTGTCAATCAAAGCGGCCAATAAATTGTTGGCTTTTTCAATCGCACCAAAATCTCCAGTAAAATGCAAATTGATGTCCTCCATTGGAACCACTTGCGCATATCCGCCGCCTGCAGCGCCACCTTTGATTCCAAACACCGGGCCCAATGATGGCTCTCTTAAAACAACAGTGGCGTTCTTGCCAATTTTGTTCAAGCCTTCTGTCAATCCTATGGAGGTCGTGGTTTTTCCCTCTCCTGCTGGAGTAGGCGTAATGGCGCTCACCAAGATCAACTTGGCTTGTTGTATCTTTTTTTCATCAATCAGGTTCAAAGGCAACTTGGCTTTGTACTTGCCGTAGTGTTCCAAATCATCTACGGAAACTTTCAAACGTTGTGCAATCTCATTGATGTGTTTCATCTGACATTGCTGTGCAATCTGCAAATCGGTAGGGAAGCTCATTTCTTCTTCATTTTTTTTCAAAGAAAAGAGAAACTTCCTTTCTGTTGTGATTTGTTCAAAAAGGTTGTTAACATCAGAGTAGTGAATGAAATTTCTTTTCCAATCGGTAGCCCTTTTTGGTTAAGTTCGCATTTCAATATTTTGATATGAAGAAACTCTTATTGTCTATCTCTGCTTTGAGCATTGCAGCGCTGACTTCAGCACAAAATGCCGACATTAAAAAACAATGGCAGCACGCTGATGCAGGATCCGACGGAATCATCGGCACCAGCGCTGCCAAAGCGTTGAAAGAATTTTCGCCCAACAATGGTTCTTTTTCACCCGTAGTGGTGGCCATCATCGACAGCGGAACTGAAACCAGCCACCCTGATTTGACCTCAAAATTGTGGACCAACAAAGGGGAAATTGCCAACAACGGCAAGGACGATGACAACAATGGTTACATCGATGATGTGCATGGATGGAGTTTCATTGGCGGAAAGAACGGTGATGTAGAAAAAGACAATTTGGAGTTCATTCGTGTTTACAAAACCTACAAAGCCATGTTCCCCAATGGCGAAGTGATCAAAGGAAAAGAAAAGGAATTCAAATACTACCAAAAACTAGAACGCGATTTTCAAAGCAGAATTCAAGATGCCAAAAACCAAGTTTTAGAGTTTGAAGCTTTCGCTAAAATGTACAGCGGTGCAAAGAACTTTTTCAAAAAGAACATTGGTGCAGATTTCACCAAGGAAGAGGTAGCTTCATTTGATGGAAAACAAGATTCAGTAGCCATTTACAAGCAATTGGTTTTGGCGGGCATGGAAAGAGATTTTGATAAATTGATTCCTGAATGGGGAAATCAAGTTAAATCAGCTTTGGAAAACGGATACAATTTGGATTTTGATACCCGTCATTTGGTAGGGGACAATTATGCAGATGTAACGGAAACCAAATATGGCAACAACCACATTGATGGTCCTGCAGCCGATCACGGTACCCACGTTGCAGGAATTGTCGGTGCGGCTCGTGATGGCAAAGGAATGGACGGAATATGTCCCGGAGCTGAGTTGATGATTATTCGTTGCGTTCCAGATGGAGACGAGCGCGACAAAGATGTAGCTAACGCTATTTTCTATGCAGTAAACAACGGAGCAAAGGTGATTAACATGAGTTTCGGAAAAGCATACTCTCCCTTCAAATCAAGAGTAGATGAGGCGGTAAAGTACGCAGAGTCTAAAGGAGTTCTTTTGGTTCATGCTGCCGGAAATGACAACAAGAACATTGATGTGAAAGACAATTTCCCCAATGCGGTTTATGAGAAAGGGGGTAAATGTTCTACTTGGTTGGAGATTGGAGCCAGTGGTCCTGACGAAACGGGATTAAAAGCTGATTTCTCAAACTTTGGCCGCAAAAAAGTAGATGTTTTTGCTCCAGGCGTAGAAATTTATAGCACCGTTCCCGGAAAAGGCTATGAAGCCATGAGCGGAACTTCGATGGCTTCTCCTGTCACAGCTGGCGTTGCTGCTGCTATATGGTCTTATTATCCGCAATTGACTGCGATTCAAGTAAAAGATTTGATTCTTACTTCGGCTGTGGATTACAGTCGTTTGGCCCTTCCTCAATTGACAGAAGAGCAAAAGCCTACTGGATTGAAAAGATTGCTTTTCAGCAAACATAGAAGGACATACAGCATTGGTTTTGCGGCCATTGATGACGATGGAAAGAAATACGAAGATCTTCTAGACATCAATAATGCTTGGAGTTACGGCGTTGTTCCTTCTCAATTTAAAATGAATCAAGAGTTCAATGACCAATGGTCATGGGAAATTTCTATTGCTGCCACTTCGTATAATGCAGCATCTTTGAATGGAAAGGCCAACACAGAAAAAAATCAATTCCGTGCTTTTGATTTGAACACCCAATACATCATGGCCGCTTTGGGTAGCAAGAAAAACTTCAATATTGTTTCTATCCAGGGTTTGGGATATACAACACGCAGCGCTGGTGATTTTGACCAAACAATGACCCTCAATACAGGTATTGGTTTGCAATACAACATCAATAGAGCTTGGTCGTTGAGTGCGCAATCTCAAGCCAAATGGGGATTGTCAGGCATTGATAACGGAGCGAGCTATTTGCACCATCAATTGTCCATCAATTACACTTTGGACGGATGGAATACTTTTGGCCGCCTTTCTAAAACAGGAAAAGTAGTCAACCTCCACAAAGCTTTGGAATTGGCCGAGAAGCGCTACGGAAAGTAATGAATGATTAGAACCTATCCAGGAATTAAAACCTTAAAAGGTGACTCGATAACCGTGCAAGATGCTTTGGTTGTCGAGTCACCTTTAATCATTGTAATCAATGATGAACCCTTCACAGTAACCATGCAAACGCCCGGAAAAGAGTTGGAATTGGCCCTGGGGTTGCTCATTACCGAAGGAATACTGTCTTACAAAAGCTCGGCGTCCATTGAACATGAATTGAATCTTTCTGAAACAGAATCCAGCATTCGCTTTCAATTAGATCCAACGACGTATTCCAATGCAAACAAACGCTCACTCATGAGTATTTCCGCTTGTGGAATTTGTGGAAAAACAGATTGGAAAGTTCCAGAAGGAGAACCAATCATGAACAATGAAAATACTCCGTTTTTGGACATCGGATTTGAAACAATGTTCAAGCACCAACAGGCATTCCACGCATCGGGTGGTTTGCATGCGGCAGGCATTTTTGATGACCAACAAAATCTATTGAGCATCCATGAAGACATCGGTAGACACAATGCCGTAGACAAATGCATTGGTGATTTGTTTTTAAAGCAACAATTGAACAAGGCCGAGTGGCTCTTGGTGAGTGGACGAATTTCCTATGAAATCATTGCCAAATGCTTCAAAGCCAAAATCAGCAATATCGCAGCTGTGTCTGCACCCAGTTCACTGGCCGTCGATTTTGCGAAAGAGTGGGGAATCCACCTTTGGGCCTTTTGCAGAGAAGGAAGACATACTCAATACGCATGAAAAATTTAATCTTCATATTCGCTGGTTTCATGTCTATCATAGGACATGGACAAAAAGCATCCGATTCCATTCACTATGAAAATCTGGTTTTTGAAGGGGCTGGCATCAGAGGTTTGGCCTATTGCGGTGCCTTGATGGAATTGGATCAGCGTCAAATGTTGGCGCCCATTCAACGTGTTGCGGGCACATCTTCTGGTGCGATAACAGCAACATTGTTGGCAGTAGGATACACCCCGCAAGAAATTTTTGAAATGATCGGAAACACCAACTTTGCCAAGTTCAATGACGGCGGTGGTTTCTTTATTGGCGGTACGCTCCGTTTGTTCCGACGAATGGGTTACTACAAAGGAAAAAAATTCACCCGATGGATGGAGAATTGCATCGCGGCCAAAGTGGGAAATGCCAACATCACTTTTGCAGAATTGGAAACGCTAACCAAAGAACATGCTCAATTAAAAACTTTGGTCATTACCGCAACCTGCATGAACCATCAGAAGGTGGAATATTTCAGCGTTCATACCTATCCCCAGATGCGCATCGTGGATGCGGTCAGGGCCTCGATGGCTGTTCCGTTGTACTTCGAACCACTCATCATTGACAATCACGGTCACCCGCAAAACGTGAGGAATTTCAAGGACCAAGACCATGTGCTTTTGGATGGGGGCTTTCTCTCCAATTTTCCGATTTGGGTTTTCGATGACAGCACACAGTACAACACGCAACCCGAAAAAACCATCGGATTCAGAATAGACAGTGATTACCAAATCCAAGTGGACCGCACCAAATCAAAACTTCCACCTTATTATTCCATTCACTCCACAAAAGATTTGGTCGGCTCCGTTTACTATTTGATGAAAGAAAATCTGAATCGTTTCATCTTAACGCCATTTGATTGGGAAAGAACGGTGAGCATCAGTGATTGTGGAATTGGCCCAAAAGTAAAACGCCTCTCCAAAGAAGAAAAGGCGTTATTTATCAAAGCGGGTAGGGAAGGGCTTCGCAGATATTTGGATGACCCAAATTATCAATGACGCACCTCAAAAGACTTTACTATGCCATTGCTACGCAACCAATACATTCCATCGGAAAGCGAATGCAAGTTAATTTCTTGAACAGCATTTCCGTTGTGCACCGATACAACTCTTCCCGTTAAATCCAAAATCTGAAACGAATTCAATTCTTCTGAAAAATAAATAATAGATTGGGCTGGATTGGGATACAATTGAAAACTTTCTGCAAAAATCACGTCTACCCCAGTTGACAACAAATCAAATTGTCCCACTTCGATTTGCGATGTTCCGCAATCATTCATGGCCTCTACCTTCCAAAAATGCTGCCCGGATTCCATTGCATTCAAAGACAAAATGGTATTGGTGGTGCTTTGGGTCTGAACGTTCTGTAAAAAATTCACATCCGTTGCCATGGTCCAAATGTAATAATTAGCACCCGTTGATGGGGTCCATTCAAATGCAATTGGATTGCCGTCCAAATTGGCATTCAATTCAGGAGCAATCAAAGTGATTTCTCCTGGTGCGGATTGAGATTGAACGGTAACCCGCAAAACTTTTGTATATACCTGGCCATTCTGAGCAGTCATGTTTAAAGTCAGCTCGTACTCGCCTGGAGCAACACCACTTGGCGTATCAAAATAAAAATAATAATCACCTGTTTGAGTAATCTGACTGATACCATTGGCTGCAAAACCATTAGGAAGTTCCCAAGAAAGGGCCAAAGGAAACAACAAATTGGTGTTCACTTCTAAGTAAGCGGAAAATCCGCCCCCTTGACAAACACTGTAATTGCTGTTGGACCATTGTAGAAAAGTTGGCCGAGTAATAAAAAAACCATCATACATGCTGGTTGCCAAGTTGATCCCTGAAGGTAGGTAGGGGTAATTGCTCCAAGTCCCACTGAATTGTGGGTTGTCGTTCGCTGGAACCAAATCAAAAAAGGCTACTTCATTGAGCACAGCGTCACTAGAACGAACAGCATCAAAAACCCGAACTCCACTTCTGTAATTGCTTTCATAAATGAATTGATCATCTGCATAAAGATTATGGTCAATGGAAGTATTATTGGTTTCATGAAATCCCAAATAAACCATATTGTCTAAATCATTCAAATCAAAGAAGTGGGTTCGCGTATTGTTACCGATATTCATTTCATCCAATTCATCATTGATTAAAAAATAACGTTTGTCCTTGGTAAACCATCCCTGATGGGTATATCCTGTTTCTGGATAAATAAAATTATCCAGGACAATCACATCATTGGGATCTGTTGCATTAACAACAAAAAAGCCATTGTAACCATTGCACAAAGCAATAATGACCTCACCCTGATGATTAAGATCCGGACCAGAGTAGGTGGTGATGAAACCATCGTGCGTATATCCTGACTCGCCATATCCACCAACAAAAATCGGATTCAATGGATTGGAAACATCCAACAAATGAGGGCCACCATTGAAGGTGTTTGTTCCCATGGCACAGAGCAATTGACTTGTCGGATCTATGTTCAAAGTATGGCAATGTCCAAAACCTGAATAATGTGCATCCTCTGCAAAATTTACAGGAGGATTAACCACGTTATCCAATTGCAAAAGATTCATTACCTGCAAACCATGATTGCTGGATTCACTTACCACAAACACAAAGTTGCCCAATGTTTCCAAATCCCTCCAGAGACTGGGTGTATCGTGACAAGGCAAAAGTCCCAAGTAAATGGGCTGAGAGGGATTGGAAATATCCACAAAAGCAGTTCCATTGCTGCAGCCCACCAAAGCATACTCTTTTCCTGTTATGGGTGACACCCAACCCCAAATGTCATTGGTGTTGTCACAACCACCAATATCCGCGTTGGTCATGTGGGCCAATAAATCCATATTCAAGCAAGGGTATTCGCCAGCCATACCATTCTGACAAGGTGTTTGGGCATTCATAACCGATGAAACGATCAGAACTAGACCACAAATGATTTCAATTCCTTTATTAAGCATAATCCAAATGTAAAAGGAAAGTGCAATACATCGTACAACTTTTGGCGATGTTGTGCGTCTATTGTATTATTGTAAAAACAAAATGTCATGAAAAAACTAATATTCAGTCTCATTCTTACTGCATCAGCCATCGTTTCTAATGCGCAATGCAATGGAGAATTTTCATTGTCAGGAGATCAGCCCTTTCACAAGTTTACGAATGGAGCCCAAGTGAAAATGACATATTGCGGTGAAAAGTCCAATCTTCACGCCATCATGAACAACTCCAGCGCTTATCAAGACAATATGAAGTTGGAAATTGAAAATGATAACAGCAATAGTCAATTGTACCACATTGTGCTTACCATCA
>JACCDM010150340.1_pt1 | contig 10048 bp, 8 predicted proteins | sample 7445851 | NCBI WGS metagenome assembly JACCDM01 (sample SAMN15323438, study PRJNA562643) | freshwater metagenome | isolation source: river surface water | place: USA:Blue River Watershed | collected 2017-08-16
ACAGCTTGTTTCACAAATTCCTTGGGGACACATCATCCGGGTGTTGCAATTGATCAAAAACCCTAAGGATAGGCTTTGGTATGTGCAACAAACTATACAAAACGGTTGGAGTCGCAGCATTTTGGAGTTGCAAATTGACAGTCGGTTGCATGAGCGTCAAGGCAAAGCCGCTAATAATTTTGCACTCACGTTACCGCCAATCGATTCGGACCTTGCCACCCAAGTTTTTAAAGACCCGTATCTGTTTGATTTTTTAGGTACTGCAGATACACGCAAAGAGCGCGAGGTGGAACTAGCGCTGATTGATCATGTTCAAAAATTCTTGCTTGAACTGGGCGCGGGATTCGCCTTTGTCGGCCGACAGGTATTACTGGAGTTAGGAGATCAGGACTTTCGCCTAGACCTGCTGTTCTATCACTTGAAATTGCGCTGCTATGTGGTGATTGAACTCAAGTCAGTACCTTTCGACCCTGCTTTCACCGGCACCTTGAATCTGTACTTATCGGCGGTAGATGATTTGCTGCGCCATGCTGACGATAAACCAAGCATTGGCCTGTTGCTATGCAAAAGCAAAAACGATGTACTCGTTGAATATGCGTTGGAAGGTTACCGCCGCCCCATGGGCGTGGCGCAGTGGGAAACCCAAATCAGCCAAAGTTTGCCTGATGAGTTAAAGGGTTCGCTGCCTAGTATTGAGGAGATTGAGGCGGGAATTCAAGGCTTGGGGGAATGAAGTGTGAATTGCAGGATGTAAAGAGGTTAGTTGGATGAACTTGAATCACTATGTAGAAAGGAAAAAAATGGCAATTTGGGAAAAGAGATTTACAAAAACTCAGGTACTTAAAGCAGCGAAGCTTTGGGATGCTAATCCCGGCATCAGAGGCTTTCGGAAAAGCACTCGCTATGAAGTAATTATTGAGGGCAAGGCTTACCCGCCTAAGGCGATTATTTCAATCGCAAATGAACTTGCGACCAATGGGAAGGAGATCCTTTTCCCGAATGACTTCCCAGGGGCGTGGGACGGTAAGTGGCACCAAGCTTTAGCTGCCGCTGATCATGCGTTCAAACCTGTTCCTAAAAATCAAATTCAAAGTGTTACCAAAAAAACAGGCGGTCTAAAAAGCGGTAGGGTAATAAAAACAAACGATTTAGAGGAATTATTCCTAGAAGGTAAATCAAAAGGAAGTTTCAAATTTCACACTCAACGTGAAAGAGATCCAAAAGTCATTAAACGTGCAAAGCTCATAGCAAAAGAATCAGGAAAGCTTTGTTGCGCAGCTTGCGGTTTTGATTTTGCAAAAGTGTATGGCAAGCGAGGTGAAGGCTACATCGAAGGACATCACACCAAACCAATTTCTGAAATGAAAAAGCAAGGCGAAAAAAACACGGTACAAGATATTGCTTTGGTTTGTTCTAACTGCCACCGCATGCTTCACAGAACATGGCCGCTCATCACTGTCGATAAATTAAAGAGTCTGATAATAAGAGAGTAACAGCTCAAAGCGATTCAACCTAAGCTTGGTGCCAACTCATTTGAATGTCTTCTGTCGACTATTTCATCATTGAAACTAGCAATTAGAGTCAGCATCCAATTATTCATGTGAATGATGCACCTAAATCGTTAAAATTTCTTTGACAACGCCCCCCACGCATCCCAACGAACTGCGCACCATGGGGGGGTTACTTTTTTAGCTATCGGCTCGAAATCAATCATCCTCCACATTCCCGATCTCCGGAAACAACACCTCGGTATATCCAAACTTGGTGAAGTCCCTCACCCGCATTGGGTAGAGCTTGCCAATCAAGTGGTCGCATTCGTGTTGCACCACGCGTGCATGAAAACCGCCAACCGTGCGATCGATGAGAGTGCCCATCTCATCAAAACCTGTGTAACGAATATTTGCCCATCTCGGCACCATGCCGCGCAAGCCGGGCACTGACAAACACCCTTCCCAATCCTGTTCTTCATCCTTGCCTATGGGCGTGATCACCGGGTTGATCAACACGGTTTTGGGCACCATCGGGCGGTCAGGGTAACGCGGGTTGGTTTGTTCACTGCCGAAGATAACGAGTTGCAAATTGACGCCGATTTGCGGTGCGGCCAAACCCGCGCCATTCACCGCAACCATGGTCTCGCGCATGTCGTTAATGAGTGTGTGCAACTCAGGTGTGTCAAATGCCTTCACCGGCTCTGCGATTTGCAGCAACCGGTGGTCACCCATTTTCAGAATTTCACGAATCGCCATGTTTATTTTTCTTGTTAAGGTGCAGGTTCAAACAATTCCTGGATTTGATTTTGCACTTCCTCCGTCATCGGTTGCACAAAATCTCCGCCGTTACTCAGGATGATGTAGTTCACTTTATGCGTCGGGTTGCCGCGAATCAATGTGCGGTAACCATCTTTTTGACCAGGGTGTGAATACGCACCCGCCGGTGTATCGTCTGCAGCAAGCACCCAGCCCATGCCGTACTTCTCACCGTTTTCAAATGCTGCCATGCCCATACCCGGCATGGCCATGGTTTGTGCGTTGCGCTGATTCACGACTTTTCCGTCGCGGTAAGCACGCAACCAAATAGCCATGTCACCGAGTGAACTGTAAATGCCTGTAGGCCCTTCGGTTTTGAGTTGTATGCCTTTGGTGCGAACCGTGGCTGCATAGTTCAAAGCCAGCGATTCATCTTGCACCGGTTGTTCAGAATCGACCCGCGTGTGTGTCATGCCCAAGGGTTCGAACATGTGTTTGCGCAAGCATTCGCCATAACTGCTGCCGCAGGCTCTGGCAATGATTTCAGCCAGCAACACGTAATTGCTGTTGCTGTATTCCACCTTACTGCCGGGCTCGAAATTCAACACAGGGCTGTCGCGCCATTTTTTCAGCAACTGTTGGTTGGTCAATCCGTCAAGCTCTTTGAGTCTGGCCGAGTTGATCTGGTTCATGTAATCCGGCACGCCTGCACTTTGCGTCAGCAACTGACGCACGGTGATCTTCGACCATTGCGGTGGCAATTCGGGCAACCACTTGATTGCCGTGTCATCCAAACCCAGCATGCCTGCTTCAACCAATTGCATGGCCGCTGCTGCAGTCAAAGGTTTGGACGCAGACGCCAGTTCAAACGCGGTGTTGCTGTCGATAGGAATTTGCTTGTCGCGCTGCGCCATGCCGCCCCAGTTGTTGTAAACGGTTTCACCGTCCACTTCCAACCACACGGCCAAACCCGGGCCTTTGCGCGAATGCAGTTGTTTCATCAACTTGTCGGTGGCATCACGGAAATGCGCAATCCGCTCTTGCTTATTAAGTGCAGCGATGACTTCATTGGCCAACACGTGCTGGCCTGTCATCGCTAAGACGATGCCAAGCAAAGCGCTGCTCAAAAAGCGAACTGCCGCCAACAATCGGATAAGAAATTTCATATCAAAAATAAAACGCTCTTCAGTCCAAAGACTGGTTGATCTGCTCGACGGTCCATGCCGGTTTATCGGGTGCATAACGCTTGCGCATCCATTGCACCAACGAAACGATTTGCGGTTTGCTCAAACTGTCTTCGAACGCAGGCATATAGCCTATGTCGCGCGAAGCTGCTTGTTGAACGCCATGCAGAATAACCCGCACCAGATTGGCGGGGCTGTCGCTGTGCAAATTACCGTTGAGTGCAAGTGGTTGATTCACGCCGAGCAATTGCGGCCCGTCGCCATCATGGTGACAAGCGCCGCAGCTGCCTGCAAATTGTCTGGCCGCAGCATCAGGCAACGGTGCGCTGTTTGCGGCATGGGCCACCACGGCCATCGCGCGTCCGCCGAAATCCGCGTTATCTAAAGCAGCAGCGCCAGGATTCAAAGAAGACAAATACACCGCCATGGCTTGAATGTCTTCATCCGACACGGTTTGCAAATTTCGCACCACTTGCGCCATTGGTCCGCTGGCCGTGCCATGAAAACCGGTGAAGCCTTTGCGCAGGTAATTGAAAAAATCTTGTTCGCGCCATGGCATGGGCGAATAGTTGAAGCTGGTCAGTGCCGGTGCTTGCCAACCATCGACAAACGCGCCTTGCATATACGCGGTTTGTTTTTGCTCGGCACCCATGAGGTTGCGCGGTGTGTGACATGCACCGCAATGTGCCACACCATTCACCAGATATTCACCACGGTTCCATTGCGGTGTTTGTGCGCTGTCGTAGCGCTCTTGTCTGTCGTTGTGAAACACCGCGTTCCACACCGACAACAAAGGACGCATGTTCAAACCCATCAGCATCTCTGGTGCGGGTGTGGTTTGCGCGACCGGTGTTTGCGTCATCAACCAAGCGTAGAGTGCGGTCATGTCTTCATCACTCATGCGCGCAAACGATGTGAACGGAAACACCGGGTACAAAGCATGGCCATCGCGCGACACGCCTTCGCGCATAGCGCGTGCAAACGCTTGGTAAGACCAAGCGCCTATGCCTGTCTGCGGGTCGGGGCTGAGGTTGGTGCTGTACACCGTGCCATAGGGCGTTGCGAATGCTTTACCGCCTGCCAATGTCGCGCCCTGCTCTGCGGTGTGGCAACTCACACAATTGCCAAGCGCCGCCAATTGCGCACCACGTTGCAGTTGTGCTTCGCTGAAAGATGCGCTCACAGGTGTGATGCGCGGCAATGCAGTTCGCCAACCCAGCACCGCAGCGCCCACAGCCAGCGTGGCGAACAACACGCCGCTTATTTGCTTCCATCCCCATGCATTCAACAAGCCGGGTTGTTTGGAGCGCGGTGCAACCGGTGTCACTTGATCTGCTTGTGGTGTTGGTGTGACGGGTGCCGCCAATGGGTTGAGCGCAGCGCGCACCACTTCCGGTGTGAAAGGCGGGTTGCGAAAACGCACACCGGTGGCATCGAAAATCGCATTCGCAATAGCGGCCGTCCCCGGCACAGATGAGGACTCACCCGCACCCAATGGGTCTTGTTGCGGACGCGGCATTTGCACCACTTCAATCACCGGCACTTGCCTGAAATTCAAAATCGGGTAACTGCCCCACTCGGCACTGGTCACACTGCCGTCCACACTGTCAGTTTGTATTTGCTCAAACAAAGCGCGGCTGGTGGTTTGCAACACATTGCCATGCACTTGTTGCTCGACGCCTTTGGGGTTGATGACACGCCCTGCGTCATGCCCGACCACCACGCGTTTGACCTGCACTTCACCCGTGGTTTTGTTCACTTGCACATCGGCTACCCAAGCCGCCCATGCCGCACCAAAGCCCGGCCATTTGCTGTGCGTGTATCTGGCATACGCCACCCCCTGACCTTGCAGCCAATCGCCTTGTGCTGCTTGTTGTTGCGCTTGTGTGTGTGGTTTCCAACCGGCCTTGTCTGCGGTGGCTTGCAACATCTCTTTGGCACGTTCATCAGACATGTGCGCCAAGCGGTATTGCAGTGGGTCCACACCGGCAGCAGTGGCCAACTCGTCGATGAAACTTTCATGCGCAAAAGCATTTGGCAATGCAGACACACCACGCAACCATGAGGCCCGCAATATCGGCGGCATGTCGTTGACGGTAACGCGCAAATCGGCATAGTCATAAGGCGGGCGCGCGGTGCGGTCGCCCATCTCGAAACTGCGCGCCAAAGGTTCTACGGTGCGCGCGAGTAACAGCGCCAGCGTGGTGGCACCATTCGATGGGTAAGACGCTTGAAAGTCATAACCGCTGGGCTCGCCATGGGAAGACAAACCGCCTTGCACTTGCATGAGTTGCGCCGCACCTTTGGGCTCCCACAAGTGTTCTTGTTCGCGACTGAGTTGCACGCGCACCGGCGCACCCACGGCTTTGGACAAAAGCGCAGCATCTGCAGCCACATCATCTGCGCCATTGCGCCCATAGCAACCGGCGGCCTCCATGCGCACCACATCCACCTCGGTGTCACGCAAACCGCATAGCAAGGCAATGTCAGCGCGCAAAGCATGCGGATTTTGCGTACCGGCCCACACGCGCAATTGAAACGGCGAGCCGTTTTCTTGCGGCGGTTGCCAATGCGCTACCGCACACGACGGTCCGATGGAGGCGTGCAACTGGTAAGGCCACACATAGGTGCGCTGCAAATGTTGCGCGGCGTCACTCAAGGCCTGATCCACATCGCCGTCATTGATCAATTGCCGAGCGGTTGACGGGTTGTGACTGATCGCGTTTTCAGCATCAGACACATCCGGCATGCCCGGCCAAGGTTTCCAATGCACCACCAGTTCGCGCATGGCTTGCTCGGCATGTTCTTCGCGCTCGGCCACGATGCCAATAAAATCGGCTTGCACCACCACCGAACGTATGCCGGGAATGTGCGCTATCGATTGCGCGTCCACGCGCTCTAAAGTTTGGCCGATGAAGTCGCCGCTGTCTGCACCTGCATAAGGCGGTCGCACCACACGACCATGCAACATGCCGGGCAAACGCATGTCGTGCACAAACACCAAGTCACCAAACACTTTGGCGGGTATGTCTATGCGCGGCAAACTTTGGCCTGATACCTGGTGTTCATTCAAGGGCTTGAGCTTGGTGTTCAAGTCAAGTGCAAGCTCGATATTCAAGCCTTTGAGCAAACCACCCCAGGCCACCGGCGCACGGTCTGCGGCTTGAATACCTTCTGGCGTTAACCGCAAGTCTTCAATAGGCAGCACCCACAAACGCGCGGCTTGCTGCAACAACCATTGCGCGGCTTGCGCAGCTGCCGCACGCAAAGGCGCAGCGTGAATTTGTAGGGATGCACTCGCAATCGTCGCGCCTTGGTTGGGCGACACGCCGGTCATGCCCATCACCATGTGTATGCGTGATGGCGATACAGACAGTTCTTCGGCGACGATTTGTGTGAGTGCGGTGCGAAGGCCGGTGCCTAAATCCACATGACCATGCAAAGCGGTGACGCTGCCGTCGTCCCACAGCGCGATCAAACATTCAAGGCCTTCATCAGGTTGGCTGTACACAAAACCGGGTTGACCCGGCACAGGCGGCGCGGCAGGCAATGGTGCGCGCACCACGCGCAACACTCCTTGCGCTTGAAACACATCGGCGCGTGTTTGCACTTGTGAAGCGCGCATGCTCACGGGTTTTGTGCTTTCATCAGTTCAGCGGCGCGGTGCACTGCCGCGATGATTTCTATGTGCGTACCGCAACGACACAAATTGGCCGACAAAGCTTGGCGTATCTCGTCGTCAGTGGGTTGCGGATTTTTGTTTAGCAAGGCCACGGTCATCATGAGCATGCCGTTCAAACAATAGCCACATTGCGCGGCCTGTGTGTCTATGAAAGCCTGTTGTACCGGATGCGGGTGTTGCGCATCGCCCAGACCTTCCAAGGTGGTGATCTCTCTCTCTTTAATTTCAAGCGCGGGGATCACGCAAGCCCGCGCAGGTTTGCCATCTATCAATACCGTGCAAGCACCGCATTCACCCAGACCGCAACCGAATTTGGGTGCGTTCAGCACCAGGTCGTTGCGCAGCACATGCAACAGCGTGGCGGCAGAGCTCAAGGTCAAATCAACGGTTTGTTGATTGACCTTGAGCCTCACGTCCACTGAGCGCAATGGAGTCATGTACGTCAGTGGTGCCGCGTTGACATCAACCGACTTGAAGGTCGTCGGACTGTAAGCGTTTCACGCCTTTGTCAGCCATGCTCTTCCAAGCAGCGGCGAGTGAGCCGTTCAAGTCAATGGCACGGCAGGCGTCTTCCACCACAGCTACTTCAAAACCGGCGGCGCGTGCGTCAATCGCTGTCCATGCGACACAGAAGTCGGTGGCCAGTCCGGTGACAAACACTTTTTTGATGCCGCGTTGTTTCAAGTAACCGGATAAACCGGTGGCGGTTTTTTTGTCGGCTTCCATGAAAGCGGAATAGCTGTCGACCTTGGGGTGGTAGCCCTTGCGGATGATCAACTGCGCGGTCGGCAATGACAAGTCTTTGTGCAACTCTGCGTCTTTGGTGCCTTGCACGCAATGGTCAGGCCACAACACTTGGGTGCCGTAGGTCAACTTGGTGGTTTCAAACGGTTTTTTGCCGCTGTAAGCGGAAGCGAATGAGGCATGGCCTTGGGTGTGCCAGTCTTGGGTCACCACGATGTTGTCAAACGCTTTGGAAATGCGGTTGATGACAGGCACGACTTCCGAGCCTTTGGCTACAGGCAAAGTGCCGCCTTCAACAAAACAATTTTGCACGTCAACCACGATCAACACCGAGTCTTCACCCGGTTTGATTTTGGCTGCCGACCACGCCCAAGGCGCGACTGTTCCCAATGCACCTAAAGTGCCCACGGCTGTCAAAAGTTTTCTACGGTCTGCTCTCATCGTCCATCTCCAAAAAAACCGCACAACCCGTGCGTAGGGATACTGACTCAATAGGGTTTTAGCGCAAGCCGTCCTGGCCCACGATCTCATGCACTTGCAAGCCACCAATGCGCGGATGCGGTCTGCCATTGTCGGTGACCACCACGGCCACCACGATTTCATTCGCACGCGGTGCATCGGCCACACGCGCTTCCATGGCATCGAAATGGCTGCGTACAAAAGCTGCGTCTTTGTGACCCAAAGGCACATCTATCGCCGTGCCTAAGGTGCCTTGCTTTTTTGCTGACGGCACCAGGGCCGCGCCTTTGCTGACTGCTTTACGCAAGGGCGCACCGAGTTTGGGATGAAGAATGGCGGCTGCGTGCTCCAACTCACCGCCCTCACCGACGATGGCTGCTTTGCCATAGCTTTGCGCTTGTTCAGGCGCAATGCCCAGCGCTTGCACACAACGCTCGCCCAGCATGCCGCCGAGTTCTTCACCGATATCTATCAACTCATCTAAGGACTCGCTGAAACGTCCTGCATACGGATTGGCGATGACGGCCATGGCCAAGGCACGGCGTGTCGGCGGGTTGACCGTTTTGCCGCCGTCAAAATGAATTTCATCGACTTGCACAATGATTTTTCGGATGTTTGCTTTCATGATGTCTCCTGCGCGTTCAGCGCAAACCGTTCCATTGACTGATGTCTTGTGCTTTCAAACCGCCGACGCGCGCATGCACGCGTGCACCGGTGCTCATGGCCAGTATGACGATGATTTCATCGGCATGCGGCGCGCCCGGCACGCGCATTTCAATCGCATCGAAATGGCTGCGCACATAACTGGCGTTGATGTGTGTCAAGGGCACATCCAGACTCGCGCCCGGTGGTCCCACTTTTTTGGTGGACGGCACGATGGACAAACCATTGCCCGGTTGACCTGTGGGCTTGTCGCCGCCACCGCCTTGTGTGTAGGACGCGCGCTCGCCTTTCCAACCCAGCAGTTCGCGCATGGCGTAACCGCCCGGCACATGCCACAAAGCACCGTGCTCCAATTCACCGGCTGCACCAACGATGGCGCCTTTGCCATAGCCTTGTATGTGCTCAGGCTTCGCGCCCATGGCATCGCACAATTGTTTGGCCATGTCCACACCCAAAGGATTGAGCGCTTCCATCATGGGCAAGATGTCCGCGTAGTGAGCACCTGCATACGGGTTACGCAACACTGCAGCGATGGCACCGCGCACCAAGGGCTGTTCTGCGGGCGGGCCGAACTCATGGTGGATTTGCTCCACATGGCTTAAGACGCGTCTTACTTCTATCAGTTCACTCATCATTCCACCCGGCATTCCAAAGATTCGGCCACCACTGCATGGCCTTGACAACTCAACAAGGCTGCATAGATCAATCCACGCGCCTGCATGTCACGGGCACAGTCTAGCCCGAGTTGCAAAGCCTGCTCAATCTGCGCCTCTGACAATCGCGGCACATCCACAGTCACCAACCGCGCGCCCAAATCGGTATCGTCGCGCAAGCTGTCGGCCGGGCGGCGTTGAATGCGCGGGTCGTCGATGTTGACCGCGTTCGCGATCAAGGTCGCGGCCACATCGGCCTGCGCCGCAGTCGCGGCCAACACGGTCACGCTGTCTGCGATGCCGAATGAAAAACTGCGTCCACCCCAGCCGCTGGTGGCCACACCACGAACAGGCATGTCGTGGTGCACCACAAACTGGCCATCGGTGGTCAAGCGTTGCAGGGCATCGCCTGCCAAC
>JACCDM011762182.1_pt1 | contig 10048 bp, 18 predicted proteins | sample 7445851 | NCBI WGS metagenome assembly JACCDM01 (sample SAMN15323438, study PRJNA562643) | freshwater metagenome | isolation source: river surface water | place: USA:Blue River Watershed | collected 2017-08-16
CTTTCCTTATCTCGTATGTACTTTTATGTTCATAATATGGATTTCGAAAATGACCACCATTCACTTCATAAAACGATGATCCATGCATCAAAAAATTATCCTTAGGAAGAAAGACTTCTTCAGACCTACCCCATTCTGTTGATATGTGTCGAATTTTATTACATTCCTCTAGAGCCGATTCTTGACTAGTGAAAATCCCTCTGGCCTTTCCATCAAAACTATTTCCTATCGGTGTCCATTGTAGGAGAATATAAACTTCATTCATACTATTTGATTCGTTAAATTTTTTAATGTGATTCATTCTCTATATATTAGAAAATATTTCATTTTGTGGACTTGGACTTGGTTAGTCGATTACGCAGTTCATCAAGTCCACATGTGCATGTGCGTATAGATATGGGAGCGTGTGATATCATAGAATTAGCAAACGACTTTGAACGGCACCCGTCCTTGTGTTGCAAGTACGGCCACACCTCCTTGACGGTTGGTGCATTTTCTAGATCCTTAATACGATCTAAGAGATCCTGTGGCCACATACCAGTGGCATTAGCAACATTGTGTGCCTCAGCATAGAGAGCAGCATTAGATTCAAATCCAATCCTAGATTTCGAACATGACGCTATGTATGTTCCAGATTCATTATACAAGTCAGATCCATTGGAGTGAACATTGACATAACCGTCAGTTTGTTTTCCCTTGTATTCATTTTCACCCATCGTAATACAAAGATACGAAAAAATAATCTATTTTTTATATATAGATTATGATAAAAGGGTGGATAAGTTTTTTAGAGTCATCTAATATCGATTTTAAGGAATTAGAAGGATTAATAGAAAAAGAAATTGAATATCTTAATTTAATTAATGATATAGTTCAGAGATATGAAGACCAGTGTGAATTTTGGTATGAATTTGATAGAAATCTAGTATTTTATCGTGGAGAACTGGATGAGCGTATAGCATTTGTAATACAATGTATCAATGGTGAAATATGTTTAGATTATTCTAGCTATCTTTATAAGACTTGGGGTAATAGCAGTTTAAAAGAGATACTGAATTCACCTACTGGATATATTAGATATTCGATGAGCATCAAAGAAGTATCGAGGTTTTCTTGAATCAACTAATATTAATTTCATCGAATTGGAGGGTCTAATAGAAAAAGAAATTGAATATCTTAATCTAGTTAATGATATAGTTCAGAGATACGAAGACGAATATGGATTACAATATGAATTTGATAAAGAAGTTCTTTTTTATAATTTAAGAGAAGGTGTCCGTCAACGCGATTTTAGTATGCGTAAAATTATAGATAATAATAGTGAAATAGACTTAGATAGGGATAGTTCCACCAATACACGAAGCAATACCCTTCTAAAAGATATACTAAAATCACCTACTAGTAATATGAGATGTCAAATATTTCTCTATGGTGACTCCTTAGGATATCTTAGTAAGCAAGTCGTTGATAAGATTGTAGATGAGATAGGGAGTCAATATCCATTTACTACAATAGTAAAAGACCCATTAATCAAGGGAAGATATAAACATAATAATCGTTTCACTTTGAGTCAAATGATTGGACATACTCATCTACAGTTAAGTGTGGATATTAATGATATCAGAGATAATATATAGACTATGATAAAAAGGTATCAAGGTTTTCTTGAATCATCTAATAATGGTTTTGATGAATTAGAAGGCTTAATAGAAAAAGAGGTCGCATATCTTAATCTAATTAATGATATAGTTCAGAGATATGAAGATGAGCATTCTGAGAGTTGGGAATTATCATATGAATTTGGTAAAGATATTACGTTTTATCATTTTAATGATCAGCCTAGGGAGAGCGGCCTTGGTAATTTTCAACTGCGAAGTCCGATTCGTGAATCAACTGTTCGTAACATTATAAATAATAATGGTGAGATATGTTTAGATAAAGAAGATCCCTTCTATTCTCATGGGATCGGTCCCGTCCCCCGTCCTAGGGTCATCAGCAGTAGCAATGACCTTCTAAAGCAGATACTAAAATCATCTACAGGTACTATGGAATATGACATATATTTTTATAGAAATTCCCTAGGAAAACGAATATCGGTTACTAATATTGTGAATGAAATAAAGAGTCAATATCCATTCACCAGAATAGAAGTAGATCCAATGTTTAGATCTCATCATAAACACAATAATCGATATACTATGGATCAAATCGATAAACATCGACATTTACACTTTGAAGTGGATATTAATGATATCAGAGATAATATATAGACTATGATAAAAGGTTGGAATGGGTTTCTCGAATCAGTTAATGATGAATTTTCAGAATTAGAAGGCTTAATAGAAAAAGAGGTCGCATATCTTAATCTAATTAATGATATCATTATTAGATATCAGGACCAGTATGAATTTTCATATGAATTTAATAGTGATTTAATATTTTATGATGGGCAGAGATCAAGACTCATCCAAGATGCTACAGATGAGCGGTGGACAATGCGTAAAATTATTAAAGTTAATGATGAGATATATTTAGATAAAAATTCTAATTTTTTGCTTCAAAAACCTAGTCGTATATTAAAAGCAATATTAAATTCACCTGCTGGGTATATAAAATATGAAATATTTATCGATGGTGGGCTAAAAAGTGGCGATATTAGTAATATGATTATAGATGAGATAAGGAGTCAATACCCATTTACTAGAATAAATTCGTCTATTGTCCTTGGACATGCAGTAGTTATGTTTCATACTAATGGATCGAAGGTGATCTGTTTAAGCCTAGAAGCAAATATTAATGATATCAGAAATATCTGATCTACCAAGATCCTATTAACACTTAATCCTTTTTATAAATAAATAAAACAATTCTTTCCTCGGTATTATCATTAACATTAATTAATGAACTAAGTCCAGGTCCGCTTCTGGAGCACCGTCCTAAAGTATTCTTACGTATATTTTGGTAATCAGTATGAAATCCATATCCAGTAAATATAATTAAGGATACAGCATAATGTGAGAAATTCTCCATTCTAGAAACAACTGGTTTAATATCTTCCATAACATCCTTTATACCCTTCTTGTTAATATTCAGTAAAACAATCTTTACTAAGTCAGGGCCTCCGATACTCTTTTGGAGGTTACTTCCCCCACCTGTTAATTCTTTAGCCTCTATATCATAATCTTTATCTAAATGTGAATAGACAAAGAAATCCTCTACCTCATTGACAACATCATTATTCTCCACAGACTCTAAAAAACTCTTTATATAGATCATTCTCTATATATTAAAACCCTATTTAAATAACTGTTTAACTAAATCAAATCTTGTAAGAACTCCAGTTTCTGGATAACCTTCAAATTTTAGCAATCTCCACAATAATCGTTAGCAAACATATTAAACGTCCATCGGTAATCCATTTTCTGGGTTTGATAAACATACATTATACCAACCACGAACTAATACTCGTTCACTAAAATATACTTGTCTTATATACACTTTCTGTAACCAAACCCAACATCCATTACTAAAATGTGTTGGAAACCAAATAAATTTCCACACATAACGATAATCACCATCTTTTGCTGTTTTCTTTATCATTATTATTATTATTTAAAAATTGTTTAACTAAATCAAATCTTGTAAGAACTCCGGTTTCTGGATAACCTTCAGTCTTTATAACCTCGTAATACCCATCCCAACAATCAGTACCATCATCAGTAGTGGTCATTTTTGTCCAAGTGGTGAAAAATTTTATATAGGGTGTATCTTTTCCAAATTTTAGTAATCTCCATTGACCTCCATATAATTTTCTATACCACTTAGAATATAAAAAAATACTTCCCCAATATAAAGACTCTTGTCTTAAATTAAAGTAATACTTACTATCCTCGCAAATCTCTCGTTCGATTTTATTCATGATTATTTTATTTATCCACTAGAAACAAAAAAACCCATCAACTTGACTTTCCTTCTATTGGGGTAGAAGTTAATCAGAGGATGATGGGAATTAAGTTATCGCGCTGAGAATATACGCTCTGTTATCTAGCTTTCGTGAGATTATTGGTTCCTCACTTTTCCACAGACTTTTGGTCTGTACCAGACATTGCCGGTTGTTTAAGACAACCACCCTTTAAGTTAAAAGATACTCTCTACGTACTAAACTTACTCAAGCTTGCGACCTGACTCGGGATTCGCGTCCCTATAAATCTTTCGGTAGAATAATACAGCGTCTTTCGGACCTGTATTTCCAAGGACAACCCTAGGATAAGTGGGCAATTTCCTCTTCTAACTAGGTAACACTTTCGATTTTCGTATTTTTTTTCAAAAAGTGAAAATGTTTGTGCTTTGTGGATTGAATCCAGGATGTGGTCACCTATAAGCTCCGAAACCTTTTGAGTCCCAAAATACTTAACACCCCAGTGTGATACCTCTATCACGATCTTACGAGACGGCTTCATCTACTTACCCTTGGTAGGGTAAAAAATGTTCAGTAACAGCACCACCTGTACACCGAATTGCTTTTCAGCTTTAAGTCACCTCTCTGACTGGATCACACAATAATAGAAGCCGGTTAGCCACCATTTTTTGTAATAACCCTACGAGTTATTCCTATTAGTCTTCCGACCTCAACTAGATGATCCACATCACCTAGTCACCAAATCATTTCGCCTATAGAGTTACCCTCGGCTACTAAGATCCAGCGGTATCCCGCTTGTCTACCTAAGTCCCTTTGGTAAGGGGCCGCAAACTCATTTAGCAATTAAGTTCACTTTATAATCTTTTCAGATTTTATCTAACGACCATAGACAGCCGCACTTCTCAACAGGACGAACCTTGGAGAGTTGTGAATATCAAAATGTAAAAGAACAATTTTCTTTCTTACTAGACTATTTATATGATTTTAGGATCTAAAAGTTTGGAAGATTTCCAAAATATATTTCCCGAATCACTTCACTAATCTAGTGAATAGTAGTCTGTCCAGGATTCGAACCTGAGTCTCCGAGTGAAGCTCGGCGTCCTGCTAGTAATATTCCCTCTTAATAAATACCAGAGCCAACCTTGAATGTTTCACCTATACGGGGTTGAGAAAAGTTGACTCTGGATAATAATAACCGCGGTTAACTTAAAATGCCTCCATATACGATATACGCCGAGAAGTTAACCGCGGTTAAAACAACCGAGAAATTAAAACTAGCACTTCCACTAGTGAAGCACCATTAGACGAACAGACCAAATTATAAAGAACGATTTCTTAGTGACCAAGACAGGACTTGAACCTATACCCTTCCCCGCCAAGGGGATCGCTATTAACTTTAGCTACTCGATCAATTTCTTAACTATACAAATATATAACTTATTTCTCCAAAATCCAAATTTTATTCCAGTTTTTTATTTATTTAGATCTAAATCTATGTTTCCTCCCGACTGGATTATTTATAGGCTAGAATACCTGAAAGTTTAGTTCACATCACCACTTTTTCAATAATTTTAGTCCCATCAAAATGGCATAGATTCTTCTGAGCTTCTTCTAATGTGTTCCAAGTATCTTTGCAACTTGCACCTGATCCTGAATTCATCCAAGCATCTACCCACCACCAAAAAAACACGAAATGTCTTTGTTGGATTGTATATTCAACTCGACCGCTAGGCATTGTTCTCTGGATAATTCTTACTTTTTTCATTTTGGATCTTGTTTTATTTTTTTATCATGAATAGTATCTTCTCCCATACACACTGGACAAGTTAGTGCCTCGTAATCTCCAGTATCAGCGATTGATTGTCCACCTTCTAGAAGTTCGGAACTACCCCACCATCCACAAGAACATTCGGCCGTCCAGAATCGAGAACCTGGTGGTTCAAATTTGAAGCTAAGTTCTGCTTTTTTTAGATTACGAACCATTCGATCAAGTGTTTCGATCTGATTAACTAGATCCCAATTGAATTCGAGTGGTAGATCATTATCACAACTTAAAGGCAGGTCAATCTTTTCTTGAAGCATCTTCTTGACTTCCTCAACTCTTTTGATATCTTCTTCTGTGATCATATTTTATTATCCAATTAATCACTATTGCGAGGACTAGATATTTTCCAACCTGCTGATAGGGCTTTAGAGTAAATAAGATCAGCTACCTCTTTCCAACTCATCCCCTTAATGTTATCTGGTTGATCATCTATCTTGAAGCTAATAGAACATTCAGATGAAAATCCCGAAGAGTACTCAGGGATAAGTCCTATATCCTCTATCACCCCTTTAACAAGATCCCAATCAGGCTCAGAAGCATCCCAATCACCTGGATCAGTTGTTAGTTGTTCAAGTGTTAGTTCTTTCATTTTACCATATTTTGATCGTGATAGTAGACTGATTTTGATGTTTTGTTCGTAGGTTGTTAGAAGTGTTCGGAGTAGTGGAAGTCCGTGTAGACGCGATCGATACCCTGTGCGCTCAATACTTCGTCGGCGTCTCCCTCCACGTCACCGGGGCCGAACCCCTGCTCTCCTTCGGCTTCATTCAGGACGGCCAAGGCACAGCCGAACGCAATGTCTATTGCCTTTGCCGCTTCATGGAACTCCATCAGGTCTGCGTTGTATGCGTACAGTCCAAGGGCTTCGCCCTCGCAGTCAAGGTGTTGGATCAGTTTGGTTTTCATCTTCGTAGGTTGTTAATCGTTGTTCAGGTTCCACAGTCCAACGTAGTCGGTCATTACTACGCGCTGGCAAGGTTCGGGCAGGTCTGTGATGTTTTGTATAGTTCGAAGGATTCAACGGCGGCGGAAATGATGGCTTTGGTGTTCATGGTTTTGGGGGTGTTGACATCCAGTGGGTGAACAATCTCGTGGCCCAATAAGTCCCTTCGATATAGAACTTACCGCCATCAAGCGAACCGATCACAATTCTGTTCCAGTCAGGGCGATAAAGCAGGACGCCTTTGTGAGGCTCCGGCAACCTATCCTGCACGCTGATCCATGGTGATGCTGGGGGCTGTGCCTTAGTCCTCTCCGCTATCAGTGCGGCGGCGTAGCAAAACTCCGCAATGTCGCGACGCTCAAGCATGGCTTCATCAATCTCGGCCTTTACCCATGCTTCCGCCTCCCTGCGTGCCTGCTCTTCGATTTGCTTGCTCATGATCGATGTTATGTTACTTGTGGCAATTGGCGCATAATTTATATTATGTTAAGTCAAGATTATCCAAAATCAATTACACCATTTGGGAACTCTTCCCAAAAATTATTAACCCGTTCAAGAGCCCTCTCATCTAGACCACTAATAAATTCGGAATTTTTACCGGACCATTCGTCCCAATGAGCTTTTGACTTAATAACTTCATCACAATAAGTACCGTCAGGATTCCTTTTAGAAATTCGGAAGCTATCATTATACTTATCTAAGTGGTTATTCTTCCTCCGGTTAGATGAATCTTTATAAAACCAAGTGTGTTGTCCCATTTTATTTTTAATTATTACAGTGGTTAAATATACGAACGATTTTAACTTCCAAATTTATTTTACTTTTTGGAAGGTAAAGAACTACCAATACTCCAACGCATTATCTTGGCTGGATCTACAGATCGATATATGGTGGTGATAAATAGTCCTGATAAAATTTTCATTTTTTTAATTTAGATACGCCAGCCCAACAAAGGTCTTTAGTGCTTTTAATTTTTGGGTTTTTAACTTCCTGGATAATTTTCTTAGATCTTTTCGGATCAAATAATGATTTTAATAAGAAGTAAACACTTGCCCTGCTATCATCAAGCGGATTGTGTTTTCTCAATCCATCAATGCCACATTCAGCACATCGGTCAATAGCTACATCTACCAAAGTAGAAGCATCAAATAAAGGATATGGCATTGACCATTCTCTTTCTGTTGGTGCATCATTTACAATGGCGTGTAAAAAGTTCGTTTCAACTGGAAAGTTCACATCACTCCATATTTCTGTCGTTTCTTTGTGCTTTAAGTAAAAGTTGAAAAAGGCATCTCTCAACTCTTTATCAGTTTCGCAAGTCGGCATATCCGAAAGGTTAGGTATTACATTTTGCTTTACCCATTCGTTTGCTTTTTCAGCACCTTCTTTGCTCAATAATTCAAAGCGGTCAAGTTCAGTTCCGCCTCTGTTCACTACAATAGCACCAACGGCAAATCCTGTTCCGTGTAAACTTGTGCTTTCTACGTCAAATAATAAAATGTTCTTTTGCATTTTTTAATGATTAAATTGGACGTGAGGTGGCACATCTGTTTCCCACGCTCATTTTTTCTTTTTCTTTTTACGTGCTTCGATGAAAGTGTAGTGCGTGAAATCCCACCTTCATATAACACGGGTTTTGCGTCAGTTTTGCCACCCACAAGCCCTACGCACAAAACCGAACGCAAATGGTTATCAATATTATTTATATCTAACATATTGAATTTACTTTTCCTATCTTAATATGCTCGAATGACGTACTACTTTCATCTAACAAAGATAATGAAAAAATTTTGAATAGAAGAAACATTTAATCCTTTATGAATATATTTAATATAGATAATTAAATATGGAAACAAAGAAAATTAAAATCAGTTATGATGCAAATGCTGAAGATGCTTTAGATATTGCTCAAGAGATATTAAATAGTTTGGGTGTTGAATACCAAATGAGCGGAGAGGAAACAATAACAATTGAATATATAATACCATTTAGTAAATAACAGCATTTGCATCATTTTAATTTTCTTTGTTTCCATATTTAATTATCTATATTAAATATTCAAGAAACATTTAATCCTTTATCTATTCAAAATTTTTTGGTATCTTTGTTAAATGAAAGTAGTACGTCGATACACAGTATGTGAATATGGTACCCGATTTACCCGTACTGGCGGTAGTGAACTAGAACAACTAGATCTAGAGGTGTTGGAAAAGGAATTCGATACTGAAGATGAAGCTATTGCTTTTGCATTTACTCAAAACAAATGGGTTCGATATGTAATCGTTCCCGTAATCTCATTTGATAACCATTAAATTTTTTTGGAAAACTTGAAATTAAATTCTATTGGAGATATTTTAACTGATAAGGGTGTAAAAGGATTCGAGTTAGAATTTAAAGGGAGTGGATATATACTATCTAAAATTATTGATAGGTTCGGAGACCCTGGAATTGAAATAATTATAGATAGATTTCAAAATTCTGGATTATATCCGCAGTGGTGGGAGGAGGTATTAGAATTGGACTTTATAAAAGAGATAGAAGAAAAAACCGATTACTTATACCATAGTCATTTTTATCGGTTAATAGATGGTATCCACCTAGAACGATTTATGTCCGATCCGAATCTGCTGCCCGATCCGAACCTGCTGCACGATCTGGAGCTTTTACGTCAGGGAGGTGATCAATTTTTAGTTATTTGTTTAAGTCATAAAAATTGGAATACAGAAGGAGAATATATTTATTTAGACGAGATTATGAAATCTGATAATGTTATAGAGATCGGAAATAATCTGGATGATATATTTAATCTGGGCTGGCCAGATGCGGATTATGATTTTTCTAAAAATTGGGGAAGGGGAGATCCAAACGGATTCAAATTATTTTGGAATGGTCACCAGGAACGCGCGCGTGCTGCGGATGCCATTCGACGCATGCCTGCCAGGCAATGGTTGCAAGACAGCGCGCTGGTAAGGCGCGCCTTGGAGTTGGAGAACGACCCCGAGATACGAGCCTTGCTCATTCGGGGGCTTGCCGCATTGAGGGGCGGTGGGGACATCGAGCAATATCCTGAAGATTATTTTAAACGTTTTAGTCGTCCACAAATTCGGAGCAAAAAAGATCAAGTTTGGAAATTAAGATTTAAAAAGAATAATGATCAGAGTAGTTCAGAATTGATAAAAAATTTAATGATTCCTTTTTTGAAGAGATTAAGGAGTGAATATAATATAGAAGTAATTTATTGTAGTGGAAATTTATATGGTGATTATAATTTAGAATTTTCAGAAGATTTTGAAAGTTTTGAAGTTAAAACAAAAAGAAAAGATTATCAAAACTTTTTGGGCACTCTCGATTACATTATAAC
>JACCDM010429195.1_pt1 | contig 10046 bp, 8 predicted proteins | sample 7445851 | NCBI WGS metagenome assembly JACCDM01 (sample SAMN15323438, study PRJNA562643) | freshwater metagenome | isolation source: river surface water | place: USA:Blue River Watershed | collected 2017-08-16
AAATGCGGTTGGTGAAACTGATAAATTGATTGGATGTTTGGTTTACGGATTCCCCGTTGGAGCAAGAGCAGCAACTTCTATTTCGGATTTACTTACAAAAGATAACGTATTGGAATTAACTCGTCTTTATTGTGATGATGGTTATGGCTCTAACATCGAATCATACGCAATGGGACAATCATTCAAATGGTTCAGAGAAAACGATACAGCTATTAAAGCTCTAATCTCATACGCTGATAATGGACAAGAACATTTAGGTGGTATCTACCAAGCAACGAATTGGATTTATCAGGGTTTAAATACCGATATCGCTCTAATGCCTAACTATGGTATTTCCCTATCAAATGACCCTTATAAATGGATTCATAGTAGGACTGTATTTACTAAATGGGGTAGTGGTAACTTAGAACACCTTAGAAGAGAAATCGGTAAGCAAGGTTATAAAGAGTTTTGGAGAAGGGAAGAACCACCAAAGCATAGATATTTACAAATTATCACCGCTGATAAAAAGGAAAAGAAAGCAATTATGAAATCCTTTAAGCACGAAATTAGACCTTATCCAAAAGATGCACGTGCTTACAACAAAGATATTCAGCACCACACTACAATAGCACCTGAAACGGAAATAGATACCAAATTTTGGTAATATATAACTAATTGATTATCAATAGACTGGATAATTCTGTCCAAAATCTTTGGTAATATAAAATATTATTCGTATATTTGTATAAACAATTAAATCCTAAAATATGAAACTAATTGATAACTTAAAACAATTCGTAGAAAGTGGTAAAAGGCATAAAATTATTATAGCAAAACTTTCTGAAATTAGAGAAATTTTTAAGCCAAAAGAAGATGTTCCGGCTGTATTAAAAATTCAATATTACATTTTTAACTCTGTATGGAATCGTATTCCAAATTTTGGAATCCCATCTGTATTAGAAGATAAATTGAAATATGCACTTAAAATTGGTAGTGGTATTTCTTCATATAATCAACTTCCTATTTCTTGGATTGAGGATAAAATATTTAAGTTGAAAAACTTTTTAATGAAAGATAGGGGGCATATTACTACTTTAGTATGTTGGTTATATTCAGCTAAATTTCCAATAGTAGCTTTTGAACGAATTGTTGATAAATTAATTAGTGAATATAAAACGATTGATGGTTGGAAAAAAGATTATTCAGTTTCACATACAATTTCTATTTTAGAAGAAGTTCAATCATACATTGAGCAATCTAAAAATCACCAAAAGAAAGCAGGTACTAAAAAATTAGACCAAACACTTTCTATTCAAATGATTTGTGAAAATGTTCCAAGCTTTGGAAATACACTTAACGATTTTGAAGTAAGTATTGAGGTTCGTAGAGAAAGTATTTATGTTCATATGCTAGAAATTTTGGCACTTAACAATACTTTTAATAAATGGATTGAATATCAAAAAGCATTTCTTGCATTTGTTGGTAAAGTTATGAGAAAGGATGGTTCGGATGGATATTTTAGAGATATTCTTAACATTGATGCAATTAGAAATCATATTGATGGTTTGAATACATTCATTGGTAATTCAAAAATTATCATCTTTTCATCCGCAATATCTTCTTATAAACGAAAAGTTTCGGAATATAGTGAAATTATTGCTATGAGATTCTTAGGATTAAGAAAGTTAACTACTTTTGATAATAGGGGTGCATATTACTATGCATCTACCGAACATGATATCGAAGAACAATTAATGGCTTTGCATATTAATAGTGTAAATGAAGCATCTGCTAAATTGGATTTAACGATTATGAATCAAATTGCCAGTAATCCAAAATGGGATGAATATGAAGAAAAGAGAAAAGAATTGTTGAATTCACAACCTGATAAATTAAACACAAAAAATTTAGAAGATGCTTCATTGGGTAAAGAAGATTTTGGTATGGCTTGTGTGGATGCGGTGATGGAATTGAGAGCATCTCTACCACACATGGGTGATAGAAAATCTGAAAAACAAATTAATCTATTAGTTACCGATTTTGTAAATGGTTTAATTGCACAAATGGAAGAGGTTGTTGATGATGAAACTCTTTTCAACATTGGGGCTACTATGGATAATCGATTCCAAAAATTAATTTTACCAACCTATATCAAACTTAAAGATGCATATACATCGGAAACTCCAACCGATAACAAACAAACGATTTACGAAACTTTACTTAACGAACTTAAACCATTTTTAAACGGACAAACTAAGTTCAAAGTAATGAAATTCACAACCGAATCTTATAAAGAACCTGAAGTTGCTACGATTGATTTTGGAACAACTAAAAGAGGTGAAGCCGGATTGGATTTAGGACAGAGGAAGCAAAGTATGGGATATACTATTCAAAATTGTATAGTTCAGCAAAAGCATCATAATCGTTCTGAAAATGATGTTGACCACAATATTTCAAATGTTGATTATTGGAAATGGTATTCTAAAACTAATTTAGATTTAGTAACTAAGAATCAGCAACATTTTATATCAAATGGTGAGTTTAGTGTTTTAGCCGATGCACATACGTTAAACAATATATTTAATAATTAATATGAATAAATTTTGGGAATCAGAAGTAGGAAGTTACGATAAAAAGGTATTGATTGTACCAAATTACACTCACTTCGGAGAGGGTAAAAATATAAATGCAGATTCATTTGTATTGGTAATGAAATCTTTTTTAGATAATGCTGGGTATGACAACCTACAATTTATAATTCCATATCCGAATGGTAGTATGCCAACGGATTTTATGAAATACAAAAATGTAAAACTTATCAATATGGGGAACGTTTCTACTTTTCCCCCATTGATGAGAATTCAATTTCCTGATTCGGCATTTAAGAAAATATTTTCAGAGGAAGGTATTGATATCATTTGGTCACATTTGCCAGAATGGACAAATCAATTATTAATCGTTAGAAGATACAATACAGTTACTCAACCCGTTTTAGGTTATTGTCATTGGTGGGAGATTCCCGAAAATGGTGCATATAATCATAATTCATTTTGGAATAATGTACAAGGTATGTTAAAAATGAAAGTATGTGGAGTTAACTCACAATGGGTAAAAAACTTAATTATAAAAAGAGCATCTGAATTTCTTAATCAGCAAACCTTAGATAAATTAGAACAAATTATTCAGCCTTGGTATTTGGGATGTGATGAATTTGTAGAAGGTAATGTTAGACCAAAAACTATTTTATTCAATCATAGAGCAGATGGTTACACAGGCGCTGAATGGTTCTTCGAAGAAATGGATAAGTTATGGGAGCAAAGGCAGGATTTTAAAGTATTAACTTCTATTGCTAGCGTAGCAAAACCATATACCGAATCCATCCGCCATCCAAATAGAGAGCATTATTTAAATAATGTTGGAAGTGCCGATGTTGGTGTAGGGTGTTTCACAAAATATTCAGCTTGGAGTATGAGTACAACTGATGGATTGAGTAGAGGCGTACCATATATTCTACCAAAAGAATTGTGTTACGAAGAAATGGTTGGTGAAGATTATCCATTGTTATATAAAGGTAAGAAAGAATTCGTAAAAGTACTTACTGATTATTTAGATGGGAAAATAGAAAGACCGGATACAAAACCAATAGCTGAAAAGTTGTATTGGAAAAACCAATTAAAGAATTGGAAAATTGATTAATTTTTAATATATTTGTAATATGAAATTTTGGGATACAGGTGAACAAACCAACACAGAAGTATTTGACTACGATGAGATGAAAAAGAAGTTCATTGAGAACTTGGATTATCTTAAAGAAATGTCAGTAGAAGAACAAACTCTATATAAGAAATGGATGGAGTGGAATGAAGATTTAATTGGTAATATGAAAAAATTGCCTGTATTACAATCTCATTATGATTCTTTATGGAAACCTACGGATATAATGAATAAGGAATTAACTATTTCCGAAATTCAATCATTAGAACCTTATGTTGAAATAGTTGATGATAATGCCAAAGAATCTACTCGTTGGACTGAAATCCGTAGATTAATTCATACAATGGAGTTTCAGGCTAATCCAGGTCGTAATGTTAAATGTTATATCAAAGATAGAACAAGTGGAAAGATATTAGGACAAGTATGTTTGGGTTCTGATATTACATCATTAGGTGTTAGAGATGAATACATTGGTTGGACTAAAGAAGATAAGTTTCAAAAAGGTAAATTGAATTGTACCACAATCGCAACTACCATCGTATCAACTCAACCATTTGGATATAACTTTTTAGGTGGTAAATTAATTGCCGCATTGGCAACTTCACCTGAAGTTAGAGATTACTGGCAAAAGAAATACAACAATCCATTGATTGGAGTTGGTACAACATCTTTGTATGGTATTCATTCACAATACAATGGTATTCCTCATTTCAAAACATTGGGAGAATCTAAAGGTAAGATTTCTACAAAGCCGGATGATAAAGTGTATGACCCATGGCATCAATGGTTAAAAGAAAATCGTTCGGAGTGGTATAAGCAACATATTATGGATGAGAGAGAAAGAAATGGTGCTAATATGGGGTATGATAGAAACGGACCTGTAAGTGGAATCAAACAAAAGATTATTCAGGCAATTTTTAAAGAGTTGGGTATCAAAGGTAACGCTTATGACCACGGATTCCAAAGAGGTGTATACTTTGCACAAATGTATGAGAATGGTAATGAATTCCTTTGTTCTAAAATCGAAGAGAAGGATTTAATTCTCAAAAAGAAATTTGCCGAAGGTAATGAATACACTATTAAATGGTGGAAAGATAAAGCAATCAAACGATACGAAAAATTGTTTGAAGAGGGTAAAATCAAACCGGAAGTTCTATTTTATGTAGATGCAATCGGAATGACTTGGGAACAAATGAAAGATAACTATTTAAAAGAAGTGGGAAGATAATATGTATCAAAACATCTATTACGAAAGAGCAAAAAATTTAATACATTTATGGGATGATACAAATGGATATCAGACATTCCCATATAGAAAATATGCATACAAAAAAGACCCACACGGGCAACATCGTTCTATGTATGGTGATAAATTGACTCGTATTTCAAAGTGGGAAAAGGATGAAGCCGAAGATTTGTTTGAATCGGATGTACCTGAAACAACGAGAGTATTAGTGGATATTTACGATAACGATTTACCATCAAAAGGACATACTGTTCTTACATTCGATATTGAGGTAGAGATGATATCAGGTCTACCAAACACACGAGAAGCTCAAAACGAAATCACAGCAATTGCGGCACACGATTCTATTACAAAAGAATATGAGGTGTTCGTATTAGATAAAGAAAGAAAAGTTAAAAATAATGCTACTAATTTTAGTAAAAACGGCAGAGAGGTTAAAGTACACATATTCGATAACGAAAGGAATCTATTACTTGCATTTCTTAATTATTACCAACAAGTTGACCCGACTATTTTAACAGGTTGGAACATCGATTTCTTTGATATTCCATATTTGTACAATCGTATTAAAAATGTATGTGGTGAAGGACACGCTAAAAGATTATCTCGTATTGGAGAAGCATTCTGGTCACCATATAGAGAAAAGTTCAGTTTTGGTGGTGTAAGTATTTTGGATTATATCAATCTATACAAAACTTACACTTATACATTGGAAGCATCTTATACATTGAATTACATTGCTACCAAAGAATTGGGTAGAGGTAAGGTTGAGTATGAAGGAAGTTTGGATGATTTATTCGTAAACGATTTAGAAAAGTTTATTGAGTATAACATTGTCGATGTGGAGTTAGTTGTAGCAATGGATGCTAAATTACAATTCATTGAATTATGTAGAGCCGTTTGTCACGCTGGATTTGTTCCGTATGAAGATTATATATTTTCATCAAAGTGGTTAGAAGGTGCATGTTTAGCATATCTTAAAAAGAAAGGATTGGTAGCAACTAATAAACCAAAAGATAGAAAGGAAAGAATGCAGGCACTCCGTGATAACAATGAAGAAAAATTCATCGGAGCTTATGTGAAAGAACCCATCGTTGGTAAGTATGATTGGATTTATGACTTGGACTTAACATCTCTATATCCATCAATCATTATGACTCTAAACATCAGTCCTGAAACAAAGGTTGGTAAGATTCAGAATTGGGATGCTGAAGCCAATATTAAAGGATTAGATACGACATATAAGTTAGTAGGTAAGGATGGTGATACATACGAATATACGACTCAGGAACTTAAAGAAGTTATTAAGGATAGTAATTTAGGTGTTGCGGCAAATGGAGTTCTTTATACACAAGATAAAGCTGGTTTAATTGCAGATATCCTAAACGATTGGTTTGAGAAGCGTGTTGAATTCCGTAAATTAGAAAAGAAATATGGTACGGAAGGTGATACTGAAAAATATGAATTCTATGCTAAACGCCAGTTAGTACAAAAGATTCTTTTGAACTCAATGTATGGTGTGTTAGGTTTGCCGGCATTCCGATTCTACGATGTGGATAACGCTGAGGCTGTAACTCTAACGGGTCAAACTGTTATTAAGAAAACTGCTGAAATGGCTAACATCAAATATTGGAAAGAGTTGGGTACGAAAGAAGATTACAATGTGTATATCGATACCGATTCAATCTATATGATGGCTGAACCATTGGTAAAACATAGATACCCAGAGTATAAATCATTTGACCAAAACCGAATGGCTGAAGAAGTAAATACTATCGCCGAAGAAACTCAAACATTCTTAAATTCATTTTATGATATGTTGGCAGAAAGATTCTTCTTTATTCCAAAAGAGAAACATAGATTTGAAATCAAAAAAGAGTACATCAGTAAAGCAGGATTTTGGGTAGCAAAGAAGCGATACGCACAATGGATGATTCTAAAGAATGGTGTACCTTGTGATAAGTTAGATGTAAAAGGATTGGATGTGGTTCGTTCATCATTCCCCAAAGCATTTCAGGACTTTATGGCTAAAATGTTGAAAGATATCCTAATGGGTAAAGATAACGCATATATGGATGAATCTCTTTTAGAGTTTAAAAAGAATATGATTAATTTGCCTGTAAATAAAATAGCAAAAGGTGGAGCAATTAAAGAATTAAGTAAATACGATAATGGTAGTTGGAGAAAAGATGGTGGGGAATCAATTGCTAACTTTGAGAAAGGAACACCTGCCCATGTTAAAGCTGGTATCACTTACAACCGATTATTAAAATTCTTCAATTGTCCATTTAAGAATGAACCAATTAGAGATGGTGATAAAGTGAAATGGGTATATCTTAAAAATAATCCATTGGGGTTAGATACTGTAGCATTTAAAGATTATAATGACCCGAAAGAAATTATGGATTTCGTAGAGCAGTATGTGGATAGAGATATGATTTATAAAGCAGAATTGGAAAACAAAGTTGATGATTTTTACAAAGCGTTAAAGTGGGAAAAGGTATCAACCGAAACACAAACTGCTAAAAAGTTTTTCTCATTTTAATTTGGAAGATTGAAAAATTTATAGTATATTTGTAGAAACAATAATTAAAATTTAAATAAAAACAAAAAGTATGAACAAGCAACATTTATTACGCTTCATTCAGAAATACTCATTAGGTGGAGTAATTGAATCAGTAGCATGGAATGCAGAAGGAAACAAACTATCAGTTCGATTTATTTCGGATGATAAAACAATGTTAGGTGAAGTGGACTTTGATGGTTTCACATCAACTCCATTTAACATTGGTATTTACACAACTTCTTTATTAAAGAATTTGGTAGGTATTTTAGATAATGATTTAACTTTAAAAGTTGATTCAGTAGGCGATAAAGCAACTGTATTGAAATTGAGTTCGGATGAAACTGAAACATCTTATCAATTAGCAGATTTGGGTGTAATTCCATCTGTACCTGATTTAAAACAAATGCCAGAATTTGGTATTAGTATTGAGATGGCATCAAATATGATTGATAAGTTTATCAAAGCAAAAGGTGCATTATCTGATATCGATACATTCACTGTATTTACCGAAGGTGGTGATTTGAAGATGGCTATTGGTTATTCATCAATCTCTACAAATAGAGTTACATTTACTGCAATCAAAGGATTTGATGGTGATGTAAAACCAATTTCGTTTTCAGCAAAGTATTTAAAAGAAATCTTAACGGCTAACAAAGAAGCAACAACTGCTAAATTAAAAGTATCTACCGATGGATTGGCTCACGTTGAATTTAAGATTGATGAGTTTACATGTAAGTACTATTTAGTAGAAATTTCAAATTAATAATATGAGCAAGCAATTAGAATTATTCCCAGAAGAGGAATCAAAAATGAAAGATAGCAGTAACGAAAACGAATTGAAACCAATTTTGGATGCAGAATGGTGTTTTCAATTCTTTGATAACGAACCAATCGTTTTTGCTTGGAATAAAGAAGGTGTGGAAGCTGCACCTATGGTAATCAATGTAAATTCAGTAGAAGGTGAAGGTGTTACTTTCCAACAAAATGGAATGTTTTTTAAAATATTTCCAAGACCAATTTCAGAGCAAACAAAAGAAAAACGCAATTTAGAAATTCAAAAAGAAAAAAATGCAAGTAAAGATTAAATTATTAACTGAAAATTCAGTTAAACCAAAGTATGCAAAAAAAAGTGATGCTGGTTTAGATTTGGTTGCAACATCAATAATATCTGAAACACCAAAGCAAATTACATATGGATTAGGTATAGCTTTGGAAATACCTGATGGATTTGTGGGATTAGTATTTCCTCGTTCATCTATTCGTAATTATGATTTGGCATTAACTAATTCGGTTGGTGTAATTGATAGTGGATATAGAGGAGAACTTCAAGCTACATTTCATAAAACTATGGGATTGGAATCCAAAGTATATGAAATAGGAGATAGGGTAGTTCAAATTGTTGTCATTCCTCATCCAGTAATTCAATTAAAAGTAGTTGATGAGTTAAGTGATTCAGAAAGAGGTGATGGAGGATTTGGTTCATCTGGTAAATAAAATAAAATATGAGCTTTTTTGCAAATAACATTAATAAGAAAGAGCATAGTTTGTGGGTAGAGAAATATCGCCCACAAACTTTAGCTGACTATGTTGGTAATGAAACCATCAAAGAAACTATCCAACAATATTTGGATAATAACGATATTCCTCACTTACTACTTTATGGTAAGGCGGGTACGGGTAAAACCACATTAGCAAAGTTAATCGTAAACACAATCAAATGTGATTATATGATTATCAATGCATCGGATGAAAACAATGTGGATACCGTTCGTAACAAAGTAAAGAACTTCGCATCATCCGTTGGATTCGCAGGATTCAAAGTTGTGATTTTGGATGAGTTTGATTATATGACTCCAAACGCACAGGCAATCCTTCGTAACTTAATGGAAACATTCTCTAAACATTGTAGATTCATTTTGACTTGTAACTACATTGAGAAAATCATTGACCCGATTCAAAGTAGATGTCAATCTTTTGCAATCACACCTCCAACTAAAAAGGATGTAGCAATGCAGGCAGCTAAAATTTTAGATGCTGAAAAGATTACATATGATATTAAGAATGTTGCGGAAATCGTAAGTTCTTATTATCCTGATATTCGTAGAATCTTAAACACTTGTCAATTGCAATCCGCTAAAGGTGAATTGAAAGTGGATAAAGCTATTATGGTAGAATCCGATTTCAGAAACAAATTAGTAGATGCGTTAAAAGGTTCGGATGATAAGAGAAATCTTTATTTAAAAACAAGACAGATGGTGTTGGATAATCAGATGACTGATTATACCGAAATGTATACATATCTTTACGATAAGGTAGATGATTACGCGGGTGGTAACACAGCAAATATCATTTTAGCAATCGCTGAGGCTCAAGCTAAAGATGCATTGGTGGTTGATAAAGAAATTGTATTTGCATCATTATTAATTCAAATTATAAACATTATAAGATAATGGAAGGACAAAACGGATTGCCATTAGGTATTAACCTAAATGATGCAAGAGATATGGTATGTGAATGTGGTGGTAAAGTATTTATGCC
>JACCDM010489237.1_pt1 | contig 10045 bp, 8 predicted proteins | sample 7445851 | NCBI WGS metagenome assembly JACCDM01 (sample SAMN15323438, study PRJNA562643) | freshwater metagenome | isolation source: river surface water | place: USA:Blue River Watershed | collected 2017-08-16
AGGGTGCCGCCGGCCTCGATCAAGCGGATCAGGATGGCGCGCAGTTCGGGGCCGCCATCGGCCGCGCGGCTCGCCTGTTCGAGCTTGCGCAGCGGCGCGAGCGGAGCCAGGGCCCCCTCCAGCCACCAGAGCAGCGCCGCTTCAAGGTCGCGCCGCGCAACTTGGGGCAAGGCTGCCAGCGCCGCCTCCAGCGTCAGCACCGGGTTCAGGATCGATTTGCCGGGCGCGAGCCGGGCAATGCGCTCTCCCTCCCACGCCAGACTGGTGCCTGACAGTTCCAGTTCAACGTGCGCCCCGCCGGCCAGGGCTGCAGTCAGCTTTTCAGCCCGCTTGGCCAGCAGGACCGGCAGGTGCCGCTCTGCCGCGGCCAGCAGCAGCTTGTGATCGGCCAGCCGCGCCGCCGGATCGACCCGGAAGCGGAACCCGGCGAGGACGCCAATCGCCTCACCGTCGACCAGCACGCGATCCTCCTCGACCGTCACTGGCAAGAGCCCGGCGTCGGGCCCCAGCTTTTTCATCAGCACCGATGTCCGGCGATTGACGAACCGCTCGGTCAGGCGGCCGTGCAAGGCGTCGGACAGCCGCGCCTCGGCGGCGCGGGCGCGGGCGGCCATCTCCTCGCGGGCCAGCACCCAGTCGGGCCGCTGGGCGATATAGGACCAGGATCGGATTGCCGCGATCCGGCCCTGCAGGGTGTCGATATCGCCATCGGGCCGATCCAGCTCGGCGATCGCCTTGGCCACGTGGTCGCCGGGGATTTGCCCGTCCTTGAGGTCGGACCACAGCCGCGCCACGAACCGGGCGTGGGTCTCGGCCCCGTGCTGACGGAAATCGGGCAGGCGGCAGGCATCCCACAGCCGTGCGACGCGCTTGGCACCCCTGGCATCGGCCAGGATCGCGGGATCGTCGGCCAGGCGCTTCAATACGGCCAGGTCGATCGCTTCGGGCGCGATCCGCAGCTCGGGGCGGCCCGGCAGCCGTTCCAGATCGGCAATCAGGCGGCCGACCGAACTGCAATCCGGCTCCGCCTCGCGCCAGAACAGCTGGGTCAGCGGGGCAAAGCGATGCTCCTCGATCGCATAGACCTCCTCGGGCGTGAATTCGGCGTCATGACTTCCAGTCCCGGCCAGGGTGCCAAAGGTCCCATCGGTCTGGTGCCGCCCGGCGCGACCGGCGATCTGCGCCATTTCCGATGGCATCAACCGCCGCTGCCGCACCCCGTCGAATTTGGACAGCCCGGCAAAGGCGACATGCTGGACATCAAGGTTGAGGCCCATCCCGATCGCATCGGTCGCGACCAGATAGTCGACTTCGCCCGACTGGTATAAGGCTACCTGCCGGTTGCGGGTCTCGGGCGAAAGCGCGCCCATCACCACTGCCGCGCCACCCCGAAACCGGCGGAGCATTTCGGCAATGGCATAGACCTGCTCGGCCGAAAAGGCGACGATTGCTGAGCGCGGCGGGATCCGGGAGAGCTTGCGCGCGCCAGCGTGGCTCAGCGTTGAAAAGCGCGGGCGGCCGATGATTTCGGCTTCCGGAACCAGGGCGCGGACCATCGGTTCCAGCGTGGCTGAGCCCAGGATCATCGTTTCCTCGCGGCCGCGCGCGTGAAGCAGGCGGTCGGTAAAGACATGGCCGCGTTCCCGGTCGGCGCCCAGCTGGGCCTCATCCAGCCCGACAAAAGCCAGGTCGGCCCCAACCGGCATGGCCTCGGCCGTGCAGAGCAGCCAGCGGGCATACTTGGGCTCGATCCGCTCCTCACCGGTGATCAGCGCGACCCGGTCAGCCCCCTTGATCGCGCAGACCTGGTCATAGACTTCGCGCGCCAGCAGGCGCAGCGGAAAGCCGATCGCGCCGGATGAATGGGCGCAGAGCCGTTCGATCGCCAGGTGGGTCTTGCCGGTATTGGTCGGGCCCAGCACGGCCTTGATCCGGCCGTCGCCGCTTCGCTGTCCGGGGCCAGAAGTGCTGCGCGCCATTGCCTGACAGGATGTGGCACTGCCACCTGAAGCCGACAAGATGTCCATCCGCCTTATTCCCCAGCGCCCCCGTTCTTAGCCGAAGATTAACCTTGGCGGTGCAGAGCGGTTGCCGAAGTCAGCCGCCCGGGGGCCAGATTGGTGTTCACATCGCGCGAAGCGCTTGATGCCGGGGGCGGCACGGCCTCGTTGGGGCTGCGTCTGACCGGCATTGGCGCGCCATCAGCCCGCGCGGCCCAAGGGAAGTTTGACCCGCTCTCGCGGCGTATCGAGCGGCTTCGCCTGCACTGGGATGCCCGGCTGGCGCGGCTCGACTGGACACCGGACCTGGCCGAAGACATCGGGTCAAGGCGCTGGTTCCGTGGACTTGGCACCCTGTTTGGCCTCAGCGCCTTCGCCCTGGCCTTCCTCCCCGATTTCTCCACGATCGCTGCGCCACCGGCCATGCCGCTCGACGCCACCGCTCGCGATGCATTCCGCAGCCAGGCGATCCGGCCCATCGCCTTCGGCGCAGGCACCGGGTTCCGCATGGCCCCCAGCGACCGTGTCAGCCCAGCTGCCAATGTGCCCGAGCGGGCCATTGTGCAGCTGACCGCCACCTATGGCCAGGGCGACAGCTTCGAACGACTGCTGCAGCGCGCCGGGGTTGGGGCTGGCGATTCCGCCCGCGTCACCAGCCTTGTTGCAGGTTCGATTGATCCTGCCGGCCTTGCGCCCGGCACGCAGGTGGACATCACGCTGGGGCGGCGTGCAGGCGCGGGCCTGGCTCGCCCGCTGGAGGCGGTTGCGTTTCGCGCGCGGTTTGACCTGAAGCTGCATGTCGCGCGCAGCAACGGCGGCTTCGTGCTGCGCTCGCAACCGATCCCGGTCAGCACAACACCGCTGCGGATTCGCGGCACGATTGGCGCCGGACTCTATCGTTCGGCCCGCGCCGCCGGGGCACCGATCGAGGCGATCCAGCAATACCTGCAAGTGCTCGACCGGCACCTCAGCCTCGATACGGCGATCGAGCCGGGCGACACTTTCGATATCATCGTCGGCTTCAGGCGCGCCGCCACGGGCGAGACAAGCGTGGGTGACCTGCTGTTCGCCGGGGTCGAGCGCAATGGCAAGCCGAAGGCCCAGCTGTTGCGCTGGGGGGGCGAGGGCCAGTTTTTTGAAGCATCGGGCATGGGCGCGCAGCGTTCGGGCCTGATTATGCCCGTGGTTGGTCACATCACCTCGAACTTTGGCGCGCGCCGCCATCCGATCCTGGGCTATACCCGGATGCACGCCGGGGTCGATTTCGGCGCGCCCTGGGGTGCCCCGATCTATGCGGTCGGCGATGCGACGGTCAGCTTCGCCGGCTGGGCCGGAGGCCATGGCAATCACGTCAAACTGGAACATGGCGGCGGCTGGGGCACCGGCTATTCGCATATGAGCCGGATTGCCGTGTCGCCCGGCATGCGGGTCCGGGCGGGACAGGTGATCGGCTATGTCGGCTCAACCGGCCTCTCGACCGGACCGCACCTGCATTATGAGCTCTATCGCAACGGCGCCAAGGTTGATCCCATGGCGGTGCGCTTCACCGTTTCCAACCAGGTCGATGCCAAGGAACTGGCCGCCTTCCGCGCCCGGATGGCAGCGCTGAAGGCCGTGGTGCCCGGGGCGGCACTCGCCCCGCTTGGCTCACCCCCCATTTAGAAGCGGGCTTGCTGGCCTCCGGTCTCGCGCCTAGAGCATTGGCCATGACCGGTTCCTATCCCGCCACCCGCCTGCGCCGGACCCGCGCCAGCGCCTGGAGCCGCGCGCTCCACCGTGAAACCGTGCTGACCCCGGCGGACCTGATCTGGCCGCTGTTCGTCACCAGCGGGACCAACACCGAAGAGCCGATTGCCTCCCTGCCCGGCGTGTCGCGCTGGTCGGTCGATCTGGTGGTAGAACGGGCGAAGGAAGCCGTATCCTTGGGCATCCCCTGTCTTGCGCTGTTTCCCAATACCCAGCCCGAGCTGCGCAGCGAGGACGGGCGCGAGGCGCTGAACCCGGATAACCTGATGTGCCGCGCGATCCGCGCGATCAAGGATGCCTGCGGCGATCGGATCGGCGTGCTGACCGATGTCGCACTCGACCCCTATACCAGCCATGGCCAGGACGGCCTGGTCGATGCGGCCGGCTATGTCCTGAACGACGCCACGGTCGAAGTCCTGGTGGGGCAAAGCCTCAACCAGGCCGCCGCCGGGGCCGACGTGATTGCCCCCAGCGACATGATGGACGGCCGGATCGGCGCGATCCGTGAAGCGCTGGAAGGGGCCGGGCACGCCAATGTCCAGATCATGTCCTATGCCGCCAAATATGCCTCGGCCTTCTATGGCCCGTTCCGTGATGCCGTGGGCAGCCGCGGCCTGCTGAAGGGGGACAAGAAGACCTATCAGATGGATCCCGCCAACAGCGAGGAAGCCCTGCGCGAGGTGGAACTGGACCTGTTCGAAGGGGCGGACAGCGTGATGGTCAAGCCCGGCCTGCCCTATCTCGACATCATTCTGAAGGTGAAGGAAGCCTTCGCCGTGCCGGTCTTTGCTTACCAGGTGAGCGGCGAATACGCGATGATCGAAGCCGCCGTTGCCGCCGGTGCCGGGGAACGCGATGCGCTGGTCATCGAAACGCTCACTGCGTTCAAGCGGGCCGGCTGTTCGGGCGTGCTCACCTATCACGCTGCGCATGCCGCGCGGCTGCTGAATGGCTGAATTCCGGCTAACCACTAACCGGCTCGTCATGCGCTCGTGGCGCGATGACGACCTTGCGCCCTTCCATGCGATCAACAGCGATCCGCAAGTCATGGCCACGCTCGGCCCGGTGATGCGCCGAGACGAGGTGGCCGCCCTGATCGCGCGGATGCAGGCGCATCAGGCAGAACACGGCCACTGCTTCTGGGCCCTGGTCCAGCAGTCGGATCAACAGTTGATCGGCTGGTGCGGCCTGATCCGCGGCACGGTGGGTCCGGTGGCGGGCAAAGGGGAATTTGGCTGGCGGCTCGCGCGGGCGGCGTGGGGCCAGGGCTACGCCACCGAAGCGGCCAAAGCGGCCATTGACTGGTATTTCGGGACCTTTCCTGATCAAGCTGCCTGGGCGATCACCCATGAAGGCAACCGGCGTAGCCGGGCGGTGATGGAGCGGCTGGGCATGACCTATCGGCCTGATCTCGATTTCGATCACCCCCGCCTCGCGGCTGATTCGCCGTTGTTGCGGCACGTCACCTATGAACTGCCTCGTGGCCGCTGGGGGGCACAATGAACCGCGCCGGCGCCGGGCCCCGGCGCGCCTTGTTCGTGCTGACGATCCTGACGGGCAGCTTCCTGCTGTTTCTGGTCCAGCCACTGGTCGCGCGGCTGGCGCTGCCGCGCCTCGGCGGGGCCCCCAATGTCTGGAACAGCGCGATGCTGGTCTATCAGGCGCTGCTGTTGGCTGGCTATTTCTATGCGCATCGCCTGTCCCGGCTCCCGCTGAAACAGCAGGGTCGCTTCCATCTTGCCCTGTTGGCCCTGGCGGGCCTGACCTTGCCGATCACCCTCGCCAACCTGCCGCCGCTAGCGGCGGGGATGGAAATTCTGTGGGTGCCAGCCCTGCTGGCGCTGACGATCGGTCCGGTGTTCTTCCTGGTCTCGGCCCAGGCCCCGCTGATGCAGCGCTGGTATGCCACGCACCCCGGCGCGAGTGCGCCCTGGGCGCTTTACGCCGCTTCCAATCTCGGCAGCTTCGGGGGACTGATCGCCTATCCGCTACTGGCCGAACCCCTATTGTCGGCCTCACAGCAAAGCCTGGGCTGGTCGCTCGGCTATGCCCTGCTGGTAATCCTGGTCGGGCTTTGCGCCTGGAGCCGCTCCGGCACGGCCGAGCCTGCGCCAGAACAGGTCGCCGATGCACCGGCCGCAGCTGTTGGTGGGCGCCGGATTGCGCTGTGGCTGGTCCTGGCGGCCGTCCCCTCGGGGCTGATGCTGTCTACCACCACGCACCTCACGACTGACCTCTTTGCCATGCCGCTGTTGTGGGTGATCCCGCTCGGTCTCTATCTGCTCAGCTTCAGTGTCGCCTTTGCCGACAATCGCCTGCTGGCGCGGGTCCTCACCCAGCTGGCGCCCCTGCTCGTGCTGGCCGCAGGTGGCTTCGCGGCGTCATCCAGTCATGCCACCACCATGGCCCCGGTCGTTGGCAGCGTGGCCTTGCTGTTCGTGGTCTGCGTGGCGCTGCATTCCCGGCTTTACGATGCGCGGCCCGATGCGTCGCAGCTGACCCTGTTCTATTTGGTCATGTCGGCCGGTGGCGCCTTGGGTGGGCTGTTCACCGCGCTGTTTGCGCCGCTGCTGTTTGACTGGGTGTGGGAACATCCGCTGCTGGTCCTCGCCGCCGCGCTGCTGCTGCCAACCGCCAGCCTGTTTGACTGGCGCAAGCTCAACGGGGTCGATCCGTTCCTGGCGCGGGTCACGGCCTGGGCCGTGCTCGCGACCGGGCTGGGGATGTGCTGGTTCATTTACCAGGCCACCACCACCGTTGGGGACTTTGCGCAAGATTACTATCTGTTGACGCTGGGCGTGGGGCTGCTGGGCTGCCTGATTGCGCCGTGGCGCTGGATGTTTGCGCTGTTGCTGGTGGCGCTGATGTATGCCCAGGGCGGCTGGGATACGGTCAACGCCTCGGGCGATGGACTGCGGACGCGCAGCTATTTCGGGGTCTACACCGTGCGCGATTTTCCGGTGCAGCGGATGCGGACCCTGGCCCATGGCACCACGCTCCACGGCAAGCAGTCGCTTGATCCCAAACTGCGCCGCCTGCCGCTGACCTATTACGGCCCGGGGTCCGGGGCCGGGATTGCCTTTGCCAACGCCGATCGACTGTTCGGCCCGCAGGCGCGGCTAGGCGTGGTTGGCCTCGGCACCGGTACGCTGGCCTGTTATCACCAGCCCGGCCAGTCCTGGCGCTTCTTCGAGATTGACCCGGCCGTGCTCCACCTCTCGCGCAACGGCACCTTCACCTACATCCGCGATTGCGCCCCAGATGCCCAGGTGGTGCTGGGCGATGCGCGGCTGGCCCTGGAGCGCATGCCAAAGGGCGGGCTGGATTTGCTCGCCGTCGATGCCTTCTCATCCGATGCGATCCCGCTGCACCTGATGACCGACGAGGCGATCGGGGTCTATCTCGCTGCCCTGAGCGACAGGGGCCTGCTGCTGATCCACATATCCAACCGTTATATCGATCTCGAACCGGTGCTGGCCGCGATCGCGCGCAAGCGCGGGCTGGCGATTGCGGTGCGCGATGATGATACGGCCGAGGATATCGCCACCTATTTCACCTCGTCCACCTGGGTGGCAATCGCTCGCGATCCCGCCCGGATTCAGGACCTGCGCAAGGTTGATCCTGCGCGGGCCTGGCGCCGACCCGGTCCGGCCGCGCCACGCGCCTGGACCGATGACCATGCTTCAATCCTGCCCCAGGTGCGTTGGGGCAATCTGCTGGGAAGCCACTGACATGACCCGACCTGACATCACCCTGCTTGAAATCCACGGCAAGCGCCCGCGCATCCATGACAGCGCCTTTATCGCCCCCGGATGCCGGATCATCGGCGACGTGGAGATCGGGCCCGATGCCTCGATCTGGTACAACTGCGTCATCCGTGGCGATGTCAGCCGGGTGGTGATTGGCGCGCGCACCAATGTCCAGGATGGCAGCGTGATCCATTGCGATGGGCCGATGCCCGGCAAGCCCGAGGGCTTTCCCACCCTGATTGGCGATGACGTGCTGATCGGCCACATGGCGATGATTCACGGCACCGTGATCGAGGATCGCGGCTTTGTCGGCTTTTCCGCCCAGACCATGAACGGCTGCGTGATCGAGCAGGATGGCATGCTGGCGGCGGGGGCCCTGCTTTCGCCCAACAAGCGGATCCCGGCGCGCCAACTGTGGTCGGGCCGCCCCGCCACCTTCATGCGCGATCTGGATGACCGGATGCTGGCCGGCCTGCAGATGGGCGTGAAGCACTATGTCGAGAACGCCAAGCATCACGCGGCGGCACTCAATGGCCAGGCCGAAGGCTGACCTGCCGCCCGCCGCCGCGATCCTCGCGCTGGCGGATGGCGAGGGGCGGCTGGCGCTGCGCGTCACCCCTGGCGCGCGGGTCGAAACCGTGGCGATCGAGGATGGTCGGCTGCTGGTAAAGGTCCGCGTCAAGCCTGAGGACGGCAAGGCCAATGCCGCCGTGCTCGAACTATTGGCGGCGGCGCTGGGCGTCGCAACGTCACGGCTTCAGCTGCTCCGCGGCGCCACCGGGCGCGACAAGCTGGTGCAGCTCGTCGCGCGCTAGGCGGTTCAGCCCTGCGGCTTTTTGGCGTGCTGCATCATATAGCCCATGTAATCGATCTTGCCGATCGGCAGGCCAGCCTGGCGCAGGATCGCATAGGCAATCATCAGGTGGAAATGGAACTGCGGCATCGCCCAGTCGCGGACATAGTCTGACACGGTCAGGGCAAAGCCCATGCCATTGGGCAGGTCGAATTCAACCATGGCCTCCTCGGCGAGCGGCGCAGCCTTGCGCCCCGCGGCAATCAGCGCGCGCACTTCGGCCAGGTGGACGCGGGCCGCGGCGATCGTGGCGTGGTCGGTGTCCAGACCTGAATGGCTCGCGCCATAGGCCCGGTTCAGCGTATTGAAGACCTGCTGCGTGCAGAACCGCACCTGGGTTGCCAGCGGCAGCATGTCCGGCGCCAGCCGCGCCTGCAACATGGCATCGCCCTGATCGCTCGCCGCGGCCTTGCCCAGCAGATGGTCCAGCGTGCCCAGCAGCTGGTCAAAGGTAATCAGGGCGGTTTCAGCTAGGTGCATGTCAGGCTCTCCGGTTTCGAATTGAAACCGGGTTAGGCGGGTGGCGGGCCCGGTTCAAGGGGCAGCGGTCAGCGCCAGCGAGGCGCCACCAGAACCAGGGCGCCGCAAGCTGACCCCCTCGCGAAGGTCAGTTGCGCGCCATGCCCCGCGCCATCCGCCCCAGCACTTCGGCCATGGCATCGGCGACCGTTCGATCCTTAACCTGGGTATCGGCAATGGCGCGGGTCATGGCCTCCACCCACTGCCCGGCGGTGTCGCGGGTGATCGGGATGCCGCCGTGGGCGCTCATCATGCATTTGCCGGGGTTGGCTTCAAACCAGTCGCGTGGACCACCCGCCCAGCCGGCCAGAAACAACGGCAGCTGCGCGCGCATATCGGACAGGTCATCCGCATGGATTGCGCGCAGTTCGGCATAGGCCGGTTCCTGTTCCATCAGGTCATAGAACCGGTCGGTGATCGCCCGCATGGCGTCATGCCCGCCGACAGATTCGAAGGGGCTGGCAGCGGGATCGGGACGCATGGCTTCGGCTCCTCAGCGGTATTCGGCAGCCTGCTCGCTGACAGACTGCCGAATATCGCGCATTGACGCCGATCAATCGCTGTCGGCGCTGTCTTCGCTCGGCTCGGGCGCGGTCTTGCCCGCCTTCTTCGCGGCGGGCTTGGCGGCCTTGCCCTTGCTCTTGGTCAGCTTCGGCGGAGCCGGGGTCAGCTCAAAGGCCAGCGCCCCATCCTTCACGGAAACGTGCACCTCACCACCGTGGCGCAGCTTGCCGAACAGCAGTTCCTCGGCCAGCGGCTGCTTGACCTTCTCCTGGATCAGGCGGGCCATCGGCCGCGCGCCATAGAGCTTGTCATAGCCACGCTCACCCAGCCATTTCCGGGCATCGCCGTCGAACTGGATGTGGACGTTCTGGTCCGCCAGCTGCAGTTCCAGCTGCAGCACGAACTTGTCGACCACCCGCGCGATCACCTCGGTACCAAGGTAGGCAAAGGGCACGATCGCATCGAGGCGGTTGCGGAATTCGGGGCTGAACATCCGCTTCACCGCCTCGTCCCCGGCATCGGCCTTGGACACATCGCCGAACCCGATCCCCTGCTTGGCCATGTCGCTGGCCCCGGCATTGGTGGTCATGATCAGGATCACGTTGCGGAAGTCGACTGTCTTGCCGTGGTGATCGGTCAGGCGGCCATTATCCATCACCTGTAGCAGGATGTTG
>JACCDM010354921.1_pt1 | contig 10044 bp, 9 predicted proteins | sample 7445851 | NCBI WGS metagenome assembly JACCDM01 (sample SAMN15323438, study PRJNA562643) | freshwater metagenome | isolation source: river surface water | place: USA:Blue River Watershed | collected 2017-08-16
ATGGCTCGTCTGTTCCTTTGTTGATCCGGTCGTCAATTAATACACCGATATATGCTTCGGATCTTGAAAGCGTAAATGGATTTAATTGATGTGTATGTTGGTGGGCATTGATACCTGCCATTAAACCTTGACAAGCAGCTTCTTCATATCCGGTTGTTCCGTTAATTTGTCCCGCAAAAAACAATCCTTCCACCAATTTGGTTTCTAAAGTAGATTGCAATTGTGTCGGTGGAAAATAATCATATTCAATGGCGTATCCTGGTCTGAACATTTTTGCTTTTTCGAAACCGGGAATCAATTGGATTGCTTCAAATTGAATTTCTTCGGGTAAAGAAGTTGAGAATCCATTGACATAAATTTCCACGGTGCTCCACCCTTCTGGTTCCACAAAAATTTGGTGACTTGTTTTGTCTGCAAAGCGGTTGATTTTATCTTCTACAGACGGACAATAACGTGGTCCAAGTCCTTTGATTCGTCCAGCAAACATGGGCGATTTATCAAAGCCTTTGCGCAAGACTTCGTGTACTTTTTCATTGGTATGTGTAATCCAGCAAGAGCGTTGTTCTTGGATTGGCGTTTTACTTAGGTAAGAAAAACTACTTGGATTTTCATCTCCTTTTTGCTCTTCCATGGCCTCATAATTTAAGCTTCTTCCATCTACTCGAGGGGGTGTTCCGGTCTTCATTCGACCTGCTTCAAATCCAAGTGAAACCAATTGCTCGGTAATGCCTACTGCATTGGGCTCTGCCATTCTTCCTCCCCCAAAACTTTTTTCCCCAATATGAATTAAGCCATTTAAAAAAGTACCATTTGTAAGTACAACTGATGGCGCATTGAACTGCATACCCATGCGTGTTTTCACGCCGGTTACTTTATTTTTTTCGACAATTAATTCTTGCACGGAATCTTGCCAGAAATCTACATTTAAATTTTGCTCTAAAGCCAAACGCCATTCTTCTGCAAATCGCATACGATCTGACTGGCATCTTGGTGACCACATAGCAGGCCCTTTTGAGCGATTTAGCATACGAAACTGAATCATGGTTTTGTCAGAAATAATTCCTGACATCCCCCCCAGTGCATCAATTTCACGAACGATTTGTCCTTTCGCTACTCCCCCCATTGCTGGGTTGCAAGACATCTGTGCGATGGTTTGTAAGTTCATGGTAATCAACAATACCTTTGAACCCATTTTAGCGGCAGCATTTGCTGCCTCGCATCCTGCGTGTCCCGCTCCTACTACTATTACGTCGTATGTATATTGCATATGCTTGAATGTTTCACGTGAAACAGTTAATCCAAAATCAATTGTTTTATATAATAATCTTCTTTGCTTCGCATTAGTTTTTGCTCTTCTTCTTTTTTGTCTTTAAATCCGAGCAGGTGTAATAATCCATGGACGATTACGCGGTATAATTCGGTCGTTTCTGACTGTAAAATTTTCCCATTTTCAATCACTCTTTCGTAAGAAATATAAATGTCGCCTTCTACTTTTTTAGCGTCATCTGATTGGTCGAACGTTATAATATCTGTTAAGGTATTATGATTCAAATATTGTTGGTTCATTTCTAACAAGTATTGATCTGAACAAAACACATAGTTTAATTCGCCCATTCTTTTTCCTTCCTGCTTTGCAACGGATTGCAACCAGGACTTAAGTGCGCGTTTATTGTCGAGCGGAACGCGAATATCTTCTTCGAAAAAATGAATCATAGGATAAGCAAACCGCAAATTTACTAAAAAGCATCCTTGAAATGTTCAATTTCAAAATGTTTTGTAAAAAAAGTAATAGCAATGATGTCGAATTGTATATTTCCGCGCCAATTATTTTCATATTGATATACGTTTGCAGCGGCATGTACCATGTTTATTTTCTCTTTATTTACCTGTTGTTCGGGATGAATGCCATTTTTATTTTTGAGTGATTTTACTTCAACGAAGATGATGAAATCCGCTTTTTTTACAATTAAATCTACTTCCGACTTCCCCCTTCGATAGTTTTTATCAAGGAGTTGGTAGTTATTTTTGATTAAATAATTTGCAGCAATCTCTTCAGCCTGCTTACCTTGCAGAATATGTTTAGCCATTGTCTTATCTTTGTGATTCAATTTAGGGACAAGCAAAAAAGAAGCCTAACAGCTTCTTGATAAAAATGGAAAAGAATAAAAATGTTCAGTTTATTGATTTAGGAAATGTTGCTTATAAAGAAACCTGGGATTTTCAGGAGGCTTTATTAGGACATGTTTCTAGTATCAAGCTCAACAATAGAGGGCTTGAAGAATCATTTAAACAACAAACTCCTAATTATTTGTTGTTTTGTGAACATCCACATGTGTATACCCTAGGTAAAAGCGGCAACGAAGGACATTTACTTTTACAACCAGCCTTTTTAGATCAAATTGGAGCATCTTATTTTAAAATTAATCGTGGTGGTGATATTACGTATCATGGGCCAGGACAATTAGTAGGTTATCCTATTTTAGATTTAGAAAATTTTACGACAGATATCCATTTATATTTGCGCACTTTAGAAGAAGCAATTATACTTTCTTGTCAAGATTTTGGCCTAAACGCCGGCCGTGTGGATAAATTAACAGGAGTTTGGATTGAACCAGATTCGCCTCTAAAGCGTAAAATTTGTGCAATGGGTGTAAAGGCCTCTAGATGGGTAACTATGCATGGTTTTGCCTTAAATGTGAATACAGATTTGAGCTATTTTCAACACATTGTCCCTTGCGGTATTATGGAATACGGTGTAACTTCTTTGTCGCAAGAATTAGGTAGAAAGGTTGATGAAGAGCAGGTAAAAAAGATTGTTTTGAATTATTTGCAATCCCTTTTTCAAATGAAATTACAAAATGTTTCACGTGAAACATTGGAATCACAAATCAAATGAAAGCGATAAAAAACACTTTATTTATTGATATTGAAACGGCGAGTGGCAAAGCTGATTTTGATTTATTGAGTCCTAAAATGCAACAATTATGGTTGCGCAAAGCAAAGAGTTTACCCAATCCAAATCAATTGTCTTTAGAAGATTTGTATTTTGAACGAGCGGCATTATATGCTGAGTTTGGTAAGATTATCTGTATAGGAATGGGCTTTTTATACCAGGATAAAGACAAAGGCTTGTCGTTTAAAGTCAAAACAATTGCGAGCGACAACGAAAACGAATTGTTATCGGAGTTTATCAATTTTATTAATACGACCTATAAAAACAAAGAGTTAAGTTTAGTAGCTCACAATGGCAAGGAGTTTGATTTTCCTTATTTGTGTAGAAGAATGCTTGTAAATGCGCAAGAAATACCTAAACAATTGCAACTACAAGGTAAAAAACCATGGGAAGTTGTGCATTTAGATACGATGGAGCTTTGGAAATTTGGTGATCGAAAAGCGTATACCTCTTTGGAATTGCTTACTGAAATCTTAGGAATTGGAGAGGCAAAATCGAATTTATCTGGAGACAAAGTAAATGAAACCTATTATCGACAAAATAATTTACAAGCGATTATGGAATATTGTAAAGAAGATGTGGTTTTAGTGGCCCAATTGTTTTTGCGTTTTAATTTTCAAAAACAAGTTGAGCCACAAAATATTATTAGCATTTAATTATACTATTTTAGCCGGATTTCCGAAAGCTCTTTTTGAATTGGGTAAATTTTCTATTACAACACTACCCGCTCCTATGCTAGCTGATTTTCCAACTTTTACAGAGCCAACGATGGTTGAATTGATACCGATAAAGGCATTGTTTTCAATTTTAGCTTCCTTGCCAATGACACTTCCACTTCCTACTTGCACAAACTCATCTAAAATCGCACCTGTTTCGATCACTGCACCCGCGCCAATAGCACAATGATCTGCTATTTTGCAGGAAGGTTGTAAAATGGCACCATTGCCTATATAAAGTCCGTATCCAATAGAATTTACATCTGCTATACTTGCGTTTGGATGAATTGCATTTACTGGTTTTGTTTTACAATCGTCAATGATTGTTTCAATCATTTTTTTGCGCTCAGTAGGATTTTCTAAGGCTACAAAGACATTGCAGTTTTTCCCAATTAAGCTCCAATATTGCTCATCTTCTGTTGTTCCTAACACCGGAATTTCTCCAATGAATGTATCTTTTTTCTTTAAATCATCATCTAAAAATCCATAAATGACTACATTGTTTTTTTGAAAAATGTCAGCCACTTCTAAGGCAAATGAATTTACTCCGATAATAATTACTGGTAAGGATGTCATCTTAATTATTTATTTTATTTGTGTAATCTGAAAGTTTAAAAATTATTTCTTGATCTTTAGTTAGTATAAATTCTGTGTATTCTTTCTCTTTAATTACCTTATAATTGTTGTCTAATGATAATTTAGTACCATTTATTTCTGTTAGACCAAATACATTTGACATGTCACCTAGATCTTCTAGTATCCAAGTATATTGAATTTGATTGTTTGTTATAGCTGTTTCTTTGATGTTGAAGAGTATATCTGCTCTTTGACTTCCGTCAGGCGTAATTGGGGCATTTGTTATTTTAATATCAGCTATCGATTTTTCATTTGTGGGCAATTTATTATAGTCTTCCAAGTTTTCTTTTTCCAATTGCTGTGTGGCAATTTGATAGAAGGAATCCAATAACATACATCCTGTTATTTTTCTTAGATATGTTTTCTCTAAATCCCATTGCAATCCACCCGCTTCAAACAAGATGAGACCATATCCCCTTTCTTGAAAAGTATCTCCAAAAGCCCTTTTTTCATATTCATCGGTCCATTTTGCTAAATGATCTCCAATGTATTTTTTAAGACTTTTAGTTAAATGATTTGCTAATTTTCCTGCTCTAATTCTTGAGGGTGTCCAGCTTGAATCTTCATCTGCAGCTGTTGCTAATAAGGCGATTTGTGTTTGGTATTTTGAATTTCCTGCAGAATATAAACGATTCTGATCATGTAAATTAAATGCATAATCTGGTTGTATGTCATCAGCCCAAGTGGATAATAATTTAGCTTCTTGAGTAAACATTTTTTGGGCATCTCTGTTCATATCTATTCCAAGTGCCGTCTCTCTTTGCCAATATTTTGCCCCATCTTTATTTAATTGTGGAATACTATATAATGTAATATTCTGATGTAATTTTTGCCATAAATATTCTGAAATACCCATATTTTTGGATAAAAAGGTATAAATATCACACAATGCCATTGTTGCCGTTGCTTCATTGCCATGCATTTGTGACCATGCCGCAATTTTGATTGGACCATTACCCCATTTTACTTGATGAATCTCCTCTCCTTCATATGATTTGCCAATTTCCGTTACTTCTAAATACGGAGAAGATTTCCATTGATTTAGTAAATCATTCCATGTTTTGGGATCAATTCTTCTTTGGACAATTTTGTCTTCTTTAATTTGTTCGTACTGATTGAAAATAAAATCAAACATATTAGTAAAGAGGTTTTGGTATGTTTTTTTCCCAGGTTTGACTTGAAAATAACCCTTTTTTACCTGAAGCATACATGACAATAATACTTGTTAATAAATAAATATACCATGCTTCTGGAGCAAATAGTTCCATTCCTAAAATCATTCCAGTAATAGGTGTTTTCGCTAATCCCGTATATAATGTTACAAAACCTATGGAAGCTGCTAGCGAAATTGGAATGGATAGGTACTCTGATAAACTTGCTGCGGCATGTGAACCGATTAAAAATAGTGGAGTTGCTTCTCCCCCTTTGAAACCAAGGCCGATACTCAAGCAGGTTGCAATTAACTTTTTAAGAAAAAAGAATGGTTCCGAATTTTTTGAAAACGGTTCTAATAATTTTTCTGCTCCCAATCCGATGCTTGTTTGGAAGATAGAATTTTGTAGAAAAAGATAGATGATGAGTCCTGAAATAATCCCTTTGAGAATAAATTGTTTGGGTAATTGTTCAGACCATTTATATATATTCGATTCTAAGGCTTTATATAAGTAGGCAATTATACCCAAAAATAGTCCTAAAATGGTTATTTGAAGCCAAAATGTGCTGGTTTGCACGGGTAAAAAAATTGCAGGATAAATGAGATGATTTGTATCGTACACGTGTAAACTTACCCAATTGGATAAAATTGCAGTGGCAAAACAAGGTAAAATGGATTTCCATGAAATTTGTCCGACATTTGAAATCTCTAATCCAAAAAATGCTCCTGCCCAAGGGGTTCCAAATACAGAAGCGAATCCTCCAGCAATTCCTGCGCGGATCCAAATGGATTTTTCATCATTGGAAAAATGAAACATTGAACCTAAAGTGTCTGAAAAGGATGCTCCCATTTGAACAGCTGTTCCTTCCCTCCCAACAGATGCACCTGCTAGATGCGAAAGCCATGTGCAAGCAAGGATATAACACGAAAAAAACGCACTCGTTTTTTTCTCTTTGTTTTGTATCAAATCAATATAATCATTCGTACCGGTTGAGTGGATTTTTGGGTATGACTTTTTAAGGTATTGAAAAATGACACCTGTTAAGGGTAAAAGAAACCAAAGTATATTCCAATTCAATTGCCAAATTTTTACATATTGTAGTCCGAGTAAAAAAATGGAAGAGGCCGTTCCCGTTAAAAAGGAAAGTAGTGTAAAAAAAAGAAGATGTTTGAGACCCTGTTTAAACAATTTTTTTAATTTGATTCAAAGGTACTTACATTTTTGAAAACCTTTTCTAATCTAATTTATCTACCTTTGTAAAATTTATTTCAAATATATGTCACTTTTTTCCGATTTAGGGTTAAATCCTCAATTAGTTCGTGCTTGTGAAGGTCAAGGATATACCACTCCAACGGATATTCAATCAAAAGCGATTCCGCTTTTGTTAAAAGGACATGATGTGTTGGGTATTGCTCAAACGGGTACAGGGAAGACAGCTGCGTATTCCTTACCCATCTTGATGCAATGCAAATATGCGCAAGGGATGAATCCTAGAGCATTAATTCTAGCTCCCACGCGTGAATTAGTGATGCAAATTCATGAAGTTTTTGAAACACTTTCAGAGTTTACCGATTTACGTATTTTAGCATTGTATGGCGGATTAGGACCAAGAGTTCAAATTGATGCCTTAAATGGAGGGATTGACATCTTGATTGCCACGCCGGGGCGATTTATGGAATTGTATTTGAAAGAAGTGATAGTGGTAAAAGAAATCAAGTTTTTGATTTTAGATGAGGCGGATAAAATGATGGATATGGGCTTTATGCCACAGATTCGTAAGATTTTGGAGGTTATTCCTTATAAAAAGCGTCAGAATGGTCTGTTTTCTGCTACTTTTCCTGAAAAAGTAGAAAATCTTTCACATGAATTTTTAGAGTTTCCACATAAAATTGAAATTACCCCACAGGCTACGACAGCTGTAAATGTGAAGCAATTTGTTTTTGAAGTACCAAACTTGAAAACAAAGATGAATGCATTGAGGTATTTTCTAAAAAATCCTGACTTTGAGCGCGTTATGATTTTTTGTCGCAGTAAAAATGTAGCCAATGAATTGGAAACATTTTTATTGAATGGGGTGTTGAAATCGAATGAAATTCGTGTGATACACTCTAATAAGGGACAAAATACGCGCATTAATGCAATGAGCTTGTTCCGTGAAGGGAAATTGAGGGTATTGTTAACAACAGATGTAACAGCAAGGGGAATTGACATTCCATTGGTTTCACATGTGATTAATTTTGATGTGCCATTAATTTATGAAGATTATGTGCATCGGATTGGTCGAACAGGTAGAGCAGATGCTCTAGGGGAGTCGATTACATTTGTGACCATTGCGGAGAAATACCATTGGGAGAAGATAGAAAAGATCATACAACAGAAATTAGATTTGCAGGTGTTGCCAGAACAAATTGCTGTGGAGCCTACGCCTTTTTTAGAGCAACAAGAAATGTTGAAGGCATTGGATGATCAAAAAAGAAGGGAAAATCCTGATTTTAAAGGAGCTTTTCATGAGAAAAAATCAAAACCTAAATCAAAAAGTACTAAATTAAAGTCCAAATCGAATCGATTTGGTAAAAAACGTAAATAACATCAATTGAAAAAATTAGTTTACTTTTCATTTTTTTGTTTCTTTTCGGTCTCTTTGTGGGCAAAACATGCACCAGTTGACTCTGTTATTCGAGAACAAAAATACCAAGCCTTGTTTGGTGGAAAACCATTAGGCTTAAAAGATCAGAAAGATTTAAATCAATTTTTATCTTCTTGTGATGATAGTTTTTCATCTAGAGCAGAGGCCGCAAGTTATTTTTCAGAAAGGGCATGGGAATATTTAGGGGAAGGAAAATTGGATACAGCTGCTTTTCGATTTAATTATGTGAATGCTTTGAATCCAAAAAGCGTTGAAGCTTTTTGGGGTTTGGGTGTTATCTCTTTTCAAAGAAGGAATAACCCTTTGGCAATTCAATTATTGGAAAAAGGTTTAAGTATTGATTCTACCCAAAGTGCTTTGCGAGTTGATTTGGCGACCGTTAAATTAAGTTGTTTTCAAAGCAATCAACCTTGTGGTACAGCACAAGAAGTGGAGGAATTGTTAGCAAAAAGTATTGCTCAAGATCCTAAAAATGCGAATGCATGGATGAAAAGAGCACAGGCAGCCTATTATTTAGGTGAAATTGAAAAAGCTTGGACATATTTTCATGAATGTAGACAATTGGATATTCTTCAATTAGATATTAATTTTTCTGAATTTTTATTAGAAAAAATGCCTGATCCAAAAGGTTTTTTTAAACTGAAGGAATAAATGGGAATTCGTTCATTTCTTGCTAAAATTTGGGCTCCCAAAGTGGTTTCAAGATATCGAAAAAGCCATGCAAATGCTTTTGAAAGGCAAGAATTTTGGATGAAGTCCAATTTAAAAGCGGCAGAAAATACCTTGATTGGAAAATCATATTCCTTTTCCAAAATCCAAAATTATTTAGATTTTAAATCAAATGTGCCCATTTTTGAGTACGAAGATTTTAAACAATATGTGGATGAATCGGTAAACGGTTCAGCAGATATTTTTTGGCCAGGTAGGCCTGCCTATTTTGCGAAGACTTCCGGAACTACCTCTGGTGTTAAATTCATTCCAATCAGTAAAGAATCCATGCCTTTTCATATTGCGGGGGCTCGAGATGCACTTTTGCATTATGTACATTATAGTGGGAAAGCTGAATTTTTAGATAAAAAATTAATTTTCTTATCAGGTTCTCCGGAAATGGATTCCAAAAATGGGGTGAAAATCGGACGATTATCAGGAATTGTAAATCATCACGTACCGTCATATTTACGAAGTAATCAATTGCCAAGTTATGCAACTAATTGCATCGAAGATTGGGAGCAGAAATTAGAGGCCATTGTAGAAGAAACGAAGGATCAATCGATGGGTTTGATTTCTGGTATTCCGCCATGGGTTCAAATGTATTTTGATCGATTGGAGTCGGTTAGCGGACAAAAAATAGGCACATTATTTCCAGATTTTCAAGTTTTTGTCACAGGTGGAGTTAATTTTGAACCCTATCGGGAAAAATTGATGGCGTCAATTGGTCGGGAAATAGATATGGTGGAGACCTATCCTGCTTCAGAAGGATTTATTGCCTTTCAAGATTTTTCAGGAGAGGAAGGCTTGTTATTGTTGGTTGATTCTGGAATTTTTTATGAATTTGTGCCAACCGATACCTATTTTTCTGCAAATCCAGTTCGTTTGAGTTTAACGGAAGTAGAATTGGGCGTTAATTATGCCATTTTATTATCGACGAACGCGGGATTATGGGCGTATTCTATTGGTGATACCGTAAAGTTTGTTTCGAAAAATCCATACCGAATTGTTGTCACAGGTCGAATTAAGCATTTTATTTCTGCCTTTGGTGAACATGTAATTGGTGAAGAAGTAGAAAAAGCGATGCAAGCAGCATTAAATGCTTTTCCGGAAGTAAAAGTTACCGAATTTACGGTTGCTCCTCAGGTAAATCCACAGGAAGGCTTGCCGTATCATGAATGGTTTATTGAATTTGACCAAGCTCCAGAAAAGCTTGACGCTTTTCAATTG
>JACCDM010427731.1_pt1 | contig 10035 bp, 12 predicted proteins | sample 7445851 | NCBI WGS metagenome assembly JACCDM01 (sample SAMN15323438, study PRJNA562643) | freshwater metagenome | isolation source: river surface water | place: USA:Blue River Watershed | collected 2017-08-16
AAGTGAGTTTTTGTGGACCTGAGGGGACTTGAACCCCTGACCCCCTGCATGCCATGCAGGTGCGCTACCAGCTGCGCCACAGGCCCGAAGTTGCATTCGCAACCTGAGTTAGTTTACACGAAATTGTCTGGCTCTAAACCAGGTCCAGTTTCACCACCGGGCAGTCTTTCCAGAGCCGCTCCAACGAATAGTGCATGCGCTCTTCCTCATGCATGACATGGACAACCAAGTCGCCAAAGTCCATTAGCACCCAGCGCCCCTGAGGCTTACCTTCAATGCGTCTAAGTTTTACACCTGTTTCAAACAGCGCCTCTTCGATACCGTCGGAAATTGCCGACACCTGACGTTCATTTCTGCCTGAAACCAGAAGAAATATGTCTGCAAGTGGCATTGGCTCACTCACATCTAAAGCGACAATGTTTTCAGCAACTTTGTCTAGAGCAGCCTGCGCAGCAAGCTGAGTAAGTTGAATTGATTGTGAAGAAGCGGTCACTAAGTTCCTAATCAGTTGAAGAGTTCGAAGTAGTAGGCGGCCAACAAACCTCCGGCCATCAAAAAGGTTGCAAGAGCGAGCATAAGGGCACGAAGTCGTTTTGAATGGTACTTAGCTTTTTTAGGTTTGACCTCAAGGTTGTCGAAAAACTGCTCATACTCGAAAGTTCTTTTTTGCTCTGCCGGTTGGGCCTTAACAACTACCTCAACGACATCCGTCTGAAAACTCACTAGTTTTTCCGATGAAGAAGAATTTTCAGGTAAAGCATTACTCGATTGAGGTGAATTCTCATCGAGCTCTTCGGTTAGATCTGCTGAATTCGAGGGTGAGCCCTCATCGTTGTTTTCGGCTCTTTTGGTTTCGGCAAGAATTTGATGCTGCGAGGTCAGTGGCTCTTCGGAACCAGATAGCAGTGGGTCATATGCTGAGCTCTGTGGTACCGGCTCGACAGTCAACTCGGAATTTAGTTCAATCTGGTTTTCTATGGGCTCGCCACCTTGAGCTGCCCTGCGCTCTGCAGCAATTCGCTCACGTCGTGACATGTACTGCTCGGTCACTCAGACTCCCCCGAATAAAGATTATGTTTCTCTATGTATTGAACTACCTCAGGCGTCAAATCTGAGTTAGGGAAACTGCCTTTAGCAATTTTTTTTCTGATTTCAGTAGATGAAACATCAATCTGAGGTCGACTAAGCCAAATAGCCGAAGCATCATATGGAGCCAAATCTTCGATTGGCTGGTTTCTTGGGTAGACAACAAACTTTGCCAGATTTTTAATCTCGTTTGAACGGTGCCAGCTGGAGATGCCCAGATAAGCATCTGACCCGAGGATAAAAAATAACTCAGCAGACGGATGTTGGGCTTTTAGCTGCTCCAAAGTATCAATCGAATAGCTTGGGCCACCGCGTTCAATCTCAATTGCTGAAACTTCAAAGCTAGGTAAATTTTGGATGGCAAGCTCGACCATTTTTAGGCGATGCCGCGGCGGTGTTCCCACAGTTTTCTGGTAAGAATCGTGGGTGGGAACAAAAATGACTCGATCCAGTGAAAGTTGCCCTTTGGCAGCCAATGCCAACTCAATGTGGCCTTGATGAATCGGGTCGAAAGTTCCACCTAGAATGCCAATTTTTTCAATTGACATTATTAGTGCTGGTGGCTGTTGTTCGCCTTGTGATCGTGACGGTTAGCTACGTCTCGGTATGACCAGGTAATCAAGCCCAACAGAATAAAGACACCCATTGCAATTACTCCGAAAACCACCGCGGGGAATGGCAGTTGAACGTAGGCCTCGTGGCCGCCCTCGGCCGCGCTCGCAATAATTTGCTTCATTTTTCTCCTAAGAACTACTACAAGAATAACCTAGGCGCGAACCTGACCAGCGCCACGAACCAACCATTTTGTTGAAGTTAGTTCCGCAAGACCCATTGGTCCACGAGCGTGTAGTTTTTGAGTTGAAATTCCGACCTCAGCTCCAAAACCAAATTCACCACCATCGGTGAATCTAGTTGAGGCATTGACCATAACGGTTGACGCGTCTACTTCCGCTAAAAACCGCTCGGCGTTAGTCACGTCTTCGGTGATAATCGACTCGGTGTGCTTGGTCGAGTGCACTGCAATGTGTGCGAGCGCTTCATCTATTGATTCGACCACTTTTACCGACAAATCAAGGTCATGCCACTCGGTGAAGTAGTCAGACTCTAGGGCCGGAATGGTCGCGAAAAATGACTTTTGGGTTATCTCATCACCGTGGATCTTTACTCCACTCTCTGCCAAACGATCAAGTATCACCGGCAAATGGGTCTCGACGGCATTCTTATGAATCAGCAATGTCTCAACGGCATTGCAAACGCTAGGGCGCTGAACCTTTGCGTTGAACACAATTTCTGTTGCCCAGTCAAGGCGAGCGGTCTCATCGATGAAGATGTGGACGACTCCGTCTCCAGTCTGAATAACTGGCACTTTGGCTTCTGAGACAACCTGTCGAATCAGCCCCGCACCACCTCGAGGAATCAAGACGTCAATTTGCCCCACAGCGCGCATCATCTCGAGGCCGCCCTCTCGACCAAATTCATCGACGGTTTGAACACTGTCGGGCTTCAGTTCAGCGGTTTCTAATGCATCTTGCAGCAGTTGCACCAAAACTCGATTGGTTTGCTCGGCTGCCGATCCGCCTCGCAACACGACGGCATTTCCGCTCTTGATTGCCAGAGTTGCAATGTCAATGGTCACGTTTGGCCGGGCTTCGTAAATAACTCCGACCACGCCCAGTGGAAGTCTGATTTGAGTGAGCTTGAGTGCGTTTGGCAAGCTCATGCCTCGAATTACTTCACCAATTGGGTCTGGCAAAGTAACTATTTTTCTGGCGGCTTCGGAAATCGCTTGGATACGAGCTTCAGTAAGCCTCAAACGATCTAGAAGGCTCTCAGATGTGCCGTTGGCTGTTTCTCGTTCGACGTCTGCGAGGTTGGCTTTCAGAATTTCGGATGTCCTCGCCAGTAGCAAGTCAGCAGTGTTTTCGATTGCTTTGTTCTTCTGATTGGTGCTTGCCTGAGCCAACGACGCTGAAGCAGCCTTAGCCATTCCAATCTTCTCGAGAGCAGTTTGCATGTTAGCTCCTTACCTGAAACCAAGTTCCGACATCACTGCCGTTTAGTGCCTTATCCACATTGTCAGTGCTGGTTAGCAACACTGGAATTCCGGCTGAGTTCGCCACTTTAGCAGCGCCAACCTTAGTCACAGCCCCGCCGGTTCCAACCGAAGTCGAACTACCGCCAATTTCTATTTGCCCTAACTCTTCCGGGGAGACAATTGACTCGATACGGTAGGCGCCCGGAACCGTAGGTGGAACGTTGTATAGAGCATCAACATCACTCAGCAAAATTAGGGCATCTGCCTCTACCAGAACGGCAACCAGAGCAGCTAGACGATCGTTGTCACCGAACCGAATTTCAGCAGTAGCAACGGTATCGTTTTCATTTACGATCGGCACAACCCTAAGACCCAGCAACTTCTCGATAGCCGATCTGGCATTACTGCGAGTTTCGTCATTTTCTAGGTCTCCGGAGGTGAGCAAAACCTGACCGGCAATTAGATCAAACCGTTCCAGAGAGGTTTGGTATCGAGCTATCAATCGACTTTGACCCACCGCTGCAAGAGCCTGCGCCGAGGCTAAATCATCTGGTCGACTGGTCAGATTAAACAAGGGAAGCGCAGTTGCGATTGCTCCAGAAGAGACCAAAATAACTTCTGTTCCGCGAGCGATTGAAGCCGAAATGGCCGAGACTAAATCATCTATTTTTGCGGTGTTCGCTCCGGTAATTGAAGACGAACCAACCTTGACCACCAAACGTTTGGCGCTCTTTAGCTCTGCTCGTGAATTCAACATCAGCTTTAGTCTTCCTCGTCAGTCCAAATTCCGGCAAGTCCTTCTTGCCTCAGCTCTTCTCTGGCTCGCTCTTTCGCGTCCATACGTTCTTTATATTCGACACGTCGCTCTTTTGTGGTGCGACGATCATTCGTATCAAGCCTGGCATCGGTTCCGCGCGGACCGGTCAAAAGCTCCGCAGTAGAACTAATTGTTGGCTCCCAATCGAACACAACACCATCTCCATGGCCAATCACCACAGTCGAACCGGCCTTGGCGCCGGCTTTGAAGAGAGCTTCTTCGATGCCTATTTTGGCTAGGCGATCTGCCAGGTAACCGACAGCTTCTTCATTCGAGAATTGAGTTTGCGCAACCCATCGTTCTGGCTTGGCACCAACGATTCTGAATACCGGTTCGTCTCCCCACATCTCTCGCTTGATCTCGAATTTACCCTCATCGCGTCGAGCCTGCATGAGCTGAATTCTTGGCTTAGCGGGAACATTTGATTTGTCTTTTCTAGCCTGCTCGACCAGCTCAGCAAGTGCGAAATTAAGCTCTTTCAGACCAATGTGCGCCGCTGCCGAGATAACAAAGACTCGATAACCCCTGGCCTCTAGATCGGGCTTAACGAATTCGGCAAGCTCAAGAGCATCAGGCATGTCTGCCTTATTTAGAGCAATTAGCTGCGGGCGTTCAGTGAGCTTTATCTCGCCCTCGGGAACCTGATATGCATCAAGCTCTTTCAAGATTTTGTCGAGGTCAGAAATCGGGTCGCGATTTGGTTCAAGTGTTGCACAATCGATCACGTGTAGAAGTGCTGCACAGCGTTCAACATGCCTGAGGAACTGCAACCCAAGGCCCCTACCCTCGCTTGCACCCTCGATTAGCCCCGGAACATCCGCAATTGTGTAACGAGTGTTACCTGCCTGCACAACACCCAAATTTGGATGCAGTGTCGTGAACGGATAATCGGCAATTTTTGGACGGGCAGCGCTCATCGCCGCGATCAGCGAAGATTTTCCGGCGCTGGGGTATCCAACCAAAGCAACATCAGCAACCGTCTTGAGCTCGAGAATGATGTCTCCGCGCCAGCCCGGGACTCCGAGCAGCGCAAAACCAGGAGCTTTGCGCTTGCGGCTAGCTAGAGCGGCATTGCCTAGGCCCCCAACGCCACCCTCGGCCACCAACAACTCCATGCCCGGCTCGTCAAGATCTGCGATGAACTTTCCGGTGGCACTCTTTACTACCGTTCCGACGGGAACTGGAAGTTGCACATCGCCGCCATGGTGACCGTTTCTAAAATCTCCGGCACCGTCACCACCGTCTTCACCGTGGCGGTGAGGATGAAAGTGATAGTCAAGCAAGGTTGTCACCGAAGGATCAGCGATCAGCGAAATACTTCCGCCTTTACCGCCATCGGCCCCATCGGGACCACCCAACGGCTTGAACTTTTCACGGTGAACCGATACGCATCCGTCGCCACCGTCACCTGCGCGCAGATGCAGGGTCACCTGATCAACGAATGAGACCAATTGTTTTACCTCTGCTTGAAAAAAATGAAAGGCGAGCCGACTGGCTCGCCTTTCCGAAGTTTGATTTGCTTAAGCTTCGACGTTTACCACGCGACGGCCAGCTTTGGTTCCGAAAGAAACCGAACCGGCGGCTAGAGCGAACAAAGTGTCGTCTTTGCCGCGGCCAACGTTTGCACCCGGGTGGAAGTGGGTTCCGCGCTGACGAACAAGAATCTCGCCTGCGTTCACTTCTTGACCTGCGTAGCGCTTAACGCCTAGACGCTGTGCGTTTGAGTCACGACCGTTACGAGTCGAACTAACACCCTTTTTACTTGCCATTTGTTCTCAGCCCCTACTTAATCTCGGTGACTTTGACACGGGTTAGTTCGGCACGGAAACCCATGCGCTTCTTGTAACCGGTCTTGTTCTTGTATTTCTGGATGACGATTTTTGGGCCACGGAGGTCTTCTAGAACCTCTGCAGTTACCTTAACCTTGGCCAACGCTGAAGCGTCGGTGGTGATTTTGTCACCGTCTACCAGCAAAAGTGCTGGAAGCTGAATTTTGCCATTGGCATCGCTCTTAACACGGTCAAGAGTCACGATGGTGCCAACCGACACCTTCTCTTGGCGACCGCCTGCGCGGACAACTGCGTAAACCACAGATCTACCCTTTGTTCGAAAAGTCTTATTTGGTACATAGGCGCGATACGCGCAACGAGGATTTAGTCTACATCGCAAACCCAGGTACGGTCAAACCTATTTGCCCTGAATTTGCTACTAATTTTCTCCAGGGGCGCTTGCCTTAGCCGTCACACGACGAGACTTCCGCCTACCTTCTCCTGGACCTTTGGGTTCAGGGAGAGCCTCAAGAACTGCGGAAAGAAGTTTTTCAGCTTCGGCAGGTTCTGCAGAGCTTGATTCTTCTGCCAATTTGACTGCTGCCAGCGGAATTGGAGACGGTTCGCCAGCCGCCTCATGAGCCTTGGCAGCCGAAGCAGCAATCTGCGTGATTACCGAGTTCAATTCGACAGCGCGTTCGGGGGTTACCACTTTCGCAACCTCAGGCTTCTGGTTGCGCTTGCGGTCTTTTTCGCGACCCTTCGCAGCCTTCGGCTCTTCACTGTGATGTTTGGTCCGCATGATCGGCTCGTGATGAACAATCACACCTCTCGAGGCACACGCCTCACAGGGTTCGCTAAAGGCCTCGAGAAGACCCAATCCAAGCTTTTTGCGAGTCATTTGAACCAAGCCCAGGGAGGTGACTTCCGCAACCTGGTGCTTAGTTCGATCTCGAGAAAGACATTCGATTAATCGACGCAAAACCAGTTCCCTATTGGATTCGAGAACCATGTCGATAAAGTCGACGACAATGATGCCCCCAATATCGCGCAACCTAAGCTGTCGAACAATTTCTTCGGCAGCTTCAAGGTTGTTCTTGGTAACCGTCTCCTCGAGATTTCCACCTGAGCCAACGAATTTTCCGGTGTTGACGTCGACGACGGTCATTGCTTCGGTGCGGTCGATAACCAAGGATCCACCCGAAGGTAGGTAGACCTTACGGTCAAGTGCTTTGGCAATTTGCTCACCTACCCGATAGGTGTCAAAGATGTCTTTCTCGCCGTCGTATTTTTCAACTCGCTCGAGTAAATCAGGGGCAACAGAGCGCAAATACTCTTCAATCACCTCGCGGGCATCGTCGCCAGAAATAATCATCCGTTGGAAATCTTCGTTGAAGACGTCTCGAACAATCTTGACCAGAAGGTCTGGCTCGCTGTGAAGCAGAGCAGGCGCCTGACCTTTTTCTACTTTCTGACTGATCTCTTCCCACTGCTGTTGCAAACGCTGAACGTCGAGAGTCAATTGTTCTTCAGTTGCGCCTTCGGCCGCTGTTCTAACAATTACTCCGGCATCTTCCGGAAGAATCTCTTTGAGAATCTTTTTGAGGCGTGCGCGCTCAGAATCTGGAAGCTTGCGGGAAATTCCGTTCATCGATCCGTTTGGAACATAAACCAGATAGCGCCCCGGAAGTGAAACCTGCGAGGTCAGTCTCGCGCCCTTCTGCCCAACTGGATCTTTCGTAACCTGCACCAAAACCTGATCGCCAGACTTGAGAGCCAACTCGATGCGTCGGGGTTGGTTGCCAGTTTCGGCTAATTCCCAGTCAACCTCGCCCGAATAAAGTACGGCGTTGCGACCTCTTCCGATATCAACAAAAGCCGCTTCCATTGAGGGCAAGACATTTTGAACCTTACCCAGGTAAACATTGCCAATTAGAGAAGCCTCTGCCGCTTTGGCGACATAGTGCTCGACGAGAACATTGTCTTCCAGCACGCCAATTTGAATTTTTCCGTCCTTGGAGCGAACCACCATCGACCGGTCTACGGCTTCTCGACGGGCCAGAAATTCTGACTCAGTAATTACAGTGCGACGGCGGCCTGCGTCGCGACCATCGCGGCGTCGCTGCTTTTTAGCTTCCAGCCGAGTGGAACCTTTGACTTTCTGAGGCTCATTGGAAGGCTCTTTTGGCTCGCGAGGTGTTCGCACCTTCACCACAGTGTTGGGGGCGACCTCTTTTGTATCAAGTTCTTCGCCAGCACGACGTCTTGACCTTCTACGCAAATGTGATTCGGAGGGCTCATCTACCAAAACTCCGCGTTTTGAGTCAACCACCGGAGTAGGCAGGTCTGGCGCCATAAACATGAGCGAGGTAGCAGAAAATACCGGTGCTGCCGCAACACTGGAAGCCGGTGCGGCCTCTTCATTTTTAGATCTCGAACGTGAAGCCTTTGCCTTTGGTTTTACTGCTGCCTCAACAGGAATTTCTGGGCTCTCTGATTCAACTGCCGCGCTTTTCTTCGCTGCTGGTTTTCGGGTTGTGGTTTTTTTCAAAACCGTCGAATTGGGTTCATCGGCCACAGTGGACTTTTTGACCCTGGCTGGCCTCGCCGCTTTTTCTTTTGACTCAACCGAATCTTTAGTTTCTTTTTTCTTCACCATTTCTGGTGCACTCCAAGCCGCCTAAGCTAGGCCACACTCACCAGCCCTATGGCAAAATCTGTGTGCTCTACAGCACGAAACCTAAATTGCAAGCAACTACTTTCGAACTACTGCCTTTGACCGGTCTTACGCTTTGCGTTCTTCGTTCTTGCTAAACCTTTAGTCGTGGCGGGTGTGGCCGCTGCACAACTGCTCCCAGTATGCCACCTCGTCGGGATAATTGCTAGCGAATCGCGTGTGATACTGGAGGGGTGAGCTCAACGAAGGTATTTATAGCGGCACCAAAAAGTTATGCCTGGCTGCTAATCGTGGCCGGCCTTCTAGGTTGGTACGCATCATTTTCACTAACCCTTGATCGACTCAAAGTGTTAGCCAATCCCGATTCAACACTGGGATGTGACATAGCCTCATTCATTTCATGTAAGTCTGTGATGCTCAGCGCCCAGGCTAAGTTATTCGGTTTTCCAAACCCTCTAATCGGAATTGCCGCGTTTGTTGCGCCAATTGCAGTAGGCGTTGCGATTCTGGCTGGGGCAAAATTTGCCAATTGGTTCTGGCAACTGTTTGCGCTGGGAAACACCTTGGGATTTGTCTTTGTGCTATGGCTATTCGATCAGGCAGTTTTCTACATCGGTGCACTTTGCCCATGGTGCATGGTGGCCTGGACAGGCATGATTCCTATTTTCTGGTCGACCCTGTTACTGGGAACTCGAGAAGGATTCATCCCGGTGCCTACCAGAGCCATAAATTTCTTTGTGGCCGCCTACGACTACCTGTGGCTCCCAATTGTCGCTACTTATTTAGCAATCGCCGCAACTATTGCGGTCAAATTTTGGCCGCTCTGGGTTAAATTTTTTGGCGGGTAATTTAACCAAACCACAGCGCAAGTTCACGATCTGCAGACTCAGGAGCATCTGAACCATGCACGAGATTCTGCTGAACTTTTAGGCCCCAGTCTCTTCCAAAATCTCCGCGGATGGTGCCCGGAGCGGCTGTGGTCGGGTCGGTTGCGCCCGCTAGAGCTCGAAAACCTTCAATCACGCGGTCTCCTTCTAGCCTGATGGCAACTACATCTCCCGAAGACATGAAATCTACCAGCGGCTGGTAAAACGGTTTTCCCTCGTGCTCGGCGTAATGCTCAGCCAATAACTCGACACTTGGAGTTAGCTTCTTAAGGTTTGCCACCACATAACCTTTGCGCTCGCAACGAGCGATGATCTCGCCGATTAGGTTGCGTCTGACACCGTCTGGTTTGATCAGAACTAGGGTTGCTTCGGTCACATTGCCTCCTGAATTTCAGCCTGAGCTTTTTCGTATGCTCTTCGTGCCTTATCGATGGTGCTGCCGGCAATCATCGCCCAAGCCCACAGACATAACAAGATACCGCCGACGACGTACATTAGTGGCAGCCAAATACCGATGGCTACGATTGCAACCTGCAATAGGGTTCCCCACAGATATGAGAACTTTTTACCGAGCACCGCCGGGGTAATGATTAGCAAAAACGCCAGACTGAGCCCAATGGCCCAAACCGTTGGGCCGTCTGCGACTTTCAACCCAAAAGCCACCAGGGTTGCAAAGAAAACGATAAAAGCTTCGAATGCCATCAGCATGGCACCCAGTGTGCGCTGTGTAGATTTGATTCGCATTACTGCCCTTCTAGCAACTG
>JACCDM010593065.1_pt1 | contig 10035 bp, 6 predicted proteins | sample 7445851 | NCBI WGS metagenome assembly JACCDM01 (sample SAMN15323438, study PRJNA562643) | freshwater metagenome | isolation source: river surface water | place: USA:Blue River Watershed | collected 2017-08-16
AACAGAGAAGTTAAGCCCCACAGCGCCGATGGTACTGCAATAAAATGTGGGAGAGTAGGTCGCCGCCGGTTTTTATCACCACCCTTGGTACTCCAACCAAGGGTGTTTTTTTTTATCCCCAATTATAGTTGAATTCTTGGGGAAAAATACCCTAACCCGTGTCCCCCTTTTCATCCAAATCTTCAACCTTTTATCCGTATTTTTACGTAGTATAAAACTGTACCAATAGCATGGCTGAAGAGGGAAAAATTATCGATATCAATATCGAAAACGAAATGAAAACCGCTTACATCGATTACTCGATGTCGGTCATCGTTTCACGTGCATTACCCGATGTGAGAGATGGAATGAAACCCGTACACCGTCGCGTTCTTTTCGGAATGCACGAACTCGGAATGGGCCCAACACGCCCCTACAAAAAATCCGCTCGTATCGTCGGAGAAGTACTCGGTAAATATCACCCCCACGGTGATTCCTCCGTGTACGATACCATGGTGCGTATGGCCCAAGACTGGTCCCTCCGCTATTGCCTCGTCGATGGACAAGGTAACTACGGCTCCGTCGATGGTGACCCTCCAGCCGCTATGCGTTACACCGAAGCGCGTATGACCCGAATCGCCGAAGAAATGCTGTCCGATATCGAAAAAGATACCGTGGACATGCAACTGAATTTCGACGATACCCTCGAAGAACCACGTGTTCTTCCTTCCCGTTTCCCCAACCTTCTCGTAAATGGAGCAGCGGGAATCGCCGTAGGGATGGCTACTAACATGGCTCCCCATAACCTAACCGAAGTCATTAACGGTATTTGCGCTTACATCGATAACCGCGAAATCACTTCCGAAGATTTGCTTCAACACATCAAAGCCCCCGATTTTCCTACAGGTGGGATTATTTATGGCTATGAAGGTGTTCGCGATGCCATGTTAACCGGTCGCGGACGTGTGGTAATCCGTTCCAAATCAGAAATTGAAGAAATTAATAACCGGGAAAGAATTATCATCACCGAAATCCCTTACCAAGTTAATAAATCTGATCTTCTCGTTCGAATCGGAGAATTGGTCAACGAAAAGAAAATTGAAGGTATTTCTGATGTGCGTGATGAATCCTCCAAAAGAGAAGGAATGCGTATTGTTATTGAAGTCAAACGCGATGCTTCTGCTAACGTGATCCTCAATTCTTTGTACAAATACTCCAATTTACAGACTTCCTTTTCCATCAATAACATCGCTCTGGTAAAAGGACGCCCTATGGCGCTGAATGTTCGCGATATGATTGAACATTTCGTTGAACACCGCCATGAAGTGATTGTACGTCGTACACAATTCGATTTAAAAGAAGCTCAAAAACGCGCGCACATCCTCGAAGGATTGCTCATTGCTCTTGATCACCTCGATGAAGTAATTGCCTTAATTCGAAATAGCCAGAATCCCGACGAAGCAAGAGCCGGTTTGATGGAAAAATTCGGGCTCAGCGAAATCCAGGCCCGAGCAATTCTCGACATGCGTTTGCAGCGTCTTACTGGCCTGGAACGCGATAAAATTCGCGATGAGTACAATGAACTCATGAAAACCATCGCCGATTTGGAAGATATCCTTGCCAATGAACCTCGTCGTTACCAAATCATCAAAGACGAACAACTTCTCATCAAAGAAAAATACGGTGATGAACGTCGCTCCGAAATCGATTTTGCCGGTGGCGACATGAACATGGAAGATTTGATCGCCGACGAAGAAGTGGTTGTTACCATTTCTCACCAGGGTTACATCAAGCGTACCGCATTGTTGGAATACCGCAAACAAGGTCGTGGTGGACGGGGAGTGAAGGGGTCTTCTACCAAGGATGAAGATTTCGTAGAACACGTTTTGGTGGCAAGTAATCATAATTACCTTCTGGTATTCACCAAGTTAGGTCGTTGTTTCTGGTTGCGCGTATTCAATATTCCCGAAACTGGAAAAGTTTCAAAAGGACGCGCCATTCAAAACCTCATTCAGCTTCCACCCGAAGACAAAGTGATGGCCTATCTTCCGGTAAAGAGCTTATCCGACAAAGAATACATCGAAAACACCAACATCCTTTTCTGCACCAAAAACGGTATTATCAAGAAAACTACCTTGGAAGATTTCAGCCGTCCTCGCGCCAATGGCATTATTGCCTTGGGAATTCGTGAAGGCGATGAATTATTGGCGGTTAATCTCACCACCGGTTCCAGTGAAGTGCTTATCGCCATTCGCTCTGGTCGCTCCATCCGCTTCCCCGAAAGTAAAGTTCGAGCCATGGGCCGAACAGCTACCGGGGTGATTGGTATTGAATTGGATGATGAAAAAGATGAAGTGGTTGGCATGATTTGTGTAAACAACCCGCAGGCGACCATCTTCGTTCTCTCTGAGAATGGTTACGGAAAACGTTCGGAATTGGACGAGTACCGCATTACCAATCGTGGAGGTAAAGGAGTGAAAGCCATGCAAGTAACCGAGAAAACCGGAAGATTAGTGTCCATTCAGGAAGTATCCGATTTCGACGATTTGATCGTTATTCGCAAAGACGGTGTAGCCATTCGCATTGGAATGATGGAATTTCGAGTGATGGGCCGCGCCACCCAAGGCGTTAAAGTGATCCGATTGGAAGAAGGCGCGTCCATTGCATCCGTTGCAAAAATCGCCCGAACCCAAGAAGATTACGAACGCGAAATGGCTGAAGCCGCTGCAGAAGCTGCTGCTGAAGCAAACCAAACCGATAACCCTGATGTTCCTTCAACAGACGAAAATAACGAAACCCAACATGATGCTTAAAAAATCTTGGCTCGTTGCCCTCGCTTTGGGCACCGCCTTCACCACCCAAGCTCAAAAAGCTAACGTAATTAGTGCTTTCAATGAATTACGTAATGGTTCATTGGCTTTAGCCAAAGAATACATTGATCAGGCAACGGTTCATCCTGAAACCCAAAACTGGGATAAAACCTATTTGTACCGCGGACAGGTTTATGCGAAAGTTAATGCCGATGCAGAACTTAAAGCAAAATCTCCCAATGCGTTGGATATTGCCGGTGAAAGCTTCCTGAAATGCCGGGAATTGGACAAAAAAGGAAAGTATGTTGATGAAATAGCCCAAGGCTTAGCAGGAGTTTATGGCTCCATGATCGACATGGCCATTCGTGCGAGCGAGAAAAAAGATTATCCTGCAGCGGTTGCCGGTTTCGAAGGTGCTATGAAATACGAGTACGAACAAGTGAAAAACAATCACATCCGTTTGGTTGACAATGCTGCTTATTACGCTCGCTTAGGTAAAATCTACGACAAAGCCGAATTGTACTACACCCAAATGACCCAAACCGATTCCGTAAAACCGTATCACTTCGGGGATTTGGCAAACATCTACAAGGAGCAAAAGAAAAACGATGCTTATCTAAAAACCTTGGAAGCCGGAATCGCTAAATTTCCTGGGAATTACGATTTAATGGTGGAAGAAATCAATGCCTACATTGAAATGAACAAACTTCCTGATGCCATCACCAAGTTGTTGAAGGCTCACGATCTAAATCCTAAAAATGTAGCCATTACGGAAGTTTTGGCCAATGCTTATGAAAAGGCGAAGGACATGCCCAATGCCATCAAATATTACCAAGAAGCATTAGCAACCGATCCAAAATCCTATTTCTCCAACTACAATATGGGAGCCATAATAGTTACCGATGCGGCCAAAATGATGGATGATGCCAATAAAATTCCTACAAGTAAAACCAAGGAATACGAGGCTGCCGTTGTGAAAGTAAACGACAAACTGAAAACTGCTATTCCTTATTTGGAAGCTGCGATTGCCTCCAAGGCAGGTGACATCGATGGTATGGACGCTTTGCGAAAAATTTACGTAAAGCTCAACATGATGGACAAAGCATCGGCCTTGAAAAAGGAAATTGATGCGGCCAAAGCGAATAAAGGCGCTGCCCGATAAACCAACAAAAACCCTCGTTCATCGAGGGTTTTTTGTTTCTATTCCTTCCATTTTTCCCTTATTTTTGAATCAAATTCCCATCATGAAAAATATCATTTTCATTGGCGCCATGGCGCTATCGACTTTTGCATTTTCTCAAGAAAAAAAGGTCGTTACCTTGGAGGATGTGTGGTTGAAAAATTCCTTTTCAGCCCGTTCCGTTGGCGGCTTCCGTAGCCTCAATGATGGACAACACTATGCCGCCACCTCTTTCGATCCAGAACAAAAGTTGGTGCATCTCCTCAAATACCAATACGCAACAGGGAAAGTTACCGATACCCTTTTTCATGGGAAGAAAATTCAATTCAACGGCAAACCCTTAAATTGGTCCGATTATCAATTTTCGGCCGATGAATCCAAAGCGCTACTCGAAACCGAATCCGAAGGAATTTATCGCCGTTCAGCGCTTTCCAATTATTACATCCTCGACCTGAAATCTGGAGCAATTACTCCGCTTTCCAAAGGTGGAAAACAACGCGAAGCCACGTTTTCGCCCGATGGCTCAAAAGTGGCCTTCGCTCGAGATAACAACCTTTTTGTGGTGGATTTAACGACCATGAAAGAAACTCAAATGACTTTTGATGGAAAGAAAAATTCCATCATTAACGGAACAACCGATTGGGTGTACGAGGAAGAATTGGAATACGTTCGCGCTTTCTTTTGGTCGCCCGATTCTAAAAATATCGCCTTCCTCCGTTTCGACGAATCTCAGGTTCCAGAATTTACCATGCCGAAATACAACGGCCTTTATCCCGAGAATTACACGTTCAAATACCCCAAAGCAGGAGAGGTTAATTCCAAGGTAACAGCTCATTTGATAAACATACAACAGAATCAAATTACTGAAATCAAAAGACTTCCTGCCTATGAATACGTAGCACGCATGGATTGGACTCCCGATGGGAAAATTTGGATGCAATTGTTGAATCGTCATCAAAATCAATTGGATTTGATTTTTGTACATCCGCAAACCCAGGTGGTTGAAAACATCATTCAGGAAAAATCGAATACCTGGGTAGATGTGCACGATTACCTCACTTTTTTACCGAAGAAAAACGGATTTATTTGGTCATCCGAACGCAGTGGATTCAATCATTTGTACTTTTTCGACCTTCAAAAAAAATCGTTAACCCCGATCACTTCAGGCCAATTTGATATCACCGGATATTACGGTGTGGATGCCAAGAATCGGGTATTCTACCAAGCCGCCGTTCCAACTCCTGCCAATCAACAAATTTGGAGTGTAGGCATCGATGGAAAAAAGCCCCTTTTGGTTTCGGGGAAAAATGGAGTCAACTCCGGGGCTTTCAACGAAGCGTGTACCTATTTCTTGAACTACCATTCCGATGCCAATTCGCCAACAACGGTAACCCTTTGTACCTCCGATGGTAAAGTTTTGCGAACCTTGGAAGACAATGCAAAATTGAGAAAGAAGTTGGAAGACTTTCAACTTACATCAAAGGAATTCCTCATGTTTAAATTGCCCAACGGACTCGAGGTGAATGGCTGGATGATGAAACCTCTGAATTTCGATTCAACCCAAAAATATCCTGTATTGATGTTTGTTTACGGCGGTCCTGGAAGTCAAACCGTGGTGAATCGTTGGGGCGGAAACGATTATTTCTGGCATCAAAGTCTGTGTGCTAAGGGCTACATCGTGGTAAGTTTCGACGGCCGTGGAACCGGTATGCGCGGTGTAGCTTATAAAAATGCAACGTACAAGCAACTCGGTAAATACGAAATTGAAGATCAAATCGAGGTGGCCAAAATGCTTGGAAAAATGAACTACATCGATGCGAGAAGAATTGGTATGTACGGTTGGAGTTTCGGTGGTTATATGTCGTCCTTGGCCATTACCAAAGGTGCCGATGTTTTCAAATCGGCTGTGGCAGTTGCTCCGGTGATCAATTGGCGTTATTACGATAATATTTATACCGAGCGTTACATGCAAACGCCTCAAGAAAATGCCGAAGGATACGACCAAAACAGTCCATCTACCTTTGCTCATAAAGTCAAAGGAAATTATTTATTGATTCACGGTACGGCCGATGATAATGTGCATTTCCAAAACAGCATGATGATGGTAAAAGCCATGGTGGACCAAGGTATTGCTTTTGATTTTGAGGCGTATCCGGATAAAGATCACGGCATTTATGGAGGAAAGACCCGCTATCAACTTTTCTCTAAAATTAGTCAGTGGTTGTTCACCAATTTGTAATCCCAAACTTACCTTTGCGCCGTGAACCTCGCGAGCATCGATATTGGAACCAATGCCATTCGAATGGCGATTTACCATGTATTGGGTAGGAATGTTGAACCCAAACTTTTGGAACTCGTTCGGGTACCCATTCGATTGGGGACCGATGTATTCGATCACGGACAAATTACCATAGAAACAGAAGAAAAACTCATGAAAATGGCGGTAGCATTCCGCAATTTGATGGAGATTTTTGAAGTAGATACGTATCGGGCCTGTGCAACTTCTGCCTTTCGGGAAGCCGAAAATGGAGAAGCCGTTCGTCAAAAATTGATTGAAAATGGGATCAATTTGGAGGTAATCGATGGAGATGAAGAAGCGAGATTGATCTTCAAAGCGCATGAGCAAATCTTAAAATCAACCAAAAACCTACTCTTCATCGACGTAGGTGGAGGAAGTACAGAATTGACGTTATTCGAAGATGGAAAAGTGAAAACATCTCGTTCCTTCAAAGTAGGCGCTGTTCGAATTTTGGAAAACAAAGTTGATCCTGCCGAATGGGTAGAATTGGAGGATTATATTCTGGATGAAATTGCAGATCATAACATCGATTTAGCGGTAGGTTCAGGAGGAAATATTCGAAAATTGGTCGGTTACCTCGGAAGAAAAGAAACCGATACCGTTTCTTTAGCTCGGTTGGAAAAGTCGATCCGTGAAATTGAAAAACTTTCCTATCAAGAGCGTTTGGAACGTTTACGGTTCAATCCCGACCGTGCCGATGTCATTGTTCCCGGATTGAAGATTTATCAGAAAGTCATGCATTGGGCTAAGGTTGAACGCATTTTAGCATCGTATCTTGGATTGAAAGATGGGATGATTATGGATTTAATTGAAAAGAAAATTTGATATGAAAAACATTACCGTTATTGGAGCTGGAACCATGGGAAATGGAATTGCTCACGTTTTTGCCATGAATGGATTCCACGTTAATTTGGTGGATATGAATCCTACTTCTTTGGAGAAAGCCTTGGCAACCATTACCAAAAACCTGGATCGAATGGTGGCCAAAGGCGGAATTGATGAAGCAAAGAAATCCGAAACTTTGGCCAATCTTCATCCCACAACCTCCATCGAATCTTGCGCTCCAACTTCCGATTTGATCGTTGAAGCCGCTACCGAGAACGTTGAAATCAAATTGAGTATTTTCCGTCAAATGGATGCTTTGGCGCCTGCACACTGCATCTTGGCTACCAATACATCTTCCATTTCAATTACTAAAATTGCGGCAGTAACCCATCGTCCAGAACAAGTTATTGGAATGCATTTCATGAATCCCGTTCCCGTGATGAAATTGGTTGAGGTGATTCGTGGATATTCAACCTCCAACGAGGTTTGTTCCCAAATCATGGAGCTTTCTAGAAATTTGGGTAAAGTACCTGTCGAAGTGAACGATTATCCCGGATTTGTAGCTAACCGTATTTTAATGCCGATGATCAACGAAGCCATTTATACCTTGTTTGAAGGAGTAGGAGGAGTTGAAGAAATCGATACCGTGATGAAATTGGGCATGGCACACCCCATGGGCCCGTTGCAATTGGCCGATTTTATCGGTTTGGATGTTTGTTTGGCTATTCTTCATGTTTTGCACGACGGATTCGGAAATCCGAAGTACGCTCCATGTCCGTTGTTGGTTAACATGGTGATGGCTAAAAACTTGGGAGTGAAATCGGGTAAAGGATTTTATGACTACAGCCACGGCGGAAAAGAATTGGTGGTAGCACCGAACTTCAAAAAGTAAAAAAATGTCGTAACTTCGCCAACGTTAACAATCGTTCCACCAAACCCCATCTCCATGGAAGATGATCCGGATATACAAAAACTTAGAAGGGCAACTCCAAGAGTTGCAACATCCGGAAGTGGGTTGTTGGATCAACATCACCGGATCTGATCCGTCTGATCGAGAGTGGATTGAACAAAATCTTGGCGAAATTTCCGAATCGTTGATCGACTTCCAAGACGTGGATGAAATGTCGCGTGTTGAAAAAGAAGACGATTACCTAACTATCATTCTTCGTATTCCTCATTTTACCGGTGTCGATTCCGACAAGCCATTTGTGACCATTCCCTTGGTAATCATCCTTACCGAGGAATTGATTATCACGGCCTGTACCGAAGAGAGTGTTATCATTTCTGAATTTGTAAAAGGCCGTGTTAAAGGAGCCGCAACGGTAAAGCGCAATCGTTTTTTGTTGCTTCTGCTATTAAAAACTGCGAATCGCTATTTATTGCACCTGCGAAACATCAATAAAATTGTAGAAGAACTGGAAGATGAGCTCGAGAATTCACTTCAGAACAAAGAAATTATGGCTTTGTTGAAGTATGAAAAAGCGCTCATTTACTATACCACCGCTCTGAAGAGCAACGAGGCCATGATGGAGCGCTTGAAACGCATGCTCATTTTTCGAGCCTACGAAGAAGACATGGAGTTATTGGAAGATGTTTTGATTGAAAATCTTCAGGCCATTGAAATGACCAACATCTCTCAAAACATTTTGGCTCAGATGACCGAAGCCTACAGTTCCATCATCAATAATAACATGAATAACGTCATCAAGTTCCTTACTTTGGTGACCATTTGCATTAGCTTACCAACTTTGATTTCCAGCTTTTACGGGATGAACATTTCCCTTCCAGGGCAAGATTCCGAAAAGGCATTTTTTGCCATTATCGGTATTTCGGTGGGAATGGTACTCGCAACCATTTTATTCTTCCGCAAAAAGCGGTGGTTTTAATGAATAATCCAAGGATACATTTTACGTGTTCCCTTTTCATCATCGATCACAATAAAGTAACTTCCTGCTGCTAAGTTTTCTGTAGCTAATCTTCGATTTCCTGCTCCAACTTTTTCTTGAAACACGATTCTACCTTGGGCATCTACGATGCGAATGGATAAACTTTCATAAGAGTGATCGATGGATAAACCATTCCCGCCTTTGGATGGATTGGGGAAAAACGTAAATGAAGAGGCGGGCTTTTTATAGGTGATTACTTCGATATTGGAATACGATATGGAACCATCTACATCTACTTCTTTGATGCGGTAATAGGCTGTTCCGTGGATGGGCATGGAATCAAAATATCGATAGTAGGATGGAAATTGCGAAAATCCAGCTGCAGAAACCTCTCCCAAAGAATCGAAATGTTGTCCATCGGAACTACGTTCAACCACAAATCGAAGGCTATTGAATTCCGTTGCTGTAGCCCAATCCAATTTTACGCGATCTGGGAAATCGGGAGTGGCTTTGAACCAAAGCCATGAAACGGGAAGGGGAGTGGGTGTGCCTTTGGTAAAGACAAACTGACTAAAGCTGGTGATGTTGCTGTTCAATCCGAAACGTACTTGTCCTTGACTTCCGGATGTGGCTGAGTCGGCCGCTCCAAACGCTTGCCATGTCGCACCATCGTCGATGGAGCGGCGCTTGAACAGGCTGAATTTCGAAGGCGAAGCCCCATGCTGAGGGGAAACGAATCCAATTCCTTTGAACCACAATTCTTGCATGGGAGAAAACGTGGAATTGCTTCCAAAGTTGTTGATGACCCAATAATATCTACTCATGGAGTCTTGCGAATTTGGAACTACATCGGGTTGATAATTAAGTCTTGAAACAACAATTTCTCCGTTTGGATTCGTTCCGGTACTAGAAAATTTCATCGTTACTTGCGTATTGGGAAAGGTGGTCGCGTTGGAAGAATTGATGGTCAATCGGTCGCTCACTCCACCGGCAACGGGAACAGAACTGCTGCTTCGAGCAGCACCGGCAACAAGAGATGCGTGATCAATTCCCATT
>JACCDM011377456.1_pt1 | contig 10033 bp, 6 predicted proteins | sample 7445851 | NCBI WGS metagenome assembly JACCDM01 (sample SAMN15323438, study PRJNA562643) | freshwater metagenome | isolation source: river surface water | place: USA:Blue River Watershed | collected 2017-08-16
GAGAGTTCCAATCAAATTTCCATCTTTCTGTTTTAACTCCAATTTTGTTTGATGCCAATAAGGCAGGAAGGGCCTTCGGAAGGTTAAATACTTTTTTAGCCTCGTTAGGAGATTTTATATTTTGAGAAGATTCGCTCTCGTTGAGGGAAGCTGAGCCGGTTGAATTCAATACTGGGTCTGAATCGGACTTTTCTTGGTCTTTAATGAGTTCCCAGTTTTGTTGAATGGTCGAAAGGTCAATGGATTTCAAGTCTGTTTTTTCTGTCATGCCATTTGCGATAGAGCTTCCAAAAACATGGGGATGTCTTCGAACCATTTTGGCATTTAAAGCTTTGATGACTTGATGTAAATCGAAATGATGTGAATCTTTCGCAACTTGAGTTTGCAGGATGACTTGAAAAAGATAATCCCCCAATTCCTCTTGAATTGAGTTTTGATTTTGAGAGTCAATAGCTTCAGCAAGTTCGTAAGCTTCTTCCAAAATGTAAGGAGTGAGGCTTTTTTGCGTTTGTTTTTTATCCCATGGACATCCGTCAGGACCTCGAAGGGTCTCAACAAGGTTGACGAGTGTGGCAAAATCTTCGAGGAGCTCTTTTTTATTATTACTTTGGTCCATATATAGTCTAATATTTGTTCATCAATACTTTTGAAAGGCAAAGAAATTAATTAATTCTTCCGAAATATTATCGAATGTTTTTTAAAAAGAAAAATCCCCAACAAGAAACACCTCTGTCTCGAGTGAATTATGAGGATCACAGTTTAAAATTTTTAGACTGGGTTGATCAATTAGGATTCGAAAAAACAATTCTTGGAAGATGGTTAGTTCTCCTCGAGGAGAAATTTTACGCTCGAAGATTTGGGGCCGTCTTTATTTTTTCTCTGATTTTGGCTTATGCAATTACCTTTGAAATTAATACTCCAATGAATTTCCAAATTGGGGATGTCGTCAAATTTGATGTAACTTCGCCAGTCAGTTTTGAAATGGTCGACGAGGTAACGACAGAAGAAAAGCGTGTGAGATCTGAATTAGCGATTCCCGTCATATTGGATTCTGTTCCTTTAGTTCATGAAAGAGTCACAAGTTCAATATTGAGAGCTTTTCGGCTTATGAGGTTAGAACAAAAAAAAATCGTCTGGCCGAAGTCTGTGAATGAGCAAGAAGAAAAAGTGAAGGACTTTTACATTCATAAAGGCGAGTTTGAAAAAACTTTGGGTGTCCCTGTCAGTGACTTAATTTTTGAATGGCTGGTTCGAATCAAATTCAATGCTCGAGTTGAAAATCTGATCGTTAAAAATTTAGAGATTTGGTATGAATCAAAAATTGCAGAAAACCTCGATCGAATTTTGCCCAATACTCAAATGATGGTTTTAGCTCGAACAATTTCTAAAAATAATCAAGGACGGGAGTTTAATCTTAAGCGCATTGAAATTTTAGACACCATCAATCTAGAAGGGATGAGTCTCTCATCACGAGGAGGGATGGAAGGCTTAACCGCCAGTGACAGAAATTATATTCTGGCCCTTTCAAAGAGTTTGCTTTTTCCAAATTTAACACTCAATAAACAAGAAGTGGCTTCACGCCGGCAGTTAGCTCGTGACTCTGTTTTGCCAATCACTTTATCGATTAAAAAAAATCAAATCATTCTTCCCGCGGGAACTGTTATACAGCCATTTCATATGGCCATGCTTAAAGAGATTGAATCATTGCGGTCAGATCGTCGCCACGACATTATTGCTGTGGCTATGGCGATCATATTTTTAGTCATTATTTTGATTTTCTTTCAATATTTACGACGCTTTGTTAAACATAAAATTGTTGTGGCCTCTAAAGATCTTTGGGTGATGGGGACAGTCACCCTTTTGATGATCGTCTCTGTTAAATTGGTGATGTTTTTAACAGAAACTGCATTTATGACCAAATTTGGATCGGCGATTCCTCACAATTTTTTTCTTTACCTAATGCCAGTCGCTTTGGCTCCCATGTTGGTGGGACTTTTAATACAAGCCGGTGAAGTCGTTTGGCTGTTCACGGCTTTCATTGCATTAGCTTTGGGTTTCATGACTGAAATGAATTTTGAGTTTGTGCTGGTGACATTGGGCGGGGGAATTGCCGCCGCTCGAGGAGTTTATAACTGTAAAAAACGGAATGATATCTATATCGCGGGAATGAGAACGGGGCTTTTTAATGCCATCATTATTGCTCTGTTAACTATTATTAATCACCTAGATCAGCCTGGATTTTTGAAGGAACTTTTATTTACTGTGCCAGCGGGTTTTTTATCAGGTATCTTCTCTTCGATGGGAGCCCTGATGATAATTCCGGTCTTGGAATCGGCTTTTCAGTACACCACCGATGTCAAATTGCTGGAGCTTTCAAATCTCAATCATCCTTTGCTGAAGGAAATGATCGTTCGAGCACCGGGAACCTACCATCACTCAATGTTGGTGGGTTCGATGGTCGAAGCCGCATCAGAAGATATTGGCGCCAATCCTTTATTGGGAAAAGTTATGTGCTACTACCATGATATTGGAAAAATGGAGCACGCCAATTACTTTATTGAAAATCAAAAGCCGGGCCAGAATCCTCATGATCACATCTCGCCTTATATGAGTAAAACTTTATTGGTGGCTCATGTTAAAGATGGTGTTGAGCTAGGAATTACCCATAAATTAGGAAAGCCGATCATTGATGGAATTATTCAGCATCATGGTACGACTTTAATTTCTTTTTTCTATAATAAGGCTTTAGATTTAAAAACAGACGATGATGCAGATGTTTCTGAAGAAGACTTTAGGTATCCCGGACCGAAGCCTCAATTTAGGGAAGCGGCGCTATGTATGTTGGCGGATTCCATCGAAGCGGCTTCTCGCTCCTTAGATGAGCCCACGCCTGTCCGTTTGCAAAATATTGTGAGAAATATCGTGCAGCGAAAATTTATGGAAGGTCAGTTGGATGAGTGCAGTTTAACTTTAAAAGATTTATCAAAAGTTGAACAGGCCTTCACTCGAATTTTATTAGGTATCTATCATCAAAGAATTGATTATCCAAAGGCAGCTGGTGGTGGTGCTTCGGAGGCTCCTAAGGCTTTTTTTACTTCGGGAAACTAAATGAAATTTTTAATTGTGAATGAAACCAAAGAAAAAGTTCCTAGGAAGCGACTGTCTGAGCTCGAGGCTTTTATGAATCAAAAATTGCCTCTTAAAAATAGAGAAATAACTCTGGTATTTTTATCAAAAGCAAAAGCTCGGAAATTGAATTTTGAATTTCGTCACAAAGATTATCCAACGGATGTTTTAAGCTTTCAGTCGGATGAGCCAGATAGTTGGGGTGAGTTGATTTTGAGTCCCCATGTTCTTAAAAGGCAGTCAAAAGAGCACGGTCTTTCGTTCCGAGATGAATTAACCTATATGATTATTCACGGAACTCTTCATCTTCTGGGATATGATCATGAAAAAGATCCCCGTGAGGCTAAAAAAATGTTTTCTAAACAAGATCGGCTCTTTGAGGATTTTTTAAAAAAAGTTTCGTTCTAGGGGAATGGAGAAATTTTTTAAAAAATCACAAAATCATTGAGGATGTTGTGTGTCCTTGCCTCACTGACTGTTTTTTAGAAAATGATTAGCTTGAGGATGATAGATGAGTGATGAGTGAGTCCATGGCCCATCGAAAAAAGTGCGACCCTTAAATCTAAAAAGTTGCTGAGATTAAAAATTGAGTCATGAAGAACTATTGACACGGGAGTTTGAACTCATAGAATGATCACCTATGAGTATAGTATCAGAAACATATGACTTGAAGCGAAAGATTACTGAGTTGGTTCATCTCAAGAACGAGCTCCGGGGGTATCTTTGACTTAGAAAAAAAGAAGCGTCGATTGCAAGAATTGGCGATGGCTGCTGAGAATCCAGCACTTTGGAATAAACCTGAAGAAATCCAAAAACTCAATAAAGAAAAAACGCTCGTTGAAAAAGCTGTTCAAGAATTTGAAAATTTTGATCGTGGTCTTGATGACGCTCAGGTTTTGATGGAAATGGCTATTGATGCCCAGGATGAGGCGACATTTGCTGAAGCGAAGCAGGAAGTGATTCGACTTGAAAAAATGGGTCAAGATTTGGAGTTAAAAAGAGTTCTCAATGGTGAGCTTGATGCAAATTCTTGTTATCTTTCCATTAATTCAGGGGCAGGTGGAACAGAGGCTTGTGATTGGGCCGGTATGTTGATGAGAATGTATCTTCGGTATGCCAATGAACAAGGTTATCGAGTGGAAACATTGGAGATGACCGAGGGTGAGGGCGCTGGAATTAAGTCAGTGACTTTACTAATTGAAGGTCCTGATGCCTATGGATACTTAAAGGCAGAGTCAGGGGTTCACCGGCTTGTGAGAATTTCACCCTTTGATTCTAATGCCAGAAGGCACACCAGCTTTGCATCGGTATTTGCTTGGGCCGAAGTCGATGATGATATAAAAATCGATGTTAATCCTGCAGATTTGAAGGTAGAAACTTTTCGCTCGAGTGGTGCTGGTGGTCAGCACGTCAATCGAACAGACTCTGCTGTGCGAATGTATCATCTTCCTTCGGGAATCGTCGTGAGTTGTCAAACACAAAGATCTCAAATTCAAAATCGAGAAACAGCCCTCAAGATGTTGAAGGCCGCTCTTTATGAAAAAGAAGTCGAAAAAAGAAATAAAGAAAAAGAAGCAGTTGAAGCGAATAAAAAAGCGAATGAGTGGGGATCTCAAATTCGTTCCTATGTGATGCATCCTTATCAAATGGTGAAAGATCACCGGACTGACTTTGAAACAAACCAGGTTCAAGACGTTATGGATGGGGAGTTGCAAGGATTCATCATGTCTTTTTTAAAAAACCAAATTCCGACACAGTCTTCGGGGGTTAATTCTTGAAGGATGTGAGGTTTTATTTTTGGATGGCCATGAAGATGCTTTTTTCAAAGCAATCTCAGCTTTTTTCCTTGTCGGGAATTAACGCCGTTTTGGGATTGATCATTGGCGTGGCCTGTTTATTTGTTTCGATGGCGGTGATGACGGGTTTCACAAAAACCTTAAAAAATAGTGTTGCTGATGTGGCGGGCCAGGTTCAAGTTCTCTATAAGGCGGGATTTAGTTTATCGAAAGAGGATTTGATTGTGCGAGTGGGAAAAGTGACTCCTGATTTGGTTGCTGCCACTCGTTTTGCCCATATCGAGGCGATCATTGCTCATGATGGTAAATTGAGTGGCGTGATTCTCCAAGGATTAGATCCTTCTGATGTCAATAAAACTTTAGGTTTAGATTCTCGATTGGTTGAAGGCGTTTTGGATTTATCTCATGATTTAAATACAGAAGTTTACCCAGCAGTTATCGGTAAAGGAATTGCGACAAATTATCATTTATCTTCTGGGCAAGAATTTCGGGTAGTTTTGCCTTTAAGAAGCGATGTGGATCCCAACCAGTTCCGCAGAAAGGTCATTCGATTTCAAGTTAAGGGAGTTTTGGATTTAGGAAAGCATGATTATAACCACCGAATGATATTAACCAGTTTGTCAGGCACCCAAAAAATGGCTGAGATTGAAAATCGGTTTTCGGGAGTCTTGATGAAGTTCAAAGACATTGATGAGGCCCGAGAAATTGCAAAGAATCTTCGAAGGGAATTAGGGCAAGGTTATGTCATTCGCGATTGGCATGATGTCGATGAGAATTTATTTGAATCAGTTCGAATCGAGAAGTTTGTGATATTTTTTGTGATTTTGATCATTGTGATTGCAGCAGCTTTTAATGTGGCGAGCACTTTGTACATTAATGTGATTGCTCGCTATTCAGAAATTGGTTTGCTGAAGGCATTTGGGGTCACTAAAAAAAACATTATTCAGTTATTTTGTTGGCAGGGTCTGATGATGGGAATTATCGGAATCATTTTTGGTGTTTTATTTGGAATGGTATTGTGTGCTTTTTTTAGTTGGGGTGAGTCTCATTTTAGCTTAATTCCTGGTTCAATCTATCGGATTGATCGAATTGATCTTTCAGTGAGCTTTATAGACACTTTCTCGATATCGGTTGTGACTTTGATTATTTGTTTTTTAGCAACTCTGGCTCCGGCGATCCGGGGAGCGCAGCTGTCACCTATTGAAGGAATCAAGAATGAGTGATGTCTTATTGTCAGCCAAAAAAATTCGAAAAGTATTTAACCAAGGGCAATCTGAATTAGAAATTTTGAAAGATTTAAACTTGGATATTCGTTCGGGAGAAGCCGTGTGTTTGGTAGGAGCGTCGGGAGCTGGGAAAAGCACTCTTTTACATATTTTAGGGACTCTGGATCAGCCTACTTCGGGAGAGGTTTTTTACCAAAATAAATCTTTAACTCAAATGGGTGATGAAGAATTATCTCAATTTAGAAATCACGAAATGGGCTTTGTTTTTCAATCTCATCATTTATTACAAGAGTTCACGGCTTTAGAAAATATTTTAATTCCAGCAAAAATTCAAAAAATGGACAAAACATTGGCTTTGCAGAGAGCTGAAGAAAACTTGAAATTTTTAGGATTAACGCCAAGAGCGAATCACTTTCCCAATCAACTTTCTGGAGGCGAATTGCAAAGGGTTGCTATTGCGCGTGCCCTCATGTGTCGTCCTAAAATTCTTTTTGCTGACGAGCCAACGGGAAGTTTGGATTCCTTGAATAGTGGAAAAATACAGGATTTATTTTTTGAATTAAAAGAGTCTTTGGGTTTGACTTTGGTTGTTGTGACTCATGATCCTTTGTTTTCAAGAAAGTTTCCGAAGGTTCATCGAATATCTGATGGCCGATGGGTGTAATTGACAAGAGTCTAGGTCCTTGCTAGGCTTTTTTGGGTGAGGATGTAAGTTATTAAAAACACTTAGAAAAACATCACTAAAGATGAGTGCTGTAGAAGGCTTATTGGTAAATAGCTTTCTAAATTCGGTGGGTGAAAAAGTGTAATTATTTTTTGATGTTTAAGTTTTGTGTTTGATGCTGAGTTTATGTTTTATCGGGGATTAAATTTTAACTGGCTTGAGTTTTGATGAGGTTGAGTTTTTTAGATGAAAAAAATGAAAAGAAATTATTTCCTTCAAGGTTTTTTAGTTATTGGATTTGGTGTTTTTTCACTTTTTTCAAATGATATTTTAGCTCAAGAGAAAAGAGCGAATGTTATTCCGAAAGGAAGCACAGAAAAAAAAATCAACTCCGAATCAAATATCAAATCTGGCCCGAACTCGAATCGTCTGAATCAGGTAAATTCAAATACCAAGGTAAACTCGCTTTCTAAGAAAAATACAGGTCCGGGGACTGAAGCAGTCCCAGCCACTGCTGAGGAGGTCTCAGTTGTCGGAAAAGCAGCCGGCGGAATTTCAACAGGTTCTGTCGCTGGTCTCAAATTTTCTGGGAATAAAATTATTGAAAAAGATGCGATTGAAGCGAAGTTGAAGTCCAAAGTGGGAGAAGCTTTTTCGGAAGAAAATGTTCGAGAAGATATTAAAAATATTTTTAAGATGGGATATTTTTTAACAGTTGAGGTGAGTCGGCAAACGACAGCTCAAGGCGTTGTTCTTGAGTATGTTGTCACCGAAAGGCCTTCAGTTGTTGAAATTGCCTTTGAAGGAAACTCAGAAATAAAAACAGAAGAGCTTCAAGAGGCGATTGGCATAAAGGCTTATGAGATTATTCAAACGCAGAAAATTCGTGATGCCATCGAAAAGTTAGCGAAAATGTACGAAGATAAAGGCTACTTTTTAGCGAAGATTGAATCCGAAATGGTGGATGTTAAGCCTGGAGAGTCCGTTAAAGTTATTTTTAAAATTGAAGAAAATGAAAAAGTAAAAGTAAAAAAGATTACATTTTTAGGAAATAATAAACTCAAAGATGGTTTTTTGAAGTCGAGAATGGCGACCATCGAAAGCGGTTTTTTTTCGGGAATGTCGGGCAGCGGGTCCTATAAACAAGATGTTTTTGAAATGGACACCCAAAGGTTAAAATTTATTTATTTTAACGAAGGTTATTTAAAAGTTCAGGTCGATCGACCGCAGGTTTATGTCACTCCGGACAAAAAAAGCATGTATGTGACGATTCATATTGATGAAGGTGAGCAATATGATGTGGGTGAAATTGATTTTGGTGGGGATCTTCTTTTCACAAGAGAAGAATTAAGTGCTGCGATCGAAATCAAGGATAAAAAAGTTTACAGCCAAGAAACGATGATGAAGGATTTGGGAGAGCTACAAGCCAAGTATGGAGATTTGGGTTATGCCTTTGCCAATGTGATTCCTCGCACCCGACTCAATGATAAGGAGAGGAAAGTAGATATCCTTTTTGAGTTTGATAAAGGAAATAAAGTTTATTTCGGGCAAATCAATGTTGTTGGAAATTCAAAGACTCGAGACAAGGTCGTTCGGAGAGAGTTAAAAATCAAAGAAGGCGAATTATATAACGAAACCCGACGACGTCAGTCTTTAGAGAATGTCCAGAGACTCGGTTTTTTTGAAGAAGGGATTGTTTTTAAGACCTCAACTCCTTTAGATAAACCCGATGTGCTTAATATAGACATCGTTGTTAAAGAAAGAAATACAGGCTCAATTCAGGTCGGTGCGGGTTACGGAAGTGCGACTGGCTTTACAATGTATGGGCAAGTGAATCAGGGGAATTTTTTGGGAAAAGGGCAAAAATTAAGTGCAGGTCTTCAGATCAATGGGGATGCGAGTACTTATAATTTGAATTTTACTGAGCCTTATTTTCAGGACACACTCTGGTCTTTAGGTGTCGATGCCTATCAAAGTAATTCGAGTTATTCAGACTATGAAGAGCGTCGCTTGGGAGGAGCCTTTCGCTTAGGACATCCCCTATGGGAAAATTGGTCTGCCAGTATTCGTTTGAAACTTGAAACTCTGACTTTGGATCCGACATTTTTAACGATCAATGGAAATCGAAAGATGATAACCGACTTTGATCTGTTTAACATTGATAAATTTGAAGGCGAATTAAGATCAATAACAGCATATTTAGACTACGACACTCGGAATGATCGGTATTCGCCTTCGAAAGGGTTTTATTTTTCAACTTCTTTGGAGACGGCGGGGCTTGGTGGACATCTTAAGTTTTCGAAAGGAAACGGAATTGCTCGCTATTTCAAAAAAGTATTTTGGGATGTCGTTTGGAGAAATAATTTAAACTACTCTTTTGTTACTGCCTCTCCAGGTGGAGATGAAATTCCTTTCAGCGAAAGATTGAAGCTGGGGGGGCCTTATTCACTCAGAGGATATAATTTTAATAAAATTGGAACTCGAAAAATTTCAAGATTACTTCAAAATGATTCAGATTTCCGAACTCAGTATGGAAACAATAATGAAGTGATTGATCGAATGGCGACCCGAACCATCGGGGGAAATGAATCTATTTTATATCAATCTGAATTTGAATTTCCATTAATTGCAGAGGCGGGAATCAAAGGTGTTCTTTTTTATGATCTTGGAACTGCTGATGAAGGATTAAGAGCTTCTGAGTTATACTCTGATGTGGGATTTGGATTTCGTTGGACGTCTCCCATTGGACCTCTCCGTTTCGAATGGGGATTTCCAAATAGAGCGTCGGATGCCTCGCCGGATTCGGTTGTTTTTGATTTTTCAATTGGGTCACCGTTTTAAAGATCGTGAACCTTTGAGGGTTTGAAATGAAAGAGAAGGGAAAAAAGCCTGAGCGATTTTTTCATCTTTTTATCGCATTCAATGGGTGAGAGCTCCAATAAGTCTTAGGGCCTGGATTGTTTCAAAAATCAGTGAGGTGGATCGAGTTATCAAGATCCATTGAGGAAGATCGAGGTTGACGGGCTTCTGAGAGAACTGCAAGAGAGTCTTTAAGAGGTTCACGGAGAGAGCTGCAAGAGGGTCACTTCTCAGCGAATTTTTCTTCCCTCAAACTTTCAGAGAAGAGAGAAGTGCAAGAAGAAGAGAGAGAAGAAAAGAGAGAAGAAAAAAAGAAACGTGAAAAGAAAAGCATAAATGAGAACGAAAAGAATAAATGAGAA
>JACCDM011630970.1_pt1 | contig 10022 bp, 17 predicted proteins | sample 7445851 | NCBI WGS metagenome assembly JACCDM01 (sample SAMN15323438, study PRJNA562643) | freshwater metagenome | isolation source: river surface water | place: USA:Blue River Watershed | collected 2017-08-16
GGAGATTATTTTTAAGGCTAGTGAATTTAGATTTTATATCTATAGGCACAAAGATATAGATATAGATATAGATCTTGGTAATGATAAAGTAATTGAAATATTAATTGAACATGGATTGCTTGAACTAGATTCTGGTAATTGGGAAACAGGTAATAAGTCATTCTATATTAATCCAGATCTAGATAAAGTCCGAGAGAAGGTAGAATACCTATCAAGTCGAATTTTTTTAAATATCAGTTCGATCATGTCTATAAATAGGGATTATAAAATTAGTAGTATATTAGACAATTGATTATATTTGTATAAGTAAATGCAAATAGAAGAATTAAATAAAATGGTAGAACATGAAATTCAATGGATTTCATATTATTCTACATCAGAAAGTAGGTCGTTATTAAATGAGAATTCTGATCTATATTTAGATCTAGTGACAATGGGGTATTGTAAAACTCCAACTCCACTCTATCTTAGATGCTCAGTATGTCTTCTTTCAAATGGGTCTATTATTAATGAGAATACAGATATTAAGTCAATTGAGAAAGTTTTTAGAATAAAAGGAGAATTTGATTATACTCCCCTCGAATTGTTTATGTCTATGTTTCCCGATAGGAAAATTGGGATAATTAATCAATTGAAACCTATTCAGTCCACTTGGAAAGCTTATAAATCCCCAGTAAGAAATAAATGAATAAAATTGAAGAAATAGATGTAAATGAATTGAAAGATATATTCAGTCAGTTGGATCTAGATCATGATTTTAAAATTACATTTCAGAAAATTGGAATAGTAAAAGTTAATAAAGGTCAGTATCGAGGTGTTGAGATTACTATAATACCATTCGGATATCCAAATCCGAATTTTGGACAGGATTTAAGTGATGTTGTTTCTAGATCAATCATATCCACTGGTCTAAAATTTGGATTTATCAAAGTGATGAATGAAAATTACGAGACTTCACTATCAAGAGGAGGAATTTCTGTTAATATTGGGGATATAGAAAATTTTTTCCATAATCCTGACGGAAGTCACAAACACAAAGGTTTATCTTCTATTGAAGTAAGACTTGTCCAGACTTATGATTAGGATTTAATATATACAGTGTGATTAAGAAATTCGAGTCATTCAATAACGACGATAAAATAGAAGAGCTAAAGGATATATTTAACCATATAGACCTATCTTATCCTTGTTACATAGAGTATGAAAAATTAGAAATAGTTTCTCGATGGACCGACACATCATTTAAAGTAATTGAGATATCTATATACTTCTCAAAAGATTCGGATATACAAGCTTGGTGGGTAAGATTTGTTGTAGATCTCTACAAAACAATAAAGAGAACTCTATTGGATGGATATAAATTTAGATATATGACAATTTTTAATATTTTAGATGATGATTATAAAATAAAATCAGTTAATTTGACTGACTTAGAAAAAATTAAGTCATCAATTGATTATATTGATAAGGATCCTCTTTTTTCGGATTTGGAATTGGTAATTCAATTATTTGACTCACCCGAATCAAATCTTAAATAGAAGGCCATAGTTTCCACAGGTGAGACTACCGAGATCGGGTTCGTTTGTCTAACATAGCTTTCAAGCTCACCTAGACTATTTAAATAGATCGTAGAATTAAAAGCATATCCAGAATTCACACCCTTTTTAGAACCTTCTATAAGATATAATCCTTCTTTACTAACTCTCTTGATTAGACTATAGACCATATCTATCACACCAATTGGATCTTTAATATAACTATTCAGTTGTCCAACTGAGAACTCAACTGTATAGTAGAAATCAAATTGAGTAATGAGTCCCTCAGGCATAGACGTAAATCGATCTATTTCAAATCCTTTTGAATTAATATTCAGTTCTTCACAGTCCCACTTATCACCATTAAGATTAGTAGATAGTTTTTTAAATGCTCTAACAAATAGATCAAAATTATAACCGTCTCTAAATTCATTGAATATATCCTCTAGAGTTATAATCATCTCCTGAAATCCTTCGATATCAATATCTTTAATATCGATATTCTTAGACAGGATTTGTGACTTAGATTCAAAGTACTTTAAATATTTCATATTGAGTATATATAAATATTAATTTTGATCTAAGTAGCTGTTTGGTGGAAGATTAAGGATATTTAAAAGAGACTTTAACTGTTTATCTGTTAGATATCCTCGACTCTCATAGAATTTAATAATACCATCTATAAATTCGGATGATTTAATACCTTGTCGTTCTCTAATAAATTTGACAAATTTAGCCTGTCGGATATAATCAGAATAGATTGAACCACCATCGGTTAATTTCTTTATTTTCTCATCACGGACATTCACGACATTATTTGATAATAAATCAATGAATGTTAACCATTCATTTTTTGAAACTCGAATCCAAGATTTTATGAATGGGTCGAATCTTACTAATAGTGGACTCATTCTTATCTGAATAAATGTAACTGGTGAATTAGTATATCTCAGATCTAGTCTATTACCTGATGGATCGTTGAAAAAGTATGTAATCGACTCTAAATCCCATTTATTTATTTTAAATGTGATAGAGTTCGTACTAGGATCATTGACATTTTTATCAATACTCTCTTCTATAGGTCTAAATACCTCAGTTATATTAACTCTATTATATAATTTTATATTTTCAAGAGCTCTTTGTACGGGTTCCCAAAAATTCGATCTCTCTAGTATTTTTGGATCGACTTGAGCAGATAGACCTGTAGGTGGGACTAGAAATCCTCTAGACTCACCTACTAAATCTTCTTCTATACTCAAATTGATAATTGGTCCCATCTGACCATTTAAGCCTTTTCGTAGATCGTATTTTTGATGTACTCAAAGTACCACTCTCGTGCAAATTTACTAATGATAGGATTGAGCTTTTTTGGATCCCATCCATTCTTAACAATAGTATCCTCTTCTTCTTTCATAACGTCAGTAATAACCCATCGAAGGAAATCACCTGTGGACTTTTCCGTTAGATCCTTACCCATTTCTACTACCTTATCAATACCTTGAAGTAGACGACCTTCTTGAACAGCTAGTTCGACGAACTCTCGCATACTCTCAAGAAGTGGAACATCAACAGAAGCTAGTTTAGTCACTTTACTAACACTATGCTTCTCACCCTTTACTTTAAAGAAGAGTCCAGGATCTGTATCACACTTCCATACAATACCCTCACCAATACCCTCATTACCAAAATGGAATCCAACAGGACATTGGTGCTCAACTTCTTCAGTCATTTCGATGAGTTTGTTTTGAACAAGCTCAGGATAATTGAAATCAATAGAAATCTTGTATGTTTTGAACTGATTAATATGCCAGATATTCAATGGGTTCCATTTCTCAGCCCAAATCTTTTTAGTCTCTGGAGTCTCTATGAAATTATAGAATTCACCATCAATCTTAAGAGCAAATATTACAAACATTTTCGGTAGACCAGTAACAGCCACACCACGTTGAATATTACCACCACACCACTCACCATATACGGCAATATGATCTTTCATTTCAGGATAGTCCAATAGATCTTTAACCTTGTCCTCGATGCTCTTCATGTAAAGGAAAAATCCTGCATTATCTTGAGTTAGAGAAAGAACATTCTCTCGACTCTGATAAACAATTCGACCATCTTTATATCCAACAATACTTGCATTTGTACCATGGATTTTTACAGTGCCTGTAAATTCTAGAGTTGGGTATGGACTATCATGGCGATAGATGGGATCACCATTCTCGTCTTTACCTTTGTAGTCGTGATGAGTTTTTACATGACGAACAATGTTCCGAAGTTGCTCTGTAGAAGGATACTTAATCATTTAACAAATATACAAAATATTATTCAAATATCAATTATAAATAATCGATAATCTTTCAACAGAATCACAGTTAAAAGTAGGACCATTCAAACAATCGAAAGTTATAATATCATTACTTATATCAACAATTTTTGCTATATAAAGATCCTTATTTTTTGTTTCTATTAAAAATTTAACCTCGACTATATCTACGGATTGTAGAGTATTTAAGATGTCAGAAGGTTTTGTCCAGTGACCAGATGATATTGCCATTTTTATGAGTTGTATATTAATAGATTTTATACTTATAATTGACATAGTTTAGAATCGATAGTTGAGATATTTTTATGTCTATATTCCAAGATTATCTAAATTTATTGATCGATCAAATCTCACTAACCAATTTCTTATTATTCCATAGCTACTATCATCATATGGCATCATTTTAATAAATCCAATGCATAGTAAATTTACTAACGAAAGTAGAGAATTTCTTACACCTTGATATTCTTCAATTTGTCTAACTTCTCCATTTTCAAAATGAAAATGAGCACTACCATCATCATTTATACCAATAGCCTTGATCGATAGCATCCATTCACAATCCTCTCCTAAGTTCATACACCCCATAAATAATGTCAGTTCGTCAAAAGAAATATCCTCTCTAGAATCTCCATCCTTTAAATATAGATACCAATCTGAATACCGAAATGATCCTCTTTCAAAGTAAATAGAGTACGATGCAATTTCATGATCTATCATATTTACTTATCTAATAATGTGTCTAGATTATGTAACCTTACTTCTGACCTAAACCATTCACTCCAACTACTTAAATCTATCGTAGACGATATATCACACATTATCTCACCATCTGATTGTATAGTTAGCGATCCTCTTTCTAAGAATACTCCCCAAGGTATTATTGTGCGCTCATATGGTAGATTGATATTTATATCTATTGGCTTTCGAGAATAGATAATATTCCTTTTTATACATATCAAATTCTCTAAATTATCATTTATTACGTCTTTTAGATATAGTTCAAGAATCTTTTGGACTGTTCTGTGTATATGGGGGCTGGAAGTTTGAATATTAGTGCGAAAGAAAAGAGATTTTGATTCCACACTATATATTCCTATTCGTGGATGTATATCGCCATTACTAAGAATAGTATCCCAATCTTCGAATAGTTCAAAAAAATCTATAAATAGATTTTTGGTATTTTTATCTACTGATCCTATTGGCGAATTACCTTCCAAAAATCCTTTCAATTTATATAACTCATAATAGATATTCATATAAACTCGGATAAATTCTACCTTAGAAATATTTTTATATATACCATATTGTCTATTATCTGGAGCCGGCGAAGAAATTCGTGAGTTATCATCTGGATTTGTCCAGAAAAAGAACTCACCACCATAAAGAACTCCATTTATCCAGGCGAACTCTCCCCCATCACCTAAATTGAATTTATTAACTAAGGGTAAATATTTCTCAACTATGTTAATCATCAGACGGTTCCCACTTTTCTGCTTTTATCCACTCGATATCACCTGTTGATATAGTAGATTCTAGCCATTCAAATCCCTTTCCGACCAACGATATTCTATATTCATCCCACCCATCACTATGATGTCCAATAGCCGGCCACTTCATATAATATCCTATCACCGGAAAAATACCGCCTTTATAAATAAGATCAGAAGTATCTTTAACCTTTAGTTCACCAACCATAAGATATCTAACTCCAAACATTTTACAAATGCTCTTGTAATTACCACTTCTAAAATCTTTAGTATTGAAAGAATCTAGATATTCAAGATGATACTTACTTGGTAAATTAATATAAGTATTTTTTTCCAATTCTTCAAGCACTTTTTCCATTCTAGAACGAAGATCATCCATTCCCGATTCTTCGAAAGATTTTATAGCTAATTGGAGAGACTCTTTTATATTGTCCATTATTCAGTATGGTATTGTATTAAATATAAGAAAATTATTTAAGAATACTATCAATGTTAAAAATTCTAAGCTCATCAACTGTCAAAAATAAATTCCATGGGTAAATTCCAATTGGTTCTCTAGATAGACTCGATATTTCAACTATAATTCTACCATCCCTAAAAACCATTAGATCGTTGATAATATATTTATCACCAATTTTTAGCTTATTACAATCATCTATCCTACAACAAGTAATTTTTTGACCTACAGATGGTTCCATGTATTGAGTTTATTTAAGATCCTCCAACCCTCCAGGTGGCCAGCTTCGACCCCCTGGGCCTTGTGATCCCATATTATTGATAGATGTGAATAATTTCTCACGTTCTAATTTATCATGATCCAATCTATCAAGTATAACTTTAGATTGGTAACCAATCCAACTGGAATCAGATTGGGATTTATTTCCATCATCTGATACTTCAGAAACGATTCCCCATAAATTTTTGATTTTTTCGGATATTCCTCCATCCATGGAATAGGATCCAAACCCATCATATACTTTATCTATACCCTTAAACTCTTTAGTTAGATCATATAGAAAATATCTAAGAGTGTTATCTAATTTCTTATTATCAATAGTTTTGAGAATATAATCTTTTACATCTTCTTCATTTTCTTTGAGAAGAATTGATTTTAGAATAATAAGTCCGTCCTCAGATAGAGTCGTAATATCTTTTTCTAGATAATTGGTACTAAGATTTGCAGTTCCTGAAGATTGGGTCTCAAGTAAATCAAACTTCTCTTTTAATTGAATCTCTTTCTTGATATTATCAATCTCACCAATAAGAGACATAAATTCATTAAACCTAAATTCCGAAATTGGATACCGATCACTATAGCTAAGAAAGACGACATTTTCTTTTCTAGGTTGAATTATTCCATATTTACCCACGTATTTCTTTTCCCTCGCAGTCACTCCGAATTGGAATTTTCCAATTTCATGTGTATATACCGAATTTATTTTTTTAAATAAATTAGTATTTTCATCCTTGATGATGATTTTGATTTTATCAATAATATTATTGATGATAGTATCTCCTTTAGAGAATCTAAGATTATCTAAAGATTTAATTTCATTATATTTTTCCTCTGAAATATAGTAAACGGAATCTACTAATTTATCTACAACTTTGTAGATTTTGATACGAGTATTATCTTTTTGATCTTTGTATCCAAAAAAGAAAAATCCATAGTCATAGAGATTCGTTAAATCGATTGCCTTATCTCCACTATTAGGAAATTCTACATTCTGGCATTTCAAATTCCCATTCCCCTCATCGTCAAGATCTCCTCTGGTTCTGATTAGTGTAATCACTTCTTTGATAGGTTTCCCATTACTCAAATAATCTGATCCATTTGACATCACCTCTTTTAGAATAGGAATGATCTCATTGGCTAGATTATTTCCTTGGGTAACATCACCCACTGATTCATTGGTTTGGATTGGTTTGGACTTTTTGAAAAAGTTTAGTAGATTCATGTAACAAAGATAGTAATTATTTTATCTCTATCATATTTTATATATAAATAACATTTATAAAAGTAAAATGATTAAAAAGTTCAAAACGTTTGAAAGCTCAAAATTAACTGATACCATCAATGAGATCGAAGATATTTTCAAAAATCTAGATCTTGATTATGATTTGGAAGTAATGGTTTCAGAGGCAAATGTTTCTCAACACCATTTACATAGTGAGGTATCCTTAAAAGATGGGGATCTGATACGTACAAAAATAAAGGTTATAATAGTTACAATTAAATTCTTAAGATATCCAGGTCCAAATTTTGGAAAAGACCTCTCCGAATTGGTTAAAAGGGTTGTTTCTTTTGGATTAAAATTTGATATGGCGAAGATTCCATTTAACTTACCAGGATATACTTATGAGGATATCGAAAAGATGTTCCACATCAATGGGTCTAATAGATGGGACTTGGATAAAATTAACGGAACTTGGATAAGATTTATAGTATAATAGATGATGAAGAATAAATTAGATAATATTATAAACGAAGTCTCGGATATACTCAGTAGTTTAGAACTTGATCACAGTGTTAAATTTAAGTTCTATCCAGTTGAAATGAAATTATATCGTATGGACTCAAATAAAGTTCCAGTTGTGTTACTGAATCCAGGAGTAGATATTCTTATGGAATTTGGAGAATATCCTGATCTTAATTTTGAAAGTGATCTAAAAGACTCATTAGAAAGGTGTAGAATCTCTGAAGGATTGAATCTAAGACTATTCTGTATATCAAACACTCTTATTCATTCAATAGATGATATTAAGTTCTGTTTTCATGATGAGAAAAATTTGCCCAAGTATACAATAACAGAATTAAACAATTCGACAAGATATAAAAATTATTCTTGGATAAGGCTAATGATACCTCCAGAAGTCTTAAAATAATCATATATTTACATAATGGGTAAAATTTATAGTGACTTCAAAGAAGGTGAATTTGTTATATGTATTAGTCTCACTGATGAGAAGGGTATATCTTATGATGATAGGGTTGAACTAGGAAAGAAGTATCTAATAGTTGATCTCGAATATCGATTCCCAAATGCTATTTGCATTAAAATTTCGAATAAACGTTCGGAATTTTTACCCATATCACTATTCCACGATAAGGCGGCTGAAAGAGTATTTAAAATTGATAAAATAATCACTCAAGATCATTAATACCTCACCCTTCCATATCCTTTAACTTTGAATAATAGTCATCCAATTCCTCTAAATGTTTCAAAGCAATCTTTTTAAAAAATTCTTCTCTAGTCCAAGGGACCTGAATATTGTTTTTATCTAAAATTGACTTTATTTCCAAATAGATGTCTTCGTGTTCTGATTGAACTTGAATTCCCATCTCCAATTCTCTATTTTCTATCAGTGTAAATTTTTTCATATCCTTATATATTTTTATCTTAAAGTTTCTTCTTCTCTAATTTTCATATTCTGAATAGTATCAATAAATTTATCTAGATATCTATCTAAGATTTCTAAATCTGGATCTGTAATATCTCCTCTCTTTAAAAAAACTTCTAGATCCTTATAGTTTTTAGATATTCCTGATTTTGTATATGAGTCGGATTCATGTCCATCAATTAAAGAAAATACTTGACCAAACTGAAAAGCAATAACCTTTAGAACATCTTCTACTGATTCCTTTTTACCTGGGAACTCTTTCATTTCCTTAAAACTTATCTTGTTTAGAATTTCCAATCTACTAGAAAGTGAACCCTTGAGAGCGGATTTTATATCAGACCTAAAACTGGTTCTTGAATAGAAAGAAAGAATAACTCTTATAGTTCTCAATATCTTTTCATCAAGATCGCGATTAACTGGTCCTGATATTGGAATTGGGAAGAACTGCTTATGATTTTTATATGTGTACCAGATTGAGTTATTTACCTCATCAGGAGTTCCTTTAAAAACCTCAATCAGTTTACCATTTTTGAATATTCCTAAATTCGAATTGACTTCTTTTCCTTCTGAAATAGAAGATAGTTTTTCATTAAATTCTTTACAAGTATTACTACAAATACTTATATCCCTAGGTATATAATCTACAGAAACAATTAGATCTAAATCCCGACTATCCTCGGATCCGAATATCCAAAATTCAGGAAAGTCTTTACCTAGTTGATTAAAATTTTCAAAAAGTTCTATGTATTTCATTTCTAATATATATTGAATATGGAGGGTCCTAAATTAATATTTGATAAGTTTGATAACCTATTATCACAATTAGATCCCAAAGGATTAGAAGAGACTATTGATGATTATATATCAATTATTGAACTTTGGGAAGAGGTTGATATTTTGGATTCGGATGAGAGAATTCGATCAGTCTCAATTTCCAATAGTTCTTATAGTATAGATCTAGATGCTTTTCAAAAAGTTAAAAATAATTATAACCAAATAAATTTGGTTCCTGGATTTGCGGATTATCAATATTTTTTACGTATAATGTCTTTCTTTTCATATTTTGATATCGTAAAAAAAGTCGATATAAATTATGAGAGAAAAATTGAGGTTAGAAACACAACTTCAGATACGGAAATACTTATGGCTATAAGTCAAGTAAGGGAATCTTCTCGATACGATGATGTGAAGGTATTAATCAATGGTAGACCTATAGACCAATGGGTCGATACTCCATATTTACTTCACTATCCATCATCAACTAGAACA
>JACCDM011695663.1_pt1 | contig 10021 bp, 8 predicted proteins | sample 7445851 | NCBI WGS metagenome assembly JACCDM01 (sample SAMN15323438, study PRJNA562643) | freshwater metagenome | isolation source: river surface water | place: USA:Blue River Watershed | collected 2017-08-16
GGAGACTTTATCTGCAAAAACACCAAAAGCATGCTTAATCTTGTTGTTTTTAGGTGAATCTTGAAGTGCTTTTTCTAGTTTCAAGGCATGTTTTTCAGCATCAATTGCTAAATTTTGTTGTTGACCCTTCACGTCGCGATGATTAGCAAAAGAATACTTATGCTCATCAAAATCCAGAGATACATCTTTACTACGCTCACGCCCAAGTGTATCAATTAATGTGCGTTGAGAAGGGAAGATCTCTTTACTATAAAAGATATCGCAGCTTTCTCGGTGGCGACTTGCTGCAACATATGTTGCGTGTCTATCCATATATTTAGATGCAAGAATATAGCTTCTGTCTACTGTAACACCTTGTGCTTTATGAATTGTTGCTGCATAACCATGCTCTATATGATTATAAGCATTTAAATTAACGTTGATTGAATGTTGGGGATCATTGATGTTTTTATCCAATTGGATAGTAAGTGTACTATCTTTGATATCTATGATGGTACCTAATGTCCCATTCATAACACCCATTTGGCGATCATTCTTTAAAAAATAAATTCTATCGTTATTAGCAAGTTTTCGATTGCCTTTTGCCGTCATAAATTCATGATCTTGGCCCAACTCTCCTAAGGCGTGGCGCAATGTGCGTGCCATTTCATTTAGTTCATGGGTTTCTTTTCTCGTGTAGGCAAGCATAATTTGTGTATTATTGGGAGATGCAATTCGCACATCATTCCAAAGATCAATCAGACTTTTTAGAGCCAATGTCCTTGTCTGCAACGCATGCATATGATGATGCTCTTCATAGCGAGACAAAGCCTCTCCAGTTTTGCCCAGTGCAAACTCTTTTGTAGCAAGAGATTGCCATTCTATGTGTTGACGACGAATATCGGTTAATTCAACACAACCAGAGCGCTCAACTATGGCTCTAAATGCGCCACCGGCCTCAATCGCTTGCAACTGCTCTGGGTCACCAATTAATACTATTTTTGCACCAGCATTAGAAGTCTGTTCTAGTAGTTTGGTCATTTGGCGTGAACCAATCATGCCGGCTTCATCAACAACCAAAATATCTTTGTTTGTTAATAATTGTTCGCCTTTATCCCAATAATAGAATCGACTGGCAAGTGTTCTGGAGTCGATTCCGCTGCTAGCTTCTAGATTTTCTGCGGCTATTCCTGATAATGTCGCGCCTAATACTCGATATCCTGATAATTCCCAAGCATCTTTTGTAGCACCCAATAGATAACTTTTACCGGTGCCTGCAAAGCCGACTACGCACTTTAAATCACCAGGATTGGTCAAATGCTCAAATGCAATTTTTTGCTCAGTAGTTAGCGTTTTTGATTCTAAAGCAGTAGACAAACCAGAACTTTCTACTGCATGTCCTAAAGCACTAGATAGAGATTGAGTTTTATCAATCATTTTTATTTCAGTGCTCAACATTTCTTTGGTGGTGAAACGAGCATTGTTTTTGCTGTCTTTACCAAGATAAACCAGCTCTTGGCATTCTTTTACTTTAGCGAATACTAATTGGAACTGTTCTGCATCAATGGTGTGACGATTTACAAACCTTGCAATATCTTGCTGGGTAAAAGTAGATTGTTGATGAGTGATAGCATGTAATGCAATGCTTGGGTCTTCTAGAAGTCTTGCGCCGTTTTCACGTGCAATTCTTTTATGATCTTCAAGGCGGGCTAAACGTTCTTGTGCTTCAACGGAACCAATCTTATGTTGTGGCTCCAAATCAATACCCTGTGCTTCCAAGGTTCTATGGTCAATAGTGATATCATGGCCATGTTTTAATAAATGCAGGTTAGCATACTCTGCCCATGATTCACGCCAATGGAGCAGTAAACCCTTATCATTCCATTGACGAACTTTTTGACCGAATCCTTCAGGGGTAACCTCTCTTAAGGTTAACATGATATGAGCATGGGGCTGTCTCTCACCATCTTTCATTTTGTCATTGTGCATACAAACGTCAGCAATCATTCCAAGAGAAACAAATTCCGTTTTAACAAAATCTTGGATGAGATCTATGTTCTGATCAACTGTTAATTCCCTTGGGAGGGAGATAGTGAATTCTCTTGCGAGTTGTGCGTCTTTTCTTTTTTCACCTTTTTCTACTACGTTCCATAGAGTTTGGCGATCTTTGAAATGCTCTGGCGCGTTATCTGGAGTCAATATTTGAGTAAATACGACATCTTCTTTTTTGGTATAGTCGTATGTCTTGTTATAGTATTCATCATGAAGTTTACTGCCAGAACGATAGGCAGCACAAGCTACGGCGCTTCTGCCTTGTGCTCTTGAAATTACTGTACCGCTAAAGTGGTAGATGGCCATTTTTTATTTGTTATTTTATTTTTGTATTTTTCATTAGTACTCTTTATAGATTTGATGTTATCAAAGTGCACGTTGCAAAGCAACGTATAAGCGCGCACTTCAATTGCCAGTGTGTCTCTCTAGGGTCGCTTACGCTCCAATGTATTTTTTATTTATTTTAATATTGCTATTGGCATGGTATGGGGTAAAATATGTTATTATTAATATTCTATTCGGTTGTGTATGGATAAAAAAATTTCTAAAATTGATGCTTTAAAAATTAAAAGAGAAAGACTTCAGGCTCAAATTCAAAAACTAGAAGCTTCTGAAAAATCCAGGGAAAGAAAACAAGATACTCGTAGAAAAATATTGGTAGGGTCGTATTTTATTGATAAGGCTAAAGAAGAGGGCGGGGTAGAGTCCCTTTATCAACTCATGGGGAATTATTTAAAAAGAGAGAGTGATAAACAGCTATTTCAAGAAAAAATTCAAGCGCTTTCTTTGTCTGAATAATAAGCCCATGCAATATGGTTGAGTTTATGTTAGCCAGATCTTTGGAGTAAGTAATAAATCATGCCACAATTTGGGTGTTAATCAACAAACGGCATCAAAGCTCCACGGGATTTTACTAAACCGCTTGTACCGCAAGCTACGTAGACGATTTTCAGCCTCCCAAAATTAGCCAAAGCGTTAAGTAATAAATAGTATTATGGTATTTTCAATAAAAGAGAAGTAAGTTTTATGGCAATAAACAAAATTTGGAATAAAAAGAAGACATGGATAGTAATTGGAGCCGTAATAGGGTTCCTCGGTGGATTTGCTAGTTTTGCAATAATGGTTATTCAGCATAGTCATCAAGTCAGAGGTGTTATGTGAAAACACATAAACTTACATTAGACCAAAAACTATTGCATTTAGGTATGGGAATTATCTTAGGCGTTGCGCTGTGGGGAGCAACATTTGTCGTGCTGTTGATTTTGAATTAGGAAAGGGAAGATGCTAACAAAAACAGAAATTCCAAGAATTGGAGAGGTGTACGATAAGCTGGGTCATGCTTTAATCATTTTGACTGAAGATTTGGAAATTAATTATATTAATTGCTGTGCACAAGCAACCATAGGTAAATTAAAGCCTAATCACACTGTTAAGTGGAAATCTATTCCTGGAACGATTTCACAAAGGCGCGTTTTTTTCTTGGTCGATAGAGATATAACGGACGCCCAAGAGGTTTGGATCAAAATGCAAATAGAAAATAATCATTAACTTTTACATGGAAGCAAAAGTAATGGACGGTTCTAGCGATTTAGAAGTTATTGATTTACGTAATTCCGTATCTATCCTTATAGCCAAATATTTGCAGAATCATAAGTTAACAAATTCAGAAAATCTACACGCTATCGTTATGGGTGAGGTGGAAGCATCCTTGCTTGAAACGACTATTTTGCATTGCGGGTATAATCAAATGAAAGCCTCAAAAATACTGGGCATAAACAGAGTAACGTTACGCACAAGGCTTAGAAAATATTTTGCAGACAAGTATTGTGGAAAAAGAGTCTTAGATTTATCTGATTTTGAAGATCAAAATCAATAGTAGGGTAATTTTCTAGATAGACTCGGCATATTTCAATGACATTGTTATTGATTTTGGGTAACATCGAGCCTATTTTTTAGAGGTTTCAGATGCAATCACAATATTTTTCATACGAAGACTTCACAAAAACAGTTTTAAGTTTTTCATTTGAAACACTCAAAGCCCCATTGAGTATTGCACAAAGACAATCCGCATTGCCAAAAAAAGAAGAAAACCTGCAGCGTTACCACATGAATTTCTTACCTTTTCTACTGGAAGAGGCAAGGGCGATTATTGCCTCTGGTTTAGAAAAAGTTGATTTATACACCGCATCACAATTGGCTAATACAGGACATCGTCGTCAAACAAGCTCACACTTATCTGATGCAAAACCTTTTGAATTAATTCTGCAAAGAAATGCGAAATATCCGCGTACTGAAGGCAATCCATTGTTTATGAGTTTCAAGGGAGGTGTGCCAGAACGCATAGAGCATGGTAAATCCATGAATGTTATATTACTTAAGACAATGAGTATGCGAGGCTTGCCTAATAGACAATGGCTAGCACTGGCTTCTGAAAACCTAGAAGGCAATGAAACCTACGTAAAACTTGTGATCCCAAGAGAGGATTATCATGCTTTTGAGGCTTATTTTAAAAAAGACGTCAAATGGCAGGCACATTATCTTGGTTCGGTGATTAGCGAGCAACGCATGTACGACAATTGTCTACAAATGCTCGATATACCCTGTATCAGACAAATAGCATCAGCACGCTTGCCAAGAGTCAGAACTGAAGCCAATCCTCAAGTCAGTGTAGAAGCTGAAAACTTAAACTTATCACAAAAACAATCATTGTATGCGTTTTTTAATGCACCAGACCACTCAACATTGTTGCTACAAGGCCCTCCAGGTACCGGTAAAACAACGACTTTAGTGAGTCTATTAAAATGTGTTTCAGCACAAAATAAACGAATCCTTGTGAGTGCGCATTCTAATAAAGGCGTTCAAGTATTGGCTTTGCGCGCCGTACAAAGCCTGCCTGATACCCCTATGATATTGATAGGTGTTGAAGGCAAAGTACCCGAGGAATTAAAATCTATTTTTTTAAATCGATGGTATGACAATATTAAAGGTTGCTTTGCGACATATGATGAAGATATTCATCAACTTTCAGAAAATCCTTCCGCGAGAATCGGCATTACTGCAACGGTGCTACTCACAACATTGTCTGAAAATTTAGCAAAAGCTCGCCAAAGCTTGAGCCGATACAATTTATTATTTTTCCAACGCTTAGATGCAGATTCAAAACAAACCATTTATGCGATATGTGGTCAAGACCCAGTGACGATGGGGGAATTCGAATCTCTCCAAGGTATGATAAATACTTTAAAAAGACAGAGTAACCACCAACAAAAATGGAAAGAATTATTGCTTGGCATGACAAGACTCATTGAAAAATGGGAAAGAATGAATCGAGAAACCATTGAAAGTCATTTATTAAATTACTCTGATATTGTCTTTGCGACACTCATTACCTGTGGTCGAGAAAGCCTACAAGCGATGGACCCTGTCGATTATCTCTTGGTCGATGAAGCAGCACAGTCAACCGAAGCCGCAACCCTTATCCCGATGCGGTTTCAGCCCAAAAAAGTTCTATTAGTCGGCGATACCAAGCAATTGCCAGCTACCGTAATTTCTGGTTTTCTAGATGATCAACCTAATCCTCGAAATAACACCAACTATAAATGGTCCATGATGTGGCGATTGATTGAAGAAAATCAGCAGCCAAGCATGATGCTGACGATTCAATACCGTATGCATCCGCATATTTGCCAGTGGCCATCAGAGCAGTATTATGCTAACCAATTAATAACGGCACCGGATATTATCTCCGCTAGGCTCCCTGAGACCCACGGCATTATCAGTAGGCCTTATGCGGTTTATCATGTGAATGGCCGAGATGAAAGTGGCGAATTTTCTCATAGCCTTTGTAATGATATAGAAGCGACCTATGTTGTTAACATGATTCGTATCATACGAGAACAAAATGCAGACAAATCCATAGGCGTTATCACTCCTTATACTGCACAAAAATCCTTGATTATAAAAAAACTATCGAATAAACACCTGCAACACGAATTGATTGATGTAAATACCGTTGATGGATTTCAGGGAGATGAGCGCGATATTATTATTGTTTCATTCACAAGAACGCATGTTTCTACATTTTTAAAAGAATTCAGAAGACTGAATGTCGCTATTACACGCCCTAAACTGTGTTTAATTGTTTTAGCCTCTCCAGGACTCGTATCTTATGACATTGGTGTTATGATGCGCGATGCAGAAAAGCGCGGTGTTTTGTTTACAGAAGAGACATTAAAATTAGTATTAAGAACAAAAGAAGCGCCACAAATCGCACTAAATTCAACAGATATGATGCAATCTGCTTGGAGAGGCAATCCAGACGCTCAATTTGAATATAGTAAACGATTTTTAGCTCAGCATCCTGCACAATCCAGGCTGTGGTTGCGACGCGCTTCTGAAGGCCTGCACCCAGCAGCTCAATTTCATACTAGCCAATATTATTTTTTAGGAGATCATGATTTACCTCGTGATATTCAACTGGCTATCAAATGGTTGGAGATGTCAGCCAAACAAAATCATCCTGAAGCACAATACGATTTAGCGCAAAAATTTATTCAAGGCGGTATTATCCGTATGAATAAAGAAGCTGGACTCTATTGGTGTCAAAAAGCGGCAGAAGGTAATCATATACCTTCTCTATTATTTTTAGCACGAGCTTATCGTGATGGCAGAGATGTTGGGCAAAATCATGCACATGCTGTCGCTTATTATCGAAGGGCTGCACAACTTAGAGACACCATTGCAATGCTTGAGCTCGCCCAACTACTGGAGGGTGCACAAGGAGATAAAGACGAGGCCATCATTTTATATAGCGAGCTTGCCAATCTAGGTCACCAACAAGCTTACTATTCTTTAGCCGTATTGCTTGGTGATAACCCTGAATCATTCACGTGGCTTGTAAAATCCGCTGATAGCGGACATCAAGAGGCGCAATATAAAGTCGCGCTTTTTTATAACACACAGAACAACCTTGGTTTAACCATAAAATATGCTAGAAAAGCAGCTGGTACGCATCATCAGGCACTGATTTTATTAGTGGGTATCTTGCAAGCCAATCCCATAGAAATGAACGAGCAAGACAGACGAAATTTATATAAAAATGCCGCCGATAAAGGGCATGTGGCTTCTCAATATTTCTATGGACTATTGATTATGCAATCTGAGCCAGACGGTGCTTATGCTTATTTTAATAAAGCATTATCTGGTCATTATACAGATGCATATTACCATTTAGCACTACTTGAAAAGAAAAAGCACCTTGATACAAAAGCATATCAGTATTTTAAACAATCCATCGCGCATGGGAAATTCATTTTAGAGTCTAAAAGAGCGTGTATTGCTCATCAAATAGAACATCATATTGATTGGCCTTTATGCTTAATTTTTTGTGAAGAACTTTTCTCTCTGGGGGAAAGTGCTTACCAATTTGTTTTAGCAAGATTATTAGACACGGGTATTGCTGGAACCAGTAATAAAGAAAGGGCATTAGGTCTTTATATAGATCTCAGTTCTAAAAATCATGTTTTAGCTTCTTTTTATGCGGCAAACTTGCTAGACCTTGAATCAAGTACATCGCAGGAATTAGCGCAAGCAAGAGCGCATTACGAACGTTCTCATGATGATGTTATGGAGGCTAAATTAAGACTTGCTACTTTACTTTTGCAAGAATCCTCTGAGCTTTTATATGCTGAGCGTTTGTTGAAAGATTATTGTGATAATTATCAGGTCAAGCCAAACCCATTGACCCTTCATTTAAATGAAACGGAAAGACATTTAGAAGCAAGTATTGAAAGGGTGGTCAAAAAGCAAGACTATTTTATTCGAAAACCACTCCATTCCACCGCAAGAATTCAATATTATCTTGGGAAAATATATGAAAAAGGATTGGGTGTAAAAGTGCATGCGGTGCAGGCGTTGTGTTGTTATGCTTTATCTGCAGAGCAAAATGATAGAGACGGATGTTATCACCTGGGATATTGCTATGAGCATGGCATTGGCACGCCCAGAAATTGGCCTTCTGCTAAAATGGCCTATCAAAAAGCGGCTAATCTTAGTCACGCATTGGCTGCCAAGCGATTAACATGGCAGTACTCTATTGTATCTTCTTTTTCTGAAGTAAAAGATGAAAACCTGGTATCAACTACAGATAATCAATGTCGAATTTGTTAAAATAAAGGCCATACAAACGCATCAATGACAATACAGACAATGGAGCGGCCAACCGATTTAGGATATAGTACAGTCAAAAATAAAAAGTTATCTGTATGTTATCTTACGATATTGAGCTTTCGATAGAAGCACTGCCTATGTTTTCTTATGCCATAGAAGGCGCATTAGATGCGGCACGTGAGCAATTGGAATATATGGAAGAAATCAAACATAAGCCTCATGTTTTGGATGATGGGTTGATATCACAAATCATTAATAAGGATTTCAAATATGAGCAAGCAACCAGAAGATAACGAACCTATGAAGGGGAAACCGCACGACAAGCTGGTGCGGCGATTATTATCCAATACAATGACCGCACGTGGCTTGTTAGATGCTTATTTACCAGAAACCGTAAAAGATTTATTGGATTTAGATTGCCTAGAGCGTCAGCCCAATACGTTTATCGATGCGCAACATCGTTTTTTAGAGGTCGATATTTTATTTAAAACACGTTGCAGAGATAGCCACGAGGATGCATTTGTGTGGTTTCTAGTCGAGCAGCAGCGCGAGCCAGATATTTGGCTGCCATTGCGGATTTTCTGTTATATCGCTGTTATTTGGGACCATATTCGAAAATCATCTAAAAGTCGCGCTAAAACAGTAAAAATCCCGTTCATTTATCCATTAATCATCTCGAATGCCTCAAAACCCTACCCGCATTCACTCACTTTACGTGACATGATAGAGCCTGAAAGCGCGCAAATATTGTTCGATGACTTATTTAAAAAGCCCATTCAGTTGATTGATTTGGCCGCTATATCGGATGAAGAATTAAGGCATCAAACCCAAGAGCATGTGCAGATTAAAGCATTACTCTTAAGTATGAAACATGCTTTTGACGAGACTTTGCAATCATTTTTAGAAACATCGCTTTTGCCTTATTACCAAACATTAGATAAAATGGGACATACTGATGATGTAGCAGATATGTTATACTACCTTTATAATATGGGTAACTTAAATAATGAAAGTCGATTCTGGAGTTTTATACATCAACAATTTTCACATGATGTTGAGGAGAAAATGATGACGCTCGGACAACAAGCAACACAAAAGGCATTAGAGCAGGGTATACAACAAGGCATGCAGCAAGACAAACAAGAAACAGCGCTGCGTATGCTAGAGAAAAAATTGGACATTCAGCTTATTGCAGAAGTAACCAAATTATCTCAAAAAGAGATTAGGTTGTTATTGAAAAAGAAGAATCATTGATTTTTGTATCAATGCCATTCAGGTTTCGATTTTAAAACCATTGAGAAGAGTGGTTACTGTGTTTAGCCGTAGTAATGAATATGATATTTGTATCCTTGCTCAACTAAAAAAAGTTGTCGATTGCTACTAAACTCTTGTTCATCCGTATTGTGCGTGACAAGACTGTAAAAATAGGACGATTTTTTCTTAGGCCTTAGAATTCTTCCCAAGCGTTGCGCTTCCTCTTGTCTTGAACCATAGCTGCCAGAGATTTGAATTAAAACATTCGCATCAGGTAAGTCAACAGCGAAGTTCGCAACTTTTGAAACGATTAAAACAGGAATTTCTCCATTTCTAAATTGATCATATATTTTTTCACGATCCGCGTTCTTCGTTTTCCCCATAATGACGGGGGCATTTAGATGTGCGGCAACCATATCCAATTGAGAAATATACTGACCAATGATCAGGATTTGATCTTTTTTATGTTTTTCAAGTAATTCAAATAATGGGTTGATCTACATAAACGGGGCAAATGCGACTTAAGGCTGGATTAATGCAGATAGCTCGAAGCATTGTGTGTTTTAAA
>JACCDM011578988.1_pt1 | contig 10019 bp, 9 predicted proteins | sample 7445851 | NCBI WGS metagenome assembly JACCDM01 (sample SAMN15323438, study PRJNA562643) | freshwater metagenome | isolation source: river surface water | place: USA:Blue River Watershed | collected 2017-08-16
ACCGCAACTTTGATGTTGTCAAGTTCGTTGGCGCTTGGGTCAAGCGCTGAAATCCACTCGCGGAAACCAACCAGTAGCAGGCCGGTCACCAGCATGGTCCAGGCTCCGTGAACCATAGCGGGGATGATTTTTGCGGTGCCGGTCTTCAGCGACTTCATTTGAACCATGAAACCACCAAGCAGCGATGCCAGGCCGATGAAGTGCAACACCAGGGTTGCATCCTTAAGAATTTGAGCGGTTGTAATCATGTCTAGAGTCTAGCCATGAGGATGGCAGCCTCGACTGCCTCTGCGCCCTTGTCTTCCTTCGAATTTGGCAAGCCTGCGCGGTCAAGCGCCTGCTGTTCGCTATCAACGGTGAGCAAGCCAAAACCGACTGGCACACCGCTATCTAATGAGACTCTCATCAGGCCATCGGTGGTTCCTTGGCAGACGTAGTCAAAATGCGGGGTCTCGCCCTGAATCACAACACCAAGCGCAACTACAGCTTGGGCTCCGGCGTCAATCGCTTTTTGGGCACCCAGCGGCAGTTCGAATGCACCCGGCACTCGCCATATTTCGTATTCACTGTTTCCAGCCGCCTTTAGAGCTCTTTCAGCCCCGGCAAGTAATCCCTCGGTAATTTCAGTGTGCCAAGAAGTCACCACAATGGCTACCTGAAGGCCGCTGGCATCGATTTCAATTTTTGGGGCGCCTGCACCACTCATTAAATCTCTCCGGGAATCATGTGGCCCATGCGCTCGCGCTTGGTTTCTAGATAGCCACGGTTCTGATCGGCTGTGCCAACAATCACTGGAACATACTCGGTTACCGGAATTCCGGCCTCGATCAGAAAATCACCCTTGGCGGGGTTATTGGTTAGTAACCTCACGCTCTTGACACCAAGGTCGTGCAAGATTGACACCGCTGCGCCGTACTCGCGGCTCTCAGCCGGCAGGCCAAGTGCAAGATTGGCGTCTACGGTGTCGTAGCCATTTTCTTGAAGCGAATAGGCCTTCAATTTGTTCAAAAGACCGATTCCGCGACCCTCTTGGCCGCGAAGGTAGATCACAATGCCACCTTCTGGTTCCGCATTGATCGCATCCATGGCGTATTCAAGCTGCGGGCCACATTCACACTTCAACGAGCCAAATGCTTCACCGGTGATGCACTCTGAGTGCAGACGCACCAAAACGTTTTCGCCGCTCGGCTTACCCGAGATGATTGCAACGTGCTCAGCGTTAGTTTTTGTGTCGTGGTAGCCACGCATGCGGAAGGTGCCGTGCTTGGTAGGCACAGTGGTCTCAGCTTCAAATTTCGCGCGTGCATCACGAGGGTCGAAAGTCTCGATTGTTGGATTAGCGATGCGGTGCTGCACTAGCTGCTCAATAGTAATCACAGGTAGTCCTTCCTTTTGGCCTACCTCTAATAACTCTGGAAGTCGCATCATTGTTCCATCTTTTGCAACCATTTCTCCAATTACTCCCACCGGGGTTAACCCGGCAAGTTTTAGCAAATCTGTGGTGGCTTCGGTGTGGCCCCGTCTGGCAAGTACTCCGCCCGAGTGTGAGCGCAGCGGAATCATGTGTCCTGGCCGAATTAGTGATTCTGGCGTAGAGCTCGGATCGGCGAGTACCCGAGCGGTTAGAGCTCGGTCTTCCGCGCTGACTCCGGTGCTGATCCGGTTGGTTGCATCGACGGTGATGGTGTAGTTGGTGCCGTGCGGGTCTTTATTTTTAGACCACATAATCGGAAGATCTAGTTGGTTGGCGCGTGACTCTTCCATTGGTACGCACAAGAATCCAGTGGTGTTTGCAACAATCCAGGCAATCCATTTTTCTGAGGCAAATTCAGCCGCCAGAATGGCGTCACCCTCGTTTTCACGATTTTCATCGTCAGCTACAAGCACCGGTTTTCCCTCGCGAAGGGCTTGAAGTGCCTCTTCGATGGTCGATAGCGCCATTATTTGTTCCTTGCTTCCAGAAGTCTTTCAATGTGTTTGGCCATGACATCGGCCTCGACGTTTACCCTGTCGCCCGGCTGCTTAGTGCCAAGTGTCGTTAGGCTCAAGGTTTCAGGAATCAGGCTTAGCCCAATAAAATCATCGCCAACCTCATTCACTGTCAGTGAGACACCGTCGATAGTGATTGAACCTTTGAGAACCACGTATTTCATCAGCTCCACCGGAATTCGAACTCGCACCCACTCCCAGTTTTCACTCGGTTCTCGACTGATAATTTCACCAACGCCATCGACGTGACCCTGCACAACGTGACCACCAAATCTAGTTGCAGCGGTCATGGCACGTCCGAGGTTGACCGGGTCGCCAACCTTGAGCTGACCTAGGGATGTTAGTCGCAGGGTCTCGCGCATCACATCGGCGGTGAAGGTTTTGGCATCAAATTCCACGGCGGTCAGGCAGGTGCCGCAAACCGAGATTGAATCACCGCGTTGAACGTCGCTAACCACCTTTGGCCCTTCAATGGTCAGCCTGATCGCGTCAGATTGGTTTTCAATGGCAACCACTTTGCCAAGTTCCTCAATGATTCCGGTGAACATTAGCCCTCCTTGATTACGGCGCGAAGCAAAAGGTCTTCGCCCAATTGTTTAGTTTCAAAAATTTCAAGCCGGATGGCGTCTGCGATGTTTTCGATACCGACATCGGCGATTGCAGTTTTTGGTCCGCCGATGATTAGCGGTGCCTGATAAATCAGAAATTCATCGGCCAAACGTTCACGTATGAAGCTTGAAATGAGGGTTGGTCCGCCCTCAACGAATACCTGTCTGATTCCACGCTCAAAAAGCTGAGCTAAGACCTCGCGCTCGCTGCCGCTGACTTGAATGGTTTCACCAGCGTCACTGAAAACTCGGGCAGATTTAGGTATTTCCCTTTTGCCAACGACAACGCGCAACGGCTGGTCTGGGTACATGGTTCCGTCAGGTTGCCTGGCTGTTAGTTCTGCATCGTCGGCCAAGATCGTTCCAGTTCCAGCCAATATCGATTGGGATTGCGACCGACGCATGTGAACGTCGGCGCGGGCCTCTGATCCGGTGATCCATTTTGATGAACCATCAGATGCCGCAATTCTGCCGTCTAGGCTGCTGGCCCATTTCAAAACCACGTAGGGGCGCTTCAGAAAAGTGTTTACCCGCCACGGGGCGATAATTCGGTCAGCCTCGTCGGCGAGTACGCCGCCGAAAGTCTCGATGCCAGCCTCTCGCAAACGAACTGCTCCACCGCCTGAGGTCTTGCCCGGGTCGGTTGAACCGTAAACCACCTTGGCAATTCCGGCCTCAATCAACGCTTGAGAGCAAGGTCCGGTGCGACCGGTGTGGTTGCATGGTTCGAGGGTAACCACAGCCGTCAATCCAGCGGGGTTGGAAACTTTTCCGAGTGCGTCAATTTCGGCGTGAGGCGTTCCGGCGCCGCGGTGCCAACCTTCAGCAACAATGCGCCCAGTGCTATCCATAAGCACGGCGCCAACCTGAGGGTTCTCGCCGAACGCTGGCGATTTTTCGGCAAGGGCAAAGGCGCGAGCCATCGCGGCCTCGTACTGAGCTGATCTGGTCATCGCCCCAACCTTTCTAATCAGGTCTGCGGGGGCGGAAAAGCGCCAATCGACCGTCGCCAAAATTGGCGCGGCCTGGCGGCTCTTCTCCCATCCGGACTTTAACCGTCGGTGCTGGAATTTCACCAGCTCAACCGCCGAGACACTTTGTACCCAAGGGCACTCCGCTTACTAATTGAATAGCCGCCTCGTCGGGTCGCGGACTTTAACCGCCGGTTCAGATTTTCACTGACCCCGAAGAACTTACCTTTAGCCTAATCCCAAAGTCTCAGCAAAACTTCCGGCCAGGTTGAAGTCTGCTGCTATTTTTCCTGACAGTGAAATTGACTAGCTATTCAAAGTTGTAAACCTAAAAACTTAGGAATAACCTCGCCTCAAGTAGAAATTCATTACTGAATAGGTATTCAATGCAGCAGCTGGTGCTAACTCCCGACACCGATCGGGCCGCGACTTGGTCACAATCTCGACGCGATTTTGCCGCTTCTTCCCGGGCTACCCAGGTGGCAATGCTTGCCGAGCAGGCTAGGGTTTCTCGGCGCAAAGTTATCGAGATGATCGATACGGCGGGCCAGGGCCACATCGGGGGCGACTTTAGCGTTATTGATGCCCTAACCACCCTCTACTTCGGTGTTTTAGAGTTAAATCCGAACAATCCCACGGCAAATGATCGCGATCGATTCATCTTGAGCAAAGGTCACTGTGCTGCCGCGCTCTACACAACGCTGGCCTATTCGGGGCACTTTGAGGTCGATGCACTCTCGACTTTTATGGGCGAGTATTCACCTCTAAATGGCCACCCAAACCGCAATAAAGTTCCGGGGGTTGAGACCAACACCGGCCCGCTAGGACATGGCCTTCCAGTTGCCGTCGGCACAGCAATAGCCGCCAAGCTTCAAAACCGTTCTCACCGTACTTTTGTGATTTTGGGAGATGGCGAACTTCAAGAGGGCAGCAACTGGGAAGCGTTCATGTCGGCTTCTCAGTTCAAGCTCGACAATCTAACCGCAATCGTTGATCGAAATCGTCTACAGCAGGGTGCCCGTACCGAAGACACCAACGCCCTTGATCCGCTGGATCAAAAACTCGCCAGTTTCGGCTGGGAGGTACGTGAAATTGATGGCCATGATTACTCGGCACTGCTTGACGCATTCGAACCTTCAACCACCGGTAAGCCAGTGGCGGTTATTGCTAACACCAAGAAGGGTAAGGGTGTTTCGTTTATGGAAGACCGAGTCGAATGGCACCACAAGGTCCCGAGCAAAGACCAGGTCCAGCAGGCACTAGAGGAGCTAAAGTGAGCGCACCAACCCCTACGTCTTATCGAATTGGATCTGAAGACCTGCCGGTATTCGACAACCGAGTTGCTTTCGCCGAGACTCTAATTGAACTTGCAAAAACTGACGATCGAATTGTCGCCGTCTGCAACGACTCGGTCGGCTCGAGCAACTTGGGCGGATTTCGTGAACAATTTCCAGACCGCCTAATCAACGTCGGCATCGCCGAACAAAACATGGTTGGGGTAGGTGCCGGCTTGGCGAACGCAGGCATGATCCCGTTTGTTTGTGCAGCCGGTCCGTTTTTATCGGGGCGAGCAACTGAGCAAATCAAGGCTGATGTGGCCTACTCGAACCTTCCAGTTATTCTCTGCGCCATGAGCCCGGGAATGGCATACGGCGAGCTTGGCCCGACCCACCATTCGGTTGAAGATTTTTCTTGGATGCGTGCTCTGCCAAACCTCGACATTCTTTCACCTGCTGATGAGCCGCAGCTAAAAGCGGCGATCCACTGGGCGGTTGCAGCTAAGCGACCAACCTACATGCGTGTGGGTCGCCACAAGGTGCCCAATCTAACCCCAGATTCCTTTGAATTTCAGCGCGGTAAGTCGATCGAGTTGCGCTCGGGGTCGGATGCCACCATTGTGGCTACCGGTTCAATGGTCTCGCGAGCAGTAGCGGCGGCCGAAGAATTGGCAAAATCTGGAATTGAAGTTCAGGTGTTGTCGCTGCCCTTTATTGCTCCGCTCGATATTGCAGAAATTCAAAAATCGGCTGCTAACTCGGCACTCATTGTGACCGTTGAAGAAGCAAACGTGGCGGGTGGTTTGGGTGCTGCCGTTGCCTCAGTTGTGGCCGCTCTGCCTTCGGGCCGGGCACAGGTAATTCAGATGGGAACCAACGACTGGTCTCCGACCTTGAGCACCGAAAGACTCTTTGATCACTTCGGACTGACCGCAGAAAACATCGCGCTTCAAATCAAGGGTGCTCTGCGGAAATGACCAAACCTGTGATTTTGGCAATCGACCAGGGAACTTCTTCAACGAAGGCGCTCCTGGTCGACCAAAATCTGGTGCCGCTTCAATCAAGTTCGATTGCCATCTCGATTTCTTCGCCAAAACCCGGATGGGTGCAGCAGGATGCGTTTGAGATTTACGCTTCGGTCGAACAGGTTATTAAAGAGCTGTGCTCTTTCGTAACAGCAGAACCAGAGCTCGAAATTATTGGCGTCGCTTTGACTAATCAGCGTGAGTCTGCAATCGCATGGTACCGCGACAGTGGCCTACCCATCGGGCCCATGCTTGGTTGGCAAGATCGGCGAACCGAAAATCGACTGGCCGATTTTGATGAAAAGCAAAAGAGGCTGATCAGAGAGATAACCGGATTAGCCCTCGATCCTATGTTTTCTGCGCTTAAGTTCGCCTGGTTGCTAGACCAAAACTCTGAAAATCGAGAGCTCGCGAGCCGAGGTCAGATCCTGTTAGGAACTGTCGATTCGTACATCCAATATCGACTTACCGGTGAGCACGTAATTGAGGTTGGTAACGCTTCTCGAACCCAGCTGCTTGATATCAAAACCGGTTCCTGGTCGGCAGAACTTTGCGAAATATTTGATGTTCCGGTGGCTGCTCTGCCAAAAGTGGTCTTTAGTGATCGTGAGTCGGCTGAAATTGGATCAGGCCCACTGACCGGTGCGAAAATTCGAGCCACCCTCGCTGACTCGCATGCTGCACTATACGCACACCGACTGCAACGACCAGCTGAAGTGGTGGCTAAGGCTACTTTCGGAACCGGTTCGAGCATTATGGCAGCGGGAAAATTCGAATTTGATGCAGAGCTGGTTAACCAGGCGGGTATGGTCAGCACTGTTGCCTGGGCAACCAAAGATGAGGGCCTGGTGCTTGGTGTTGAGGGCAACATCATCTCCTCTGGCAGCACCATGGTTTGGTTGAGCGAATTTTTGGGGCGCGAGGTGAGTGAGCTAGCAGAGTTGGCAATGGCTGCCGCAGATTCGCCATCCGAATTAAATTTGGTTCCAGCGTTTTCAGGATTGGGCGCACCCTGGTGGCGCAGCGGGGTCTCAGGTCAAATAACAGGCCTTACTCTGTCATCTGGTGCGGCTGAAATTGCACGTGCCGGGTTTGAAGCGATTGTCTTACAAATCGAAGATGTGATTGCTGCGCTCGAGACCGCTATTGGCGTCAGTCTCGACGTCGTTCGAGTTGACGGTGGCCCTACATCGAATCGGTGGCTCATGCAGCTTCACGCAGATCTCAGTCAACGCCAAATTAGTCGCACCGACATCGCTGAACTATCAGCAGTCGGCGTTGCTGCACTGGCTTGGCAGAGCAGCTGGCAAAATAGCCCAACACTTGAATCAACGATTTTCGATCCAAAACTTGAGCCCAAAGTGGCCACAGACCGACGCAGCAGCTGGGCCGCGGCGGTATCGCAAGTAATCAATAGCGCAAAACAATAACTGCAAGGGAGCAAAACATGGCTGGAAATGTGAAATACGGAGCCGGTATCTGGCACTTCGCCAACTACATCGATAGGTATGCCACCGACGGATACGGACCTGCCCGCAGCCTACTCGAAATGATTGACCTGGCTGGTTCGGTTGGTGACCTGTCAGTGGTTGATCTAACCTGGCCATTTGTTGACCCGGGAATTACTCACGATGCAATTAAGGCTCAGCTTGCCAAAAATCAACTTGAGGTCATCGGCATCACCCCGGAGATTTACACTCGCAAGTTCCGTAACGGTGCATTTACTAACCCGGATGCAGGTCTTCGTCGCGAAGCCCACGACCTAATTACCGAGGCAGTTTCGGTGGTTAAAGACTTTGGTGCCGACTACGTCAAACTGTGGCCTGGCCAAGACGGATGGGATTACCCGTTCCAGGTAGATCACCACAATCACTGGAAACTTGCCATGGATGGGGTTGCTGCCCTTGCTTTTGAAAATCCGGATGTCAAGTTTGTCATCGAATACAAACCGCGTGAGCCCCGCGTAAAAATGGCGTACGACTCGGTGAGTCGCACACTTTTGGCACTTGAAAAAATCGATGCCCCGAACGTCGGTATTCTGCTCGATTTCGGACATGCTCTGTTCGGTGGCGAATCTGCGGCTGACTCAGCTCAGCTTGCCATCGACTACGGTCGGCTATTTGGCATGGACGTAAACGACAACTTCCGCGGTTGGGATGACGACCTAATTGCCGGAACAGTTCATCCAATGGAGCTCTTTGAATTCTTCTACGTACTGCGCAAGAACAACTGGGAGGGTGTCTGGCAGCTAGATCAATTCCCATTCCGAGATGACCACGTTGAGGCAGCCAAGATGGCAATTGAATTCTTGAAGCGCGTCGATAAAGGTCTTGACCGTCTCGACTTTGCGGCGCTGCAAGAGGCTCAGTCTCGTCACGACGCCGTAACTGCAGGTCGCCTGGCAAGAGAGGCCCTCTTCGGTTAATGCTTAGAAGCACAAAGTTAGGCTTCGCCCACCTTGGTCTGATGACCAAGGTGGCGAAGCTTTACTACGAGCAAAATCTAAAGCAGCCCGAAATTGCTGCGCGCCTCGGTATTTCACAATCACGAGTTTCTCGTCTGATCACCGAAGCGCAAGAGGCTGGAATAGTCAAAATCAACATTGTTGCTCCTGAAAATGTTTATCCAGATATCGAGGATGAACTGCGCGAAAAACTTGGTCTGCGAGACGTAGTAATTGCTCACAACGAGGAACCGGATGAAGCATCGGTTCAAACTGTAATTGGAATCGCTGGCGCAAACTATCTCGAAACAACGCTTGCCCCCAAAGATTCGGTTGGCATTTCTTCATGGTCGGCAACTCTGCTTTCGGTCGCAGATGCTATGAGTGGGCGCTTCGCTCGGGCCAAAGAGGTGGTTCAGCTTCAGGGAGGCGTCGGTAATGCCCGCGCTCAGGCGCTGGCTACCCGGCTAACAGATCGTTTTGCAAGGCTGACCGGAGCTGAGCCGAGGTTTCTGCCTGCCCCCGGATTAGTTGGTTCTCGCGAGGTCCGCGATGCCCTGCTAAGCGATAACTATCTGCAGGAAACAGTTGCAGCGTGGCAAAAGTTGAACGTCTTGCTGTTGGGCATTGGCTCGGTCGAACCCTCTCCCTTGCTTAGCGAATCGGGTAATACAGTTTCGGCTGAAGATCTTGAGCTGTTGCGCAGTGAAGGGGCAATCGGTGATGTTTGTTCGCATTTCTTTGATGCGGATGGAAAAGATGTTGGGCAGTTTCTTGAAGAACGCCTGATTGGACTTTCTAGAGAGACTCTAAAATCGGTTCCGCGCCGGGTTGGTTTTGCCGGAGGTCTTCGAAAGGTGGAGCCAATAATTTCCGCGGCCAAAGGTGGCTGGATAAATGTATTGGTGACCGATTCAACAACCGCAAAAGCGATGCTTAGGCAGCTGGGATAAATCCGATTTTTTGGTAGACCGTGGCCAGAGTTTCCTCGGCCAGCTGGTTGGCCCTTGCCGCGCCTTTGGCCAGCAGGCGATCCAGTTCAGCAGGATCATTCAGCAATTCGTTGGCACGATCGCGAATCGGAGCAATGTGCTCGACTACTAATTCTGCTAATTCAGTTTTCAAAGCACCATAGCCCTGACCGGCGAATTTAGCTTCAAGATCCGAAATTTTAGCTCCGCTGATTGCAGAGTAAATGCCCAGTAGGTTCGATACGCCCGGCTTGTTCTCTCGGTCGAATCTAATCTCCCCATCGGTGTCGGTAACCGCACTCTTGATTTTTTTAGTGATCACCGAGGATTCATCCATGATGTTGACCAAGCCCTTGGGGTCGCCAGATTTTGACATTTTGGCCTCGGGGTTTTGCAGGTCATAAATTTTGGCGGTTTCTTTCAGAATTACGCCCTCAGGAATTACAAAAGTTTTACCAAATCGAGAATTGAACCGCATGGCAAGGTCTCGAGTTAATTCAATGTGTTGACGCTGGTCTTCACCGACTGGAACAGCCTTCGGTTGGTATAGCAAAATGTCAGCCGCCTGCAACACCGGATAGGTAAACAGCCCGACCGATGCTGCCTCAGTGCCGCCCTTTTGCGTTTTGTCTTTGAACTGGGTCATGCGACCAGCCTCACCAAACCCAGTCAGCGTCATAAGAACCCAGGCCAACTGAGCATGTGCTGGAACATGAGACTGCACAAACAAAGCCG
>JACCDM011635792.1_pt1 | contig 10019 bp, 8 predicted proteins | sample 7445851 | NCBI WGS metagenome assembly JACCDM01 (sample SAMN15323438, study PRJNA562643) | freshwater metagenome | isolation source: river surface water | place: USA:Blue River Watershed | collected 2017-08-16
GGTGTCTTATCTAAGGTGTTTTTAACTGCGTTAACAATTGCCGATACCGGCTCTTCTAGTGCCTTACGAATATCAGCTGAGGTAACCAAAATTGTCTTTGGCAATCCAGTTGCTAAATCTCGTCCCCTAATTTCAGCATCTGGCTCACCTGGAAGTGGGAAAGCAGAACCAATTGCCATCTTAATTTCCTCTGCAGTTCGCTCACCTAATAGCAGGGAGAACTCTCGCTTAACCCAGTTAATAATTGATTGATCTAATTCATCCCCACCTACTCGAATAGATAGCGCGGCAACAATTCCACCTAGGGATATAACTGCAACCTCAGTAGTTCCGCCACCAATATCTACCACCATATTTCCAGTGGGTTCATGAATTGGTAAATCAGCACCGATCGCTGCTGCCATTGGCTCTTCAATAATGTAAACCTTACGCGCACCAGCTGCGTAACCTGCATCTTTTACTGCACGTTGTTCAACACCAGTAATACCTGATGGCACGCAAACTACAATACGAGGCTTAGCTAAGTAGCGACGTTTATGAACTTTTTGAATAAAGTATTTAAGCATTCGCTCAGTAGTATCAAAATCTGCAATCACACCATCTTTAAGTGGTCGAATCGCAACAATATTTCCAGGAGTTCTACCAATCATTCGCTTGGCCTCAAGACCTACTGCCAAGATCGCACCTGTATCTTGATTAACTGCCACTACAGATGGTTCGTTAAGCACAATGCCACGACCGCGCACGTAAACCAAAGTGTTAGCTGTACCTAAATCCACCGCCATATCGCGACCGATCCAAGACATCCGATTTTGTCCTTTAGTCATGTGCTCTTCTCCTTGTTTGCTTGGTTAATAATCTATTAGTTATTAAAGAAAATCTTTATTTCTCGGCTGGCAGATTCTGGCGAGTCTGAGCCGTGAACTATATTTTGAACCACTTTAGTGCCTTGATCTCGTGCTAAGTCTCCCCGGATAGTTCCAGGCTCAGCCACAGTTGGATCTGTTGCGCCAGCTAACTTACGAAAGCCTTCTATCACTCGCTCACCTTCGGCCACCATAGCAACTATTGGGCCAGATGCCATGAACTCCATGAGTGGTTCATAAAATGGTTTGCCTTCATGCTCGGCATAATGTTCAGCTAAAGTATTTCGATCTGCAGTTAGCATTCTAAGATTTGTAATTTTATAACCCTTGCGTTCAACTCGTGCAATAACTTCACCAACCAAACCGCGTTTTACGCCATCTGGTTTCACCAAAATTAAGGTTTGCTCTGAACTCACTTTCTTATTCTACGCAGGTTTTTCCTATGCTGAAAATTACCGCTGATTTGGGCCATCCTTATCTAAAGATGCGATTTTTATAGCCTTTATCGCCTCACCCTTTCGCCCTAGATAAATTGCAACCACCCACAAAATAGCAAACAGCCCGCCTAGATAAAACATAAGTGGAATTACGAAACCATATCCAATAACAAAAACCTGCCAGATAGATCCCAGCAAATACCCACCCTTTCGCTTAAGCATGCCTGAGGTAAGCAGTAATAAAATCGCAATCGCTGCGCCAAACCAGATTTGATCAATACTTGCTTGATCTTTTGCAATCAGCAAGGCAAATCCCATCAAGATTGACTCCATACTTAATACCGCAGCACATAAGACGCGCATTTAAATTTTCTCCCCAAACTCTCGCAGGATGCCTCTAGCCTCACCAGCAGTTAAAACCGATCCGGTAACAACCACCGCGCTCACACCATCACTTACCTGATTAGCCAAGGTTGCCTTTTCTAGAGCAAATCTTAAAGCCAGCTTTAAATCTGGCATAACTTCAATTTGTTCAGATTTAAAGTAGGAAGCTGCTATCGCTGCCAACTCATCTGATGGCATAGCTCTTGGTGATTGATTTTGCGTGATAACAATAAAGTCAGCCATTTCAACTAATTCTTTCAGCATGCCGTTGACATCTTTATCTGCCAGTACGCCAACAACTGCAATTACAGATTCAAAATCAAATTCACTATTAATCGTTTTTGTCAGTGCCGAAATTCCATGCGGATTATGGCCAGCATCAATAATCACTAATGGGTCCTTATACACAATCTCGCATCTGCCAGGAGATTTGACCTTGCTAAATGCCTCTCGAACCAACTCATCATCTAATTTAACTTTTGTAAAAACCTCAACTGCTGCCAAAGCCACAGCTGCGTTATTTGCTTGATGATCTCCATATAGCGGTAGGAAAATATCACTGATCTGCGAATGAACACCTTGAAAGGAGATTAATTGGCCACCAACTGCTAACGCTCTTTTCTTGACTGAAAATTCAACACCCTCTCTAAATACATTAGCGGAAACCTTTGCTGCTTGAGCAAGCAATACTTTTGCCACCTCTGGCTTTTGTGCAGCCAGCACCACATTAGATTCTTGCTTAAAGATACCTGCCTTAGTTTGAGCAATTTCTTCCAACGTATTTCCTAAATACTCCATATGGTCTAAGCCAATTGGTGTCATAACCGCAACCTCAGATGCAACAACATTGGTTGCATCCCATTGACCACCCATACCCGCTTCAATAACTGCAATATCTGCTGGGTACTCAGCAAATGCCACAAATGCCATCGCAGTTAAAACTTCAAAGTATGAGAGTGGATTTGGCTGTCTTGAGTCAATTAAATCTAAATACAACTCAATATCTTTGTAGGTAGCAATCATATTTTCAGCGCTAATTGGCTCACCTTTAATGCTAATCCGCTCAGTAAATGACTCTAAATGTGGCGAGGTGTATCGGCCCACTCGATAGCCAAGCTGGGAAAGTAATTGATCAATCATTCTGGCAGTGGTTGTTTTCCCATTAGTACCAGCTAAATGAATGGTTGGATAAGAAAATTGTGGCGAACCAAGCGCATCAGTTAAAGCCAATATGCGATCTAAGGTCGGTTCAATTTTACTCTCTGGCCAGCGCTTGTTTAATATTTTTTCAATAGCATTTAGGGCAGCTAAATTATCAGCACTGCTCATTTACTTTGGCAGTTTTTCAAGTAGAGCTGTGATTCTTGCAATATCTTCAGTTGTTTGTGCCAAGCGCTGCCTAATTTCAGTTACAACCTCCATGGGAGCTTTGGCCATAAATCCTTCATTATCTAACTTAACTTTGGCGGTATCTCTATCCTTTTGAGCTGTCTGTAGATCCTTATTCAACCTAGATCGCTCTGCAACTAAATCAATTGCGCCAGTTAAATCAAACTCAACAGTTACATTTCCAATTTGAGTTTTTGCCGTGAATTTATCACCGCCCGCTTCACACTTAACAATATGTCGAAGAGCGCTCTCATAATTTTCAAGTCCAGCCTCTTTTAACCCAGTAAATTTAGCATTCACCTTGGCCGTACTCTTTATGCCTTGATCATTTCTAAATCTACGAATTTCAGTAACTATCTCCTGCATTTTTGCCACTAGCTTTACTGACTCTTGATCTTGGGCAGATAAATCAGATTTAGGCCAACTAGCAATCATTAGTGACTCATTATTGGTCAAAGAACACCAAAGCTCTTCGGTAATAAATGGCATTACTGGGTGCATTAATCTAAATAATTTATCTAACACCTCACCTAATACTCGTGCACTCTTTTTAGCACCCGCTCCAGCTTCGGTAAAGGTAGATTTTGAAAGCTCTAGATACCAATCACATAGATCATCCCAGGCAAAGTGATAAATAAGATCACATGCCTTTGCAAACTCAAACTTTTCAAATAACTCATCACAATCTGCAACTGTTTGATCTAATCTAGTTAAAATCCAATTATCAATTGCATTTAACTCTTTTCTAGGTGCCAAATCCCCAGAGACATTGGCGCCATTTAACATACCGAATCGAGTTGCATTCCAAAGTTTGGTGGCAAAGTTTCTAGAGCCTGCCACCCAATCCTCTGCGAGCGCTTGGTCGGTTCCAGGGTTTGCTCCTCTTGCTAAGGTAAAGCGCAACGCATCTGAGCCGTACTTATCCATAAACTCAATTGGATCTACCGTATTACCTCGGCTTTTACTCATCTTTTTACCAAATTGATCCCGAACTAAACCATGTAGCGCAATTACATCAAAGGGTTGCTTTCCATCCATAGCAAATAGACCCATAATCATCATGCGTGCTACCCAGAAAAATAAAATGTCATAACCAGTTACCAACACTGATGTTGGATAAAACTTCTTTAAATCATCACTTTCCTCGGGCCAACCTAGAGTTGAAAATGGCCAAAGTGCTGAAGAGAACCAGGTATCTAATACATCTGGATCTTGCGTGTAGCCAGCTGGTGGTTTTTCATCTGGTCCACAAACCATAACCTCATCATTTGGTCCGTAAAAAACTGGAATGCGATGGCCCCACCATAGTTGGCGCGAGATGCACCAATCATGCATGTTATCGACCCATTCAAAATATCTAGGTGACATCTGGACTGGTTCAATTTTTACTCGACCATCTCTAACTGCTTCCCCTGCTGCTTTGGCTAATGGTGCAACCTTTACAAACCATTGTTTTGAAAGTCTTGGCTCAACAGTTGTGTCACATCTTTGGCAATGTCCAACTGCATGAACATATGGACGTTTTTCAGCAACTACTCGGCCTTGTTTTCTTAACTCCTCGACCACTGCTTTTCGGGCTTCAAATCTATCTAAGCCATCAAATTTGGTACCAGTTCCGGCCATAACACCATGTTCATTCATAATCACTACTAGTTCAACGCCATGACGCATACCCATTTCAAAGTCATTTGGATCATGAGCAGCAGTTACTTTAACTGCTCCGGTGCCAAACTCAGGGTCAACTAACTCATCGGCAATAATTGGAATCATTCGATCTACCAGTGGCAGTAAAACCTTTTTACCAACTAGATGCTTATATCTTTCATCTGTTGGATTTACCGCAACTGCGCCATCACCTAGCATCGTCTCTGCCCTTGTTGTTGCAACTGTAATATTTAACTCATCATTGCCATACTTAATAGATACAAATTCACCTGCATCATCTTTATGCTCTACCTCAATATCAGATAATGCGGTTAAACACCTTGGGCACCAATTAATTATTCGCTCAGCTCGATAAATTAGCTCTTTTTCATATAATCTTTTGAAAATAGTTAAGACCGCTTTACTTAACTTAGGATCCATAGTGAAAGCTTCACGATCCCAATCCACGCTATCGCCTAAGCGTTTCATTTGATCTAAAATTGCTCCACCAGATTCAGCTTTCCATTGCCAAACCTTTTCTACAAAAGCCTCTCGACCTAAATCATGGCGAGATATACCTTGCGCTGCTAATTGTTTTTCCACAACATTTTGAGTTGCAATGCCAGCGTGATCCATACCAGGCAACCAGAGTGCTTCAAATCCCTTCATTCGCTTCATCCGAATTAAAAGATCTTGAATTGTGTGATCTAGCGCGTGGCCAATATGTAAGGATCCGGTGACATTTGGTGGTGGAATAACAATCGTAAATGGTGGTTTTTTAGATTTAGCATCTGCTTTAAAGTAACCAGCATCCTGCCATTTTTTATAGAGCCGGCCTTCAATCTCGGCAGGTGAAAAGGTGGCAGCTAACTCTTTTTTATTATCACCACTCATAAGGGCTGATCTTAGGCGCTTTTTTCCTCAGAACTCTTATCGCCCTTAACTGCTCGCTTTGGACCACCAGCTGTGCGTGGCACATAAGTTGGTGCCTCTTCTTTTCTTACCACCGCTGGGGTAATAATTACTTTTTCAATATCTTTTCTGCTTGGCACTTCATACATCACCGCCAGCAATGTCTCCTCCATAATTGCGCGCAAACCTCTAGCGCCAGTACCCCGCTTAATTGCAAGATCGGCAACCACCTCAAGTGCCGCATGCGAGAACTCAAGTTCAACCTCATCTAAATCAAATAATTTTTGGTACTGCTTAACTAACGCATTCTTTGGTTCAGTCAAAATCTGCATCAGCGCTTTTTGATCTAGACTTTCAACGCTAGTCATAATTGGTAGGCGACCAATAAACTCTGGGATCATGCCAAATTTCAAAAGATCTTCCGGCATAACATCTCCAAAAATATCAGTCTTTACTGCATCATCAATAGTTTGTAATTTAGCGTTAAAGCCAACACCAGCTTTGCCCTTTCGACTTTCAATAATTTTCTCCAGGCCAGCAAAAGCTCCACCAACAATAAATAAAATATTTGTGGTATCAATTTGTAAAAACTCTTGATGTGGATGCTTTCGGCCCCCTTGTGGTGGCACAGATGCGGTGGTGCCTTCAAGAATTTTAAGTAAAGCTTGTTGCACTCCCTCACCAGAAACATCTCGAGTAATTGATGGGTTCTCAGCTTTTCTTGCTACCTTATCAATCTCATCAATATAAATAATTCCAGTCTCTGCCTTTTTAACATCAAAATCTGCTGCTTGAATTAACTTAAGTAAAATGTTCTCCACATCTTCACCAACATATCCAGCCTCAGTTAAGGCAGTGGCATCGGCAATTGCAAATGGCACATTAAGCATTCTGGCTAATGTTTGAGCCAGTAATGTCTTACCGCAACCAGTTGGACCTAAAATTAAAATATTGCTCTTAGATAATTCGATGCCATCATCTCGTCTGGTATCTCCAGATTGGACTCGCTTGTAATGGTTATAAACTGCAACCGATAATGATTTCTTTGCTTGATCTTGACCAATTACATACTGATCTAAGAACTCAAAAATTTCTTGTGGCTTTGGTAGCTCAGCTAAACCAAGGGAGCTAGTCTCATTTAATTCATCTAAAATAATTTCATTACATAGATCAATACATTCATCACAAATGTAAACGCCAGGACCGGCAATTAATTTTTTAACCTGCTTTTGAGTTTTGCCACAGAAGGAGCATTTAAGTAGGTCGCCGCTTTCACCAATCCGGGTACTCATCAAAACCACTCCAATTTCTGTTGAGGAAGATAGATAAGGGTAGAACTTTCACACAGGGTAGTGAATATGAATTACCCCAGAATCTGTTCGCTTATAGGCGAATTAAAGCTGATCAGTCGACACTTGGGCTCTTGGGCCTGATCAATTCTATAAATAAAGTTTTTATCGCCAGCAAAAATTACAGCAGAGATTAGGCCAGGATATGAGAGTGAGGAAAAAAACTAACCACTCTAAATAGCAATGCCTTGTGATCAGAAACTTTATTCAGCACTTATTTTCTTTATTACTTTAAGATTTGGCCTTTGCCTTACGAGATGCCAGAACTTGATCAATTAGACCATATTCAACTGCCTCAGCTGAGGTTAAAATCTTATCGCGCTCAATATCTTTTGCAATTGCAGCTTGATCTTTCTTTGAGTGACGAGCCAGCATCTCTTCTAATAAAGTTCGCATTCGCAAAATCTCTTTGGCTTGAATCTCAATATCAGATCCTTGGCCACCACCTTCAGAGTATGGCTGGTGAATTAAAATTCGAGCATGCTCTAGGGCATACCTTTTACCAGGTGCTCCGCCAGCTAATAAAACTGCTGCAGCTGATGCTGCTTGTCCTAAGCAAATTGTCATTACATCTGGGCGAACAAATTGCATGGTGTCATAAATTGCAGTTAGCGCGGTAAATGAACCACCAGGTGAGTTGATATACATCATGATGTCTCGATCTGGATCCATTGATTCTAAGGTCAACAATTGCGCCATAACATCATTGGCCACCGTGTCATCAATACCTTGACCGAGGAAAATAATCCGCTCTTCAAATAATTTAGTGTATGGATCTAATCGCTTATAACCATAGCTTGTACGCTCTTCAATTGTCGGCAGAATGTAACGAGAGGTAATCTCATTGACCTTATTTAGATCTGGCTTCATCGCGAGGTTCCTCCACTTCCAGATACTTGGCCCGCTGATTTAACTACGTGGTCAACAAATCCATACTCTTTGGCTTCAGCGGCTGTAAACCAGCGATCTCGATCTGAATCTTCCGTAATAATCTCAGCCTTTTGTCCAGTGTGAAAGGCGATTAATTCAGCCATACTTTTCTTAGTAAAGCTCATCTGTTCTGCTTGAATTTTAATATCTGAAGCTGTACCACCAATACCACCAGATGGTTGGTGCATCATGATGCGCGCGTGTGGAAGTGCGTATCTTTTTCCAGCAGTTCCAGCACATAACAAAAATTGGCCCATTGAAGCAGCAAGTCCCATGGCAACTGTTGCCACATCGTTTTTGATGTATTGCATCGTGTCATAAATAGCCATACCAGCTGAGATTGAACCACCGGGAGAATTAATGTAAAGGTAGATATCTTTTTCTGGATCCTCAGCCGCTAGCAATAACATTTGCGCACAAATGGCATTGGCCATTGAATCTTCCACCACTGATCCAAGGAAAATAATTCGCTCTTTTAAAAGGCGTTGATAAACCTGATCATCAAGTCCACCGCCAGTTGTTGCAGCTCGTGGGGTATTGCTTAGCTCCACCGGTTATCTCCCTTTTGTTATTTTTTCGATATTAATACTGTCTAGACCTTAACAATCTTTTGTCGAAAATGCTTCCCCAACTGAGCCTGGGATCTGTTCGCCGTCAGCGATTATTCGCTTTTGTTCTCAGAATCACTCTTTGGGGCCAGGGCCTGAATATCTACCTGCTTGCCAGATTTATCAACAATCTTAACTTTGCCTAAAACCTGTGCCAATGCTTTTGCGCGTGCTACTTCAGCCACCATTGTTGTAATTTGGCCAGCTTGCGATACCTCTTTAATAAATTGATCTGGGCTCATGCCATATCTACTTGAAGCCCGAACTAAGTACTCAGTTAATTCAGATTCATTTACCGATACCGCCTCGGCCTTCACAATTGAGTCAAGTAAAAATTCACGGGTAATTGTCGCTTTTACCTCTTCATTTACCTCAGCGCGATGTTTATCATCTGCTAGGCGACCCTCTTTTTCTAAGTGGTCATTTACCTCAGCCTCAATAATTTCTGCCGGTAGTGGAATTTCAACGGTTGTAGTTAATTTCTCAACTAGAAGATCTCTAGCTTGCGCGCCCTGCTCTAACTCCTTTACGCGCTGTAATCTGTTACTTAAATCCGCTTTTAACTCAGCTAAGGTTTCAAACTCAGATGCTAATTTTGCAAATGCATCATCTAATGGTGGCAGCTCACGTTTTTTTACCGCCTTTAGTGTTACCTGCACACTTGCCTTTTGACTCTCTGGCATGCCAACTAGTGCAGTTTCAAAACTCTTACTCTCACCAACCTTTAACCCAATTAATGCCTCATCTAAGCCCTCAATCATTGAGGCTGAGCCAACCTCATATGAAATCTCATTAGCACTTCCACCATCAATCTCTTTGCCGCCATCTGTTGCTAGTAAATCAATACTTACAAAATCACCTGACTCAACAGTTTTTTCTACGGTAGTTAATGTGCCAAATCTAATTTGCAAAGATTCAATCTGCTTATCAAGATCACTATCTGTAACTACAACATCATCAACCTCAATTTTGATCTGGGCAAAATCTGGTAGGGCTATCTCTGGCCTAATATCAACCTCAACGGTAAATGAGAGTTTCTCATTATCTTTTAGCTCGGTAATATCAACATTTGGTCGGCCAATTACCAACACATCATTTTCTTTTGCAGCTTGGGAGTAGAAGTTAGGAAGAGCGGCATTTATCGCCTCATCTAAGACCGCGCCCCGACCCACACGCTGATCAATCATTGCGGCGGGAACTTTTCCTTTTCTAAATCCTGGAATATTTATTTTTTCACTTAAAGTTTTATAAGCCCCATCAATATGGGGTTTTAATTCAGAGAATTCCACATCAATTGAAAGCTTTACTCTGGTTGGTGAAAGTTTTTCAACTGTGCTTTTCAATTAAGCATCCCCTTTTATTTTTTCTTTACTCTGGTCGGGGCGGAGGGATTCGAACCCACGGTCTCCTGCTCCCAAAGCAGGCGCGCTAGCCACTACGCTACGCCCCGAAGGGTGAAAGTCTAAGGGGTCATTTTCCCTTCTCCTAACCAAAGTAATA
>JACCDM010452490.1_pt1 | contig 10018 bp, 12 predicted proteins | sample 7445851 | NCBI WGS metagenome assembly JACCDM01 (sample SAMN15323438, study PRJNA562643) | freshwater metagenome | isolation source: river surface water | place: USA:Blue River Watershed | collected 2017-08-16
CCTAGCGAGCCCTTGTTTCTTGATTCGTCATACAAATCGGTTTAAGGGTTTACAAATTTTGTTTCTGTTTTAGTGGGCGCTGCTACGGCTCCCTAATTTTAATATTGGTGTTCATTTCTATCCATTTATAATTGGGTAAAATAATTTTAAGGCAAAAAAATTTACATTACTTGGTAAGGTGTAATTTGTATTTACTTTTATATAAACTCCAAAGCTCGTAGGTCAAGAAAATTTTATTATAAGCACTGGCGTCTGACTTTTTTATTTCTAATACTAATTTCTCGCCATCTTTTTCAATAACTAAATCCGGTCTAATTTTTTTATTACCAAATTGAATGGTATACTCATCAACAACTTTGTATTGTTGTTTGCCGTACACTCTCTTCAGTTTATCGATGATGTTTGCTTCAGTAGCTTCTTCTTCACCATCGTTTCTAGTAACGTTTCGAACGCTATTGCCTAAGTCATCGTACCAGTATATCTTATGTGTATTATACTTATAGGTACCATCATGAGTTATTATTGCATTTTTTGATCTAGTTTCTATTACAGCATTAATTCTTTGGTACCTAACCATAAGCTGCAATAACTGCTGGTTTATCATTTCAAGTGAAATACGTGATTTTTCGTTCTCATTGAAAAATTTAAAAAATAGTGCATCACTCTTTACATAGTTAAATGGATCAGCAGCAAACTGACGTAATTGAACTTCCACTAAATTTTTCTCCACTGCAATTTCATTAAGTGTTTTAATGAAAACGGAATGCTTCTTTGATGATGCAATCCACGCATTTTTATGCTCACCTTTAGGATGGGTTGGGTTGGAAATGTAGTCCTTAAAAAGCATGGTCATTTCAGGCATTAATTCAAAGTCAATAGCGACACTATATTCTTTAATGAAATCCTCGATGTTTGTATAAACCAATCTATTTTCCATGTCTGTAATTTATGATGGCAAAATTAATGCAACATTCAATACTACCCAAATAAAAGTGGGTAAAATATAATTTAACGCATTAAAATAAAATATAATAATACATATTTTACAATACTTTCAGGGCAAAAAATATTTTTTAAATTCATTGAAAAAATATGTAGACATCCCATCTAATGGAATCAAGTTGATAGTGGACAGCTTAAAATGCCCACCCTGGAAGGATATTTAATCAACTAAACACTCTGGGTATTTTTGTTTGTAAAGCTCAAATAGACCTTCACGCACAATATCGCTTTTCTGACGGCGGGTGATTGAGCACAATCGATCCAATCTATTTTTCTCAACGGTGTCTATTCGTAGTCTAACAAATTCAGATTTGGTAATTAATTTCTTGTTCTTCATGTGTGTGCTTTAATTATAAATACTCCATTTTTATCGAAAGTCGTGATACTTGCCATATTTCTTGTGGCTACATTGGATTTTGCTGAAGTTCCAAGTATTTATTAGAAAATGGAACACTATGGGATACAAAAACAATCAACAAGCAGACATTACCTGCACTAGTAATGAAGACAATAATGATGACAGTTCATTAATTGGAATGCCACCTAATATACTAATGAAGGTATCATGGGCGAAGCAATTGAGATTTCTAACTGTTGAAGATAAAGCTGCTGTTTTTACAAACATGTTTAACTACTACACTGGTGATGCATTAGTTGAGATGAATCCTGTTGCAGAAATGTTCTTTGCTACCGTAACTGAATTATTTGATTATAACATAAACAAATACGAAGACACAGTAAAGCTAAATCGAATAAAAGGTAAGAAGGGTGGTCGTCCACCAAAAGAAACCCGAAATAACCCAACGGGTTTATTGGAAAATCCGAATAACCTAAAAGAGAAAGAAAAAGATAAAGCAAAAGCAATAGATAAAGCAAATGAGAAAGAAATAGATAAACCAGATATAAGAATAGAAAAAGAAAAATTTAGAAAAATTGCAGAGATTGATTTTCGTACCATACCAGATATGGAATCAAAATATTTTTGTTATGATGTTTTGGAACTAGTAGAAAAACTAGGATGGGCTAGGTTTGATCTATTAATGTTTGGTGCTGGTGCAAAAGAGGTGCCGGAGGTATTAAATGATTTCAATTTGATAGAACTAGAACCAATAATTACTAAAACAAAAAGAAGCTATAATTTCTATTTCAATAAATTATTAAAATAAAATGAATCTCAACGAAGAGGTGAGTGGAACGAACCATGACGAAGTCTCACGACTTCAAACCCCATCACCCCAGTTCCGCTCAACCCCTCTTCCCCCAAATTTTCACAAAAACTATTACAAATTTGGTATCAAATTATTGCAGAATTTGTCGTGTGCTAGTGATTGCTAGTTTATCCATTATCAGGAATACTTTGAATATTCTTTGTATTTCATGAGTGTCGATGGATATATCGGAATCGAAAAGATAATCGAAATTTCGGGACATAAAATGGGTCTGTGGGGGTTGTGTAATATCCATCCCATTCGTGAAATGAGCTCAATAAAAATATTTTTTCAAATTGAGTACAAATGTATCACATCGTAGTATTTATATTAAACAACAACTATGAAATTAGAACCACTAGCAAACGTTAAGAAAGCGAATCGATTGAAAATGATTATAACAACAGAACAACTACATGCACTTGCACAAAACGTCATCAACGAACAAGAGCAAGGGAAAATAAAAAGAACTTATCTAGTTAAACAAAATACCAATGACAAGAAGAATTAGAAAAAGAGTTGAAATCAAGTATCCTGAAATTGCAGTGTTTGCATTATCCAAAGGGTCTCAAATGAATGAACGAGTGCATAAGGGTCAAAGTTATAATTACATGTTAAACATGATTGAAACTCTAATGAGAAAAAGTAATGTGGTAAGCGGGAAGGTTGGAATATCGGGTTATAAGGAAGACGTTGCTGCATACCTGGCAGCTTTATTAGAGGTGTATTTTTACAAGGACATGGAAATAGATTTGATGGAAGATATTAACGAATATGATCCTGATATTGTGCCAAACAACTTTTATTAAGGATCATGAAAGTGTTGAATTTCATAACAGCAACAACTTTAACCTTTTATGCTTTGCCACCAAATATTCGGCGCAGATCATGTTGCGGATTTTGTTTGGCACCATATAAATACACTAGCAATTTCTCGATGTTGCTAGTTTAAGTGCTAGACATTTGTTAATTTATCAAATCTTAAACCCTCGTTTATGTTTTGATATTCTGGTTCATTTATCTTAGCCAGAAACATAAATAATGGAAAATTATATCGCTTATGTCCGCACAAGTACAGGAAGACAGGTGTTAGGCTTAGAAGAGCAACAGTTAAGAATTAATCAATTTATTCAATCAACAGGAGATAATTTAATTGAAATTGTTATGGAGCAAGAGAGCGGTAAAAATAACAACAGAGTAAAATTAGATTACGCTACCAACCTTTGTATAAAACACGGATACACCCTTTTATTTACCAAATTAGACAGGTTAAGTAGAGAAGTGGAGTTCTTATTCACTTTGAGAAATAAGGGTGTTAAACTTCGTTGTATTGAACTTCCTGAACTTAATACACTTACACTTGGAATATTTGGTTCTGTTGCACAATGGGAAAGAGAACTCATATCCAATAGGACAAAAAGTGGATTGGCAGCTTTAAAAGCTAGAGGAGTTAAATTAGGCTCACCTAAAAATCTTACAGATGCTGCTCGTGAAAAGGGGGTTGAATCAATTATTAAAAAAAGGGTTGAAAATGAAAATTGGAAAATGGCTAAAATGTTTATTGAGCATTTCCAAATGAAATATGGGTATATAAATTATACTAAAGTTTCTAAGGAGTTGAATATCAATGGATATAAAACCAGAAACGGTAAGCTATTCAGTCCTTCAACAGTTAGAAGGTTGAGTTAAATAAAATTTTCTTTGTTTAACTAAAAATATAGTTATAATATTGACTAATAATTTAGTTACAAAGTAAAATATTAAACTATGAAAAAACTGACACAAGCTGAAGAACAAATTATGCAAGCCTTATGGGCATTGGATAAAGGTGGATATATAAAAGATGTTTTAGAGGCGATAGATGAGCCAAAGCCTCATCATAATACTGTGGCAACTCTTTTAAAGATTTTAGTAGAGAAAGAGTTTGTTGGAATTCAAAACCCAAACAGAAACAATTTTTATCATCCTTTGGTGAGTAAGGGAGCATATTCTGCTAAAAGAATTGAGGGCTTGACTAAAAGCTACTTTGAAGGATCCTACTCAAATGTAGTTTCCTTTTTAGTAGATAGAAAACAAATGACAATACAGGATTTGGAATTGCTTTTAAAACAATTAAAAAACAAAAATCATGACTAGTCAAATTGTAATTACATATATACTCAAAACAATATTAATATCAGGTATATTTTTCGCTTATTATTGGATTGCGTTAAGAGATAAGAAATTTCATTATTACAACAGATTTTATCTATTGACCGCATCTATAATGAGCTTAGTTATTCCCCTGTTTAAGTTTAATTGGTTTACAGTTGAAGAGCCAGTCTTGTATAGTTCTAATGAAATCATTCAATATATTTTACCAATTTCTAATGTCAATGAAAGTATTCAATTAGATTGGATAGATTATTCTTTAGTTATAGGAGGTATTGTAGCTGTTGCTTTATTAAGCATACTGCTATTAAATGTTATAAAAATTCAATTACTAAAAAGAAAGAGTGATGTAACTCAAATGGAGGGGTTTGATTTTATTAATACCAATGACGATAATGCGCCTTTCTCTTTTTTGAATAATTTATTTTGGAAAAAATCTATTTCATTAAAAGAAGAAGGTGGTCAGCAAATTTTCAAACACGAAATTACCCATATACAGCAAAAGCATACCTGGGACAGAATATACTGCCAATTTATTGCTTCCATTTTTTGGATGAATCCGTTTAATTGGATCATTCAAAAGGAATTAACTACTATTCATGAATTTATAGCAGATGAATTAGCAGTAGGAGATAGTAATGTAGAAGCCTTTGCTAAAATGCTATTACAGACACATTATGGAAATCATTTTTTAAATCCAACACACCATTTTTTTTATTCATCCATTAAACGACGATTAACTATGTTAACAAAATCAACCAACACAAAATACTCTTACCTAAGAAGGGTAATGGTATTGCCAATTTTAATTGCAACTGTTTGTTTAGTGTCTATTAAGGTAAATGCAAGTGATAAAATTGAGAAATCTGCTAAAGCAATTCAAAATACTATTGATTTATTAGTGAATGATACTACAAAGCCAAAAAAGATAACACCTCCAACACCGCCAAGTCCCCCTACACCACCAACACCGCCAAGTCCCCCTACACCACCAAATTTAGAGTCGTCTGGTTTAAGACCTGGTCAATTGAGAGTGACATCCAAAACATCAACTGATACGCTTGTTTTTACATCTTCTGGAAGTAATAAAGGAAAATTCTCAAATGCAATTTTAACAACAAAAGATAAACAAAAAGTATTATATGCATTAGAGAAAAAGGGCAATGTGGTCATTGAAAAGAAAACCGAAAACGGATCAGAAAAATATATTATTGTAGATAATAATAAACTAAGTCCCAATGCCAAACCACTTGTTTATGTAGATGGTGTTAAGTTTACTGAACAGGAAATGAATGCTATTTCTCTTAGTGATATTGAATCAGTAAGTGTATTAAAAGGAGAACAAGCAATAAAAAAATACGCTGATGATGGTAAATTTGGAGTTATGGAAATTAAATTAAAACATAAGAATTAATTTCAATCTCTGCGGGAGGAAAACTCACCCTTATCCATTTTCTTAAACTTCAATCTAATTAATTATGAAAAAAAATAACATCATCATTATAATGCTTTTCGTTTTAAATTCATCTTATGCTCAAAATGGAAATTATCGAATTAAATATTTATTAGACTTTCAAAAAGATTCATTAGATACACAAAGTGTTAATAGAGAAATTATGTACCTAGATATAATTAATAATGTATCAATTTTTCAATCTGAAAATTTATTTAAAAAAGATTCAATTTCTTCAACAGATAATCCTTATTCATTATTTGGTTTACCAAAGCCTGAATTCAAATACAAGATTGTTAAAGAAGATAATATTTGTAACTATTTTGTTGATTATTCTCCATCGCACAGATTTTATGTTGAAAATATTGATAAAGTAGAATGGAATTTTATCAATGATACAATTAAAACTATTGAAAATTTCAAATGTAAATTAGCAAAAACTACTTTTAAAGGCAGGAATTATTTTGCTTGGTACTCAATTGAAATACCAATAAATTCAGGTCCATACAAATTTAATGGTTTACCTGGATTAGTTCTTGAATTATTTGACAGTAAAAAACATTATCATTTCCAATTGCTTTCTATGAAAGAAATGCAAAATATGAAAAACTATACAGAGAGAAAAAAATACACTAAAATATCAAAACAAGATTTGATACAACTACAAAATAATATAAAAATTAAACCTTCTATTATTTTATCTAATTCAAACCTCAATTTGCCAAAAGAAGGTATGGATAAATATGATAATAAGCACCGTGAATTAAATAAAAAATTTAACAACCCAATAGAACTAACTGAATAGATGAATAAATTATTTTGGCTAATTATTTTCATAAGTAATACTATTTATTCCCAAACAACAATTAAGGGTACAATTTCTAATAATAGCAACAAAGCAATTTCAAATTCAAGTGTCTTAATACTTCAAAAAGCTACAAATGAGGTTATTACTTATGCTATTTCAGACAGCAAGGGTTTTTATAGTTTTACTTTCTCATCATCTTACAATGAAATTGATATTCAGGTAAGATGTATGGGCTATGAAACTATCACAGAAACTATTAAAAATATTTCGCAAACTAAAAATATTAGTCTAAAAGATAAGTCATTTGAGTTAAAAGAAGTCATTGTAAAATCATCGCCAATTATTAAGAAAGGTGACACTATTCAATATTCTGTCAATTCATTTTCAAAAGAACAAGATAGAAGTATAGGAGATGTTTTAAAACGAATGCCAGGCATTGAAGTTTTGAGTGATGGAAAAATTCTATATCAAGGAAGACCAATTAATAAATATTATATTGAGGGTTTAGATTTACTAGAAGGTAAATACAATTTAGCAAACGAAAATTTGCCATTTAAAGAGGTTGCACAAGTTCAAATTTTAGAAAATCATCAACCTATTAGAGCTTTAGATAGTTTGAAATTTTCAGACCAAGCGGCTTTAAATATCAAACTCAAAAATGCTTATACCTTTACAGGTCAAGCTCGTCTAGGAAGTGGTTTTAGTCCTTTGCTTTGGGATGCCAATATTACACCAATGCTTTTTACAAAGAAAACGCAAATGCTTGCTACTTACCAAGCTAATAATACTGGAGATAATGTTGCCTCTCAACTCAAAAAATTAACTATTGAAGATTTATCCAATCAACTTGAAAATATTTCTGAAAAAACAGATTGGTTGAGTATTCAACAATTAGCCACCCCGAATTTTTCAGAAAAAAGATGGTTAGATAATAATATCCATTTACTATCTGGAAATTATTTGCAAAAACTTAATAATAATTACGAACTGCGAGTAAATTTATCATACTTAAATGATTATCAACAACAAAGAGGTTATACTAATACAGAGTTTATTACACCTGTTAATACTATTACTATATTAGAAGAAAAATATAACCAATTATTTTATAATTCATTGCAAACAAATATTACTCTACAAAAAAATGCTGATAAAAATTATTTCAAAAACAGCTTTGAGTTTCAAGGATTTTGGGATAATCAAAGAGGTAATATTGTATTAAATAATGAACAAATAAAGCAACAATTAAATAATGAGTTTTTTAGAATTTCCAATCAGTTAAAAAACATCTTTCCTTTGGGTAAACAAATGATAACTTTAAACTCTTATGTAGGTCTAAACAAAACACCACAATCATTAAATGTAAACCCTGGTCAATTTGAGACTATACTAAACAATAACCAACCATATGATGAAGTTACACAGCAAGTGGATTTAAATACTTTTTATACCAATAATTCTATTAGTTTTACAAAAGCAATAAAAAGATTTTCTATAGAACCAAAAATTGGATTTCAAATAGAAAATCAACAACTTAATAGTGAAATTTTCACATCAGCAAACAATAATTTAGGTAGTGAATTTTCTAATAATTTAGATTGGTTTCGTTCTAAACTTTATTTAAATCTTACAACCCAATATAAAAAAGATAAATGGCGTATTGAATTAACTACGCCATTTAATCATCATATCTATCAAGTTAAAGACAACCCTTTGCAAACTTCAGAACAAATAAATAGGTTAACTTTTGAACCACGATTATCTGCTGTTTATGAAATTAGTTCATTTTGGAAAATTAACTCTTCAATTAATTTTTCAAATCAATTTGGCACAATAAATCAATTACATTATGCTTATATTTTACAAAATTATAGAAATTTGCAACGAATAAATGCATCAATTCCTCAAAATTCTAATCAAAATTTGACCTTTGGGCTTGTGTATCGCAATCCCATTAAAACTCTATTTTGGAATGTAATGTATATGAATAGTAAGAGTGTAAATAATTTACTCTATCAAACTCAAATTTTAAGTAACGGAGCCACTGAATTACAAGCAGTCGAACATTACAATAACAGAAATAATCACAATATTTCAACAAGAGCTAGTAAATATTTTAGTAAAATAAAATCTAATATTACACTAAATGCAACTTTTGGTTTTCAAGATTTTCAACAACTAATAAACAACAATTTAACAGATATAAAAAATCAAAATCTAACCTTTGGTAATAAAATAGATATTGATATTACAGACAAAATTAATGTTGAATATCAAGCTAACTGGACATTTTCAAAAAATAAAGTGCAAAACCAAGAAAATCCCACAATAACACAACAAAGCCATAACTTTAACCTAAATCTCTTTCCAGCAAAAAATCAATATTTTGCAATAAAATCAGAATATATTAATAATAATTTGTTTACAGAAAGAACAGAAAATATATTCACGGACTTAATTTACAGATATACCATTTCAAAAAAGAAAATAGATTTAGAATTTCAATTATCAAATTTATTCAACACAACAAATTACAGAACTATTAACATAAGCAATTTTAGTTATGTAGAAACAAATTTTAATTTAAGACCAAGACAAATGTTATTTAAAGTAAGATTTACGCTATGAAGACAAAAAAGGCTTCATAAAGACATGCTGCTTTAGGTCGCCAACACCGGAGCCAGTTTATAAGAATTTGCAGTTGATGTTAGGGCTATTTTATATACCATGCTTAAGAACCAGTAAATGCAATTGCCGACCTAATTTGGTCGGTTATTTTTTATTTCTAAAACTATTTTATTATAGAAAAATAATTCATTAGCACTAATTTGCATCCATGAAAAACATACTCATTCTTATTACTTTTTTATCGATTTTCAATACTGCCAACTCGCAAATAGAGAAAGAAAACTATAAACAAGTATCTACAAGATTTGTCTCATTTTATAATGTTGATAAAAATGACAGTATTGTAGCAATGTTTTCCCCGGAAATGAATGCTGCTTTACCACTTGATAAATTTTCTCAGGTGAGTGCAGGGTTAAAATCGGTTTTTTAATAATTAACTTCCTTCCATTTGTCAGGAAGTTCCCTCAATGTTCCATGCGGAGCAGTAAAAGTGTGATTTAACTAATATTGTGATCAAATACACCATAATGACTTAGGTATAAGCTAAAACTCAAGATTTTAGGTTATACCAAGTGCTGCAACTTAGGTGCGTAAGGGGAGCCACACTGGACAAGCCATCAGCAATGATGGCTTTTTCTTTGTCTGTCAGTGAGTTAGGCTAGTTGCATCTTTTTTTTTTATTTTTAAGAAATAAAATATTTATATGCCTTTTGTATCTGTAACAAGACTTCGTGTAAAATCCATATTCTTTCTAATCCCCTTTATGAG
>JACCDM010118083.1_pt1 | contig 10009 bp, 9 predicted proteins | sample 7445851 | NCBI WGS metagenome assembly JACCDM01 (sample SAMN15323438, study PRJNA562643) | freshwater metagenome | isolation source: river surface water | place: USA:Blue River Watershed | collected 2017-08-16
CGGCGCCGTCCTGACGCGACAACGACCGACTAGCCCCCTTGCGCTCAGCGGCCTGACAGGGCATCCGCCCGGTCCATAAGAATTTAACCGGGCAGGCGAGTCCAACCCTCTGCCCTAGCGAAAGAGATTATGATGCGCGTCGTATCCGGCATTCAGCCCACAGGCAGCCTTCACCTTGGCAATTATTTGGGCGCAATCCGCAATTGGGTGCGGATGCAGGATGAAGTTGCGGGCGATTGCCTTTACTTCTTAGCAGATTTGCACGCCATCAGCCTACCGCATGACCCCAAGGAATTGGCGTCCAATACGCGCGAAATGGCAGCGGCACTTGTTGCGTGCGGCATTGATACCGATCGGTCAATTCTGTTTAACCAAGCCCGCGTTCCCGCCCATGCAGAGCTGCAATGGCTGCTGAATGGCACGGCGCGCATGGGCTGGCTCAACCGGATGACGCAGTTTAAGGACAAGTCCGGCAAGAACCGCGAGGGCGCGTCCATTGCGCTCTTCACCTACCCTGTCCTTCAGGCAGCCGATGTGCTGCTCTATCAAGCAACGCACGTGCCCGTTGGCGAAGACCAAAAACAGCATTTGGAATTGGCGCGCGACATTGCGCAGAAGTTTAACAATGACTTCGCAACTGAAGAGGCCCCCATTTTCACCCTGCCCGATCCGATTATTCCAAAAAGCGGGGCGGCCCGGATTATGAGCCTGCGCGATGGCAGCGCCAAAATGTCTAAGTCTGATCCGTCTGATATGAGCCGCATCAACCTGACCGACGATGCCGACACCATCATGCAAAAAGTCCGCAAGGCAAAGACGGATCCGGAGCCCCTGCCCAGCTCTGCTGAAGGTTTGGAAGGGCGCCCAGAAGCGCTGAACTTGGTCGGCATTTACGCGACTATGGCAGAGGAAAGCGTGGATGCCGTGCTGGCCCGCTTTGGCGGCCAAGGCTTTGGCGCGTTTAAGCCCGCATTGGGGGAATTGCTGGTGGAAACGCTGCGGCCCATTATTGATCGGTTTAATGATCTGCGCACGGATACTGCGGCGCTCGATGCCATTTTGATTAAAGGCGCAGACCGCGCGGCAGCACTTGCGGCACCCACTTTGGCTGCCACTTATCAAGCGCTTGGGTTGCAACGATAAGGAACGCATGAGATACCGTTCAACCTTCATTCAGCACAGCTTAGGGATGATCGCTGAGCAGAATGGCCAACGGGTCTCCGTCATCCGAGGAATACGTCTATGTCGCGATTTGTGAATCTGTTGCGTGTTGCAGCTCCGGTGATGCTTCTTGGTCTGTCCGCCTGTGCGCAGAATTTCGATGCCCGCGTCAGCCGCTTTCAACAAATGCCAGCGCCGCAGGGGCAAAGCTTTACCGTCACATCTGATGATCCGCAGCTCAATGGCGGGTTAGAATTTGGCAGCTATGCCCAATTGGTTGCCGGCAAGCTGACTGGCCTTGGCTTCCGCCCGGCCGCCAGCGGCGAAGCGCCTGCCTTAGTCGTGAAAATGACCTATGGCGTTGACCGTGGCCGTGAAAAGGTGCGCAGCGTTCCCGGATCAACCTTCAATCGCTGTGTGGGCTATTATGATCCGTGGTGTGGCGGCTTTGGCTATTGGGGCCATGGCTGGCGTGGACGCTATTATGGCTATTATCCCGGCTTTTATGATCCCTTCCTCTTCGGCCCCGGCGGCCTGAATGACAGCATTGAAAGCTATACGGTGTTCACCAGCCAGCTGGATTTGCGGATTGAACGGGCGGGAACTGGCGAGCGCGTTTTTGAGGGCAAAGCGCAAGCCCAGTCCCTCAATAATAACTTAAGCTATCTCGTGCCCAATTTGGTTGAAGCCATGTTCACGGGCTTTCCCGGCAATAATGGTGAAACTGTGAAAATCACGGTGCCGCCGCCGCCCAAAAAGGCGCGCTAAGCCCGAACATCTCGGCATAAAAAAGCCCGCCCCTGACACAGGAGCGGGCTTTTTCGTAACATAGAAGAAGAACAGCGACTTAGTCTAAATTGGGTCGCAGCCAACGCGTTGCCGTTTCCAAATCGACACCTCGGCGCGCTGCATAATCTTCCAACTGATCCTGCCCAATGCGGGCAACACCAAAATATTCGCTGTCCGGGTGGCCAAAGTAGAAGCCAGAAACCGCGGCTGTCGGCAGCATGGCAAAGCTTTCCGTCAACACAAGGCCAGCTGTGTCGCCCGCCTTTAGCAGATCAAACAAAATTGGCTTGTGGCTATGATCTGGACAGGCCGGATAGCCCGGCGCTGGACGAATGCCGCGATATTCTTCGCGGATCAAAGCCTCATTGGTCAATTGCTCGCCCGGCGCATAGGCCCACAGCGTGGTGCGCACATGCTGGTGGAGCCGCTCTGCAAAGGCTTCGGCAAACCGATCAGCCAAGGCCTTGAGCAGAATATCTTGATAATCATCATGCGCGGCTTTGAAGCGCGCAACATGCGCATCAATACCATGAATGCCAACAGCAAAGCCGCCCATCCAATCGCCATCAGGGCTAATGAAGTCCGCCAAGCACATATTGGCGCGATCACGGCTTTTGCGGATCTGCTGGCGCAAGAAGCTGAAGGTCACATGCCGTTCTTCTTCCGGCAGATGGACAACCACATCATCGCCATCGCGTGCGCACGGCCATAAGCCGACAACGCCCCGCGCCGTCAGCCATTTTTCAGCGATGATCGTGTCGAGCATCTTATTGGCATCGGCAAACAAGTTGCGGGCGCTTTCGCCGACAATGTCGTCCTCAAGAATGGCGGGATAGGTGCCATGCAATTACCACGCGCGGAAGAAGGGTGTCCAATCAATCACCTCACGCAGGTCAGCGAGAGACCACTCGTCAAACACATGAAGGCCCGGCTGGGCAGGCGGCGGCGCTTTATGGGCCATGTCTGCCACAAAGGCGTTGGCGCGCGCATCTGCCAGGCTCAACAGCACATTGGCTTCCTTGCCTGCCCGCACATCGCGGACATGCTGATACTCTGCCTCAATTCCCGCCACATAGCCATCGCGCTGCGTGTCCGACAGCAATTGCGAGGCCACACCTACAGCACGGCTGGCATCGAGCACATGGATGACGGGCCCATCATAGACTGGATCAATTTTAAGCGCAGTGTGAACCTTAGATGTCGTCGCCCCACCAATCAGCAGCGGAATATTAAAGCCCGCGCGCTGCATTTCCTCAGCGACGGTCACCATTTCATCGAGCGACGGCGTGATGAGGCCAGACAGGCCGATGATATCCGCGTCATGCTCTTTCGCCGCAGCCAAGATATTGGGCCATGGCACCATCACGCCCAAGTCAATGACTTCATAGCCATTACATTGCAGCACCACACCCACGATATTCTTGCCAATATCATGCACATCGCCCTTCACCGTTGCCATGATGATGCGGCCTTTGGCCTTTTGCCCCTCAGCCTTTTCTGCCTCGATAAAGGGAATAAGGTGGGCCACGGCCTTTTTCATCACGCGCGCGGATTTGACGACTTGGGGCAAGAACATTTTGCCCGAACCGAACAAATCCCCCACCACGTTCATCCCGTCCATCAACGGGCCTTCAATCACCTCAATCGGGCGGGTCGCTTGTTGACGCGCTTCTTCCGTATCTTCGACAATATAGGCGTCGATCCCTTTGACGAGGGCATGTTCCAGCCGCTTCGTCACATCCCAGCCGCGCCATTCTTCCGCGGCCTTTTCGGCCGCCGCATCCGTGCCCTTGAACCGCTCGGCCAGCGTAATCAGCCGCTCGGTTGCATCTGCACGGCGGTTGAGGATCACATCTTCACAAGCATCGCGCAATTCAGGGTCAATGGTGTCATAAACATCCAATTGCCCGGCATTAACAATGGCCATATCCATCCCTGCTGGGATGGCGTGGTAAAGGAATACGCTGTGCATCGCGCGGCGCACCGGCTCATTCCCGCGAAAGCTGAACGACAGGTTCGATAGCCCGCCCGAGATATGGACATAGGGGCAACGTGCCTTAATTTCCCGCGCTGCCTCAATGAAATCAACGCCGTAACCATTATGCTCTTCAATGCCCGTGGCAACGGCGAAGACATTGGGGTCAAAGATGATATCTTCGGGCGGAAAGCCGATCCCCGTCAGCAGCTTATAGGCGCGTTCGCAGATTTCGACCTTGCGATCTTTGGTATCCGCCTGGCCTTTTTCATCAAAGGCCATGATGACGACAGCTGCGCCATAGGCCATGCATTTGCGCGCCTGCGCCAGAAAGGCTTCTTCGCCTTCCTTCATGCTGATCGAATTCACAATGGGCTTGCCGGAAACGCATTTCAGGCCCGCTTCAATGACATCCCATTTCGAGCTGTCGATCATCACCGGCACGCGCGCAATATCAGGCTCGGCGGCGATCAGCTTCAAAAAGGTCGTCATCGCTTCAACAGCGTCGAGCAGACCTTCATCCATGTTCACGTCAATGATCTGCGCGCCATTTTCGACTTGCTGGCGCGCGACATCGACCGCCTTGGCATAATCACCCGCAAGGATCAGCTTTTTAAACGCGGCAGAGCCGGTCACATTGGTCCGCTCGCCCACATTGACGAAACGCGCACTGGCTTGAGTATCAGTCATTCGTATAAAACCTTGCAGGAGGCAGATCAGGCCGCAATTGTCATGGGCTCAAGCCCGGCGAGCCGTGTCATCACAGGGGGTTCAGGCAGACGACGCGGGGCAATGCCTGTCACCACCTTGTGCATTGCAGCGATATGGCCCGGGGTTGAGCCACAACAGCCGCCCAGAATATTCACCTGCCCGGCCTCTGCCCATTCGCGAACAAAGGCCGCTGTTTGTTCAGGCAGCTCATCATATTGACCCAATTCGTTGGGCAGGCCAGCATTGGGGTATACCATGATCAGCGTTTCCGCGATGCCCGCCAGCAGCTTCACATGCGGGCGCAACTGTTCCGCCCCGAAGGAACAATTAAGGCCAATCGTCACAGGCTTTGCGTGGCGGACTGCATACCAGAACGCCTCAACAGTATGGCCCGACAAGTTCCGGCCCGACAAATCGGTGAGTGTCATGGAAATCATCAGCGGCACATCCCGGCCCAGCGCGTCCTGCGCCTCGAGCACGGCCATAATCCCGGCTTTGGCGTTGAGCGTATCAAACACCGTCTCAATGAGGATGAAATCCGCCCCGCCTTCCAGCAAAGCATCAACTTGTTCGCGATACACGTTTTTCAGCGTATCAAAATCAATCTCGCGATAGCCCGGATCATTCACATCGGGCGAGAGCGACAATGTCTTGTTGGTTGGGCCAACAGCGCCTGCCACAAAGCGCGGACGACCATCTCGCGCTTCATATTCATCCGCCAGTCGCCGCGCGATCTGCGCATTGGCAATGTTCAAATCACGCACCAAATGCTCCGCGCCATAATCCGCTTGGCTGATCTGGGTAGAGCTGAAGGTGTTGGTCGAGATAATGTCGGACCCGGCATCGAGATAGCTGCGGGCAATTTTTTCAATCACATCAGGCCGTGTCAGCGCCAATATGTCGTTATTGCCCTTCTGGTCATGCGAGAGGCCAAGCTGGCCCGCATAATCGGCCTCGCTCAGGCCAAAGGTTTGGATCTGCGTGCCCCAGGCACCGTCCGTCATCAAAATACGCTTTTGGGCTTCGGCCAATAGCCGGGTGCGGGCAGACATGGATCAGGCTCCTTGCGGCCGCAGGCCCAGCAAATGACAAATGGCATAGCTGAGTTCGGCTCGGTTCAATGTGTAGAAATGGAAATTGCGGACACCGCCAGCATAGAGTTTACGGCACATTTCGGCGGCAATTGTGGCTGCAATCAGCTGACGTGCAGCGGGATGATCATCCAGCCCCTCAAACAGCCGGTCCATCCAATCGGGAATAGTTGCGCCACAGGCGGCCGCGAATTTGCGCGCTTGGGCCACGTTGGAGACGGGCAAAATCCCCGGCACAATTTCTGCCTCAATGCCCGCTGCTGCTGCCGCATCGCAAAAGCGGAAAAACACTTCGGGCGAAAAGAAAAACTGGCTGATCGCGCGCGAGCCGCCTGCATCGAGCTTGCGCTTCAGATTGTCCAAATCAGACGCCGCAGAAGCCGCCTCAGGGTGTTTTTCAGGATAAGCCGCCACCGAAATTTCAAACGGCGCAATCTCGCGCAAGCCTGCCACCAATTCAGCCGCCGAGGCATAGCCTTGTGGGTGCGGCACAAAGGGCTGGCCCAATTCTGGCGGATCGCCACGCAGGGCCACAATATGACGCACGCCTGCATCCCAATAGCTTTGAGCGATTTCCGCAATTTCAGCCTTGCTAGCCGCCACGCAGGTCAGATGAGCCGCGGCAGGAATGCGGCTTTGTGAGGCAATGCGTGCAACAGTGGCATGCGTGCGTTCGCGCGTTGATCCACCTGCCCCATAGGTAACGGAAACAAACCGCGGCCCCAATGGCGCTAAGGTTTCAAAGCTTTGCCAGAGTTGCTCTTCCATTTTCTCCGATTTGGGAGGGAAGAATTCAAATGACACCTGCGCATCGCCTGCCAAATCGGCAAAAAGTGGCGCATCCAGCGCACGACGGGCTTCTTCCAAATCCGTTAACGACATGCTCATCCGCTTATCACCTGCAAAGTCTTTGCTTCCAGCCGACGCGCCAGCCAGAGTTTTACGGTCAGCGCGCTGCCCGCCAATTCATGTGTCTGCACCATCTGGAGGCCAGCTGCCCGGCACCAATGGGCAATTTGATCATCCGAGAAGCCAAGGCGGGCATGGGCATCCTGCGCCCGCAACTCCTCATGGCTGTGCGGCGCAAAATCTACAATCAGCAATCGGCCGCCGGGCGCCATGATCCGCGCCAATTCCAGTATCGCGGCTTCTGGCGCTGGCAGATAATGCAGCACTTGGTGCAGCAGCACCGTATCAACGATACCCGTGTCGAGCGGCAGGGCCATGATATCCCCTTGCCGCAATTCCCAGCCATCCACGCCCGTCACAGTCAGCTTGCCGCGCGCAACGCGCAACATTTCTGGGCTGCGGTCAATGCCAATGGCATGGCGGGCTTGGTTGCCAAACAGCTCAATCATCCGGCCCGTGCCTGTGCCAATATCCACCAGCGTGCCCAGCGTGTCGGCGCCCAACACGCGGCGCATTGCAGCTTCCACGTCCGCCTCAGGCACATGGAGCGAGCGTAAACTATCCCAATGGTCGGCATGGTCGGCAAAATAGCGTTCGGCAGCAGCGGCGCGATCGGCCCGAACGGCTGCCAAACGTGCGGCATCAGCAATGTGCCAATGGTCTTCACCCAAGGCTGAAATCCAAGCGTCAATTGCCTGAAATAATGGGCCGGTGACCAAATTGGGGCCAGGTGCAATAAACACCCAACTGCCTTCTTTGCGCCGTTCTGCAACGCCCGCATCACATAGAATTTTAATATGGCGCGAGACACGCGGTTGGCTTTGCGCCAGCACCTGTGCCAATTCTCCAACAGACAATTCCATCGTGCGCAATAATTGCACGATCCGCAGCCGGGTCGGGTCCGCCAACGCGCGGAAAATGTCGAGCATCTTGGCCATGATTTAAGGACATAAAGAATTCTTTATATCCGGTCAACGGCTTTGCGATAGGTTGCGCGCCCTGCCCTTTATTTCAGGCCCAGTTGGGCGATGCGAAAGGCAATTGCCAAGCCAAAATGGAAAGGTTACCTCTGCTGAACACCACGGGACATGGCTGTGCCATCCCGTGGCAAATGTTTAATTCCTTGCCTCATGTTTAAAGGGTGCCTCATGAAAAAGTCGATCCTCGTGCCAGTCATCCTCTTTGCGTCGCTTGGCCTTTCAGCCTGTGGCGGCAAGGCCGTGGATGATGCGTCCAATGCAGAAGTCGCGTTGAACGAAACCATGGAACCAGTGCTGAACGAGCCTGTTGAAGCCCTGCCTGTTGCTAATGAAGCTGTGGCCAACGCCACCAAGGACGTCGTGGCAGACGCAGCCGACAATGCAAAGGATGCGGCAAAAGCGGCCGCTGAAGCCGCTGCCAATCATATGTAAGGCAGCAATTTCGTTGGATTGCACAAGGGGCTGCCTCGCAAGAGCGCAGCCCTTTTTACTAGGGACAAGGACATGCAGACCACCCGGCCCATGCTTGCTCTGTTGCTACTAGCGCTGATGGCTGGGTGCGGCGGTGGAGATGTGCCTGATCCTGCCAGCCTGCCGCGCGATGAGGCGCAGGCGCTCAATGATGCATCTGCCATGCTCAACAGTCGGCAGGATGAAACGCCAGAGCTGCACAGCGCGCCCAGCCCATAGAAAAAGGGCCGAGGCTTAAAGCCCCGGCCCTCTTTAATATTTGCCTGAGCGTTGGACTTAGAAGTCCATACCACCCATGCCGCCACCCGGCATTGCCGGCATTGCGGGCTTATCTTCGGGCAGTTCGGCAATCGTGGCTTCGGTCGTGATCAACAGACCAGCGACTGAGGCCGCGTCTTGCAGCGCCGTACGGACAACCTTGGTCGGATCAATCACGCCCGCCTTCACCAGATTTTCATAGGTGTCGGTTGCAGCGTTAAAGCCCTGAGTTTCGTCATTTTCGCGCAGCAGGTTGCCAGCAACCACTGCGCCATCATGACCGGCGTTCGACGCGATCTGACGGATCGGCGCTTCAATGGCCTTGCGGATGATGTCGATACCACGAGTCTGGTCGTCATTCGCGCCCTTCAGGCCTTCAAGAGCCTTAGTGGCATAGAGCAGCGCAGTGCCGCCGCCGGGAACAATGCCTTCTTCCACAGCCGCGCGAGTAGCGTGCAGCGCGTCATCAACGCGGTCCTTACGCTCCTTCACTTCGACTTCGGTAGCACCGCCAACCTTAATCACGGCAACGCCGCCAGCGAGCTTTGCCAGACGCTCTTGCAGCTTTTCACGATCATAATCGCTGGTCGTGATTTCAATCTGCTGACGAATGGCTTCGGTGCGCGCCTTGATGGCATCTGCTTCACCAGCACCGTCAACAATGGTCGTGTTGTCCTTGTCGATGGTGACGCGCTTGGCCTGACCGAGCATGCCAATGGTCACGCTTTCCAGCTTAATGCCGAGGTCTTCCGAAATCATTTCGCCCTTGGTCAGGATCGCAATGTCTTCGAGCATCGCCTTGCGACGATCGCCAAAGCCCGGTGCCTTCACAGCAGCAACCTTCAGGCCACCACGCAGCTTGTTAACCACCAGGGTCGCCAGCGCTTCGCCTTCAATGTCTTCTGCAATGATGAGGAGCGGACGGCCCGACTGAACGACAGCTTCCAAAATCGGCAGCATCGCTTGCAGGTTCGACAGCTTCTTTTCGTGGATCAGGATGTACGGGTCGTTCAATTCGACCTGCATCTTTTCCGGGTTGGTGATGAAATAGGGCGACAAATAGCCACGGTCGAACTGCATGCCTTCGACGACATCAAGTTCAAACTCGAGGCCCTTGGCTTCTTCAACCGTGATGACGCCTTCTTTGCCAACCTTTTCCATGGCTTCGGCAATTTTTTCGCCGACTTCCTTGTCGCCATTGGCCGAAATGATGCCAACTTGTGCGATTTCGGACGAGCCAGCGACGGGCTTGGAACGGCCCTTCAGGTCTTCCACAACCTTGGTCACGGCCAGATCAATGCCGCGCTTCAGGTCCATCGGGTTCATGCCGGCAGCAACCGACTTCATGCCTTCGCGCACAATGGCTTGGGCCAAAACAGTTGCCGTTGTGGTGCCGTCACCCGCTGCGTCATTGGCCTTCGACGCCACTTCGCGCAGCATCTGGGCGCCCATGTTTTCGAACTTATCCTTCAGTTCGATTTCCTTGGCGACCGAAACGCCGTCCTTGGTGATGCGCGGGGCGCCAAAGCTCTTGTCAATCACAACGTTGCGGCCCTTGGGGCCCAAAGTGACCTTCACAGCATCCGCGAGGATGTCGACGCCGCGGAGAATGCGTTCACGCGCGTCGCGGCCGAATTTTACTTCTTTTGCAGCCATTTGGTTGC
>JACCDM010876973.1_pt1 | contig 10009 bp, 9 predicted proteins | sample 7445851 | NCBI WGS metagenome assembly JACCDM01 (sample SAMN15323438, study PRJNA562643) | freshwater metagenome | isolation source: river surface water | place: USA:Blue River Watershed | collected 2017-08-16
CAACGAGGATGAACACGTTGTCGAAGACGAGCAAATCGATCTAGAACAAATCATCCGTGACGCGGTAGTACTAAATCTTCCGTTCCACCCACTTTGTAGCACTGACTGTTTAGGTTTGTGCGCGGAATGCGGTGTGAAGATGGCTGACAATCCGCACCATGTGCACGAAGCTCCGATTGATTCGCGGTGGAATGCATTGCAAGAACTTCAGAATCAAGAGCTTCATAAAAAGGAAGAGTAAGTACCATGCCAGTACCAAAGAGACGCCTATCTCGTGCACGCACTCACGCACGTCGTTCACAGTGGAAGGCCGCTGAAATTACCTTGGTGAAGACCGTTGAGAACGGTAAGACCGTTTACTCAATGCCTCACCGCGCGAAGCTTGTTTCAGACTCAGCCGGCAACGCGCTGTTCCTTGAGTACAAGGGCCGCAAGGTCGCTGACGCGTAAAACTTTCTAAGTCGCGATGAACCTCAACGTTCTATGCACTCGCTTAGGCGTTGAGATCGAGCCACAGTTGCTCGAACTCGCACTTACCCACCGTTCGTATTCTTACGAACACGGCAACGCACCCAACAACGAACGCCTCGAATTTCTCGGGGACTCGGTGTTGGGTTTTGTCGTTACGGCTCACATTCACGACCTATTGGTTGAGCTGCCTGAGGGAGAGCTAACCAAAGTAAAGAACGCTGTGGTTTCTGCCCGAGCGCTCGCCGGAGTTGCGAGCGATCTTGGCCTCGGCGAATTCTTGCGCCTTGGTAAGGGCGAGGACCAAACCGGTGGTCGCACCAAACTAAATTTGCTCGCCGATACTTTTGAAGCAATCTTGGGGGCTGTCTATGTCTCTAAGGGCCTCGATGAAGCGCGCGGACTCGTTGAGCGTTTTGTTTTTCCGCTCTTGCAAGACACCGATGCACTTCGTGAGAACAGCGATCCTAAAACTACCCTTCAAGAAAAAGTCCAGGAGCAGGGCAAGAGCGCTCCGACATACGAAACCAGCTTTGAAGGCCCTGACCACGATCGTGACTTTCACGCGAAGGTTCTAGTCGATGGTGAAGTAATCGGCGAGGGCATTGGTAAGTCACGCAAGGGTGCCGAAACCGAAGCCGCAATAAACGCCCTAGCTAAAATGCACGGCAAATAGTCACCATGCCTGAACTACCAGAGGTCGAGACTGTTCGAGCTGGACTGGCTCCAGCGCTTACCAATGCAACTGTCATTGGTGTTGATGTCCTAGATTCACGCTCGCTAAAGCGTCACCCCGGCGGGGTTGTAGATTTTCAGCAAACTATGGTTGGCGCCAAAGTACTTGGCGTGGTTCGCCGCGGCAAGTTTCTTTGGCTACCAATTGAGGTAAAGGGTGAAAAGCGCTCGCTCGCTATGGTTGGTCACCTTGGCATGAGTGGGCAAATGCTGCTGAGAAAACCAACAGACCCAGAAGACAAGCTAACTCGGGTGGTAATTCACCTCAATACTTCGCGCGGCAAACAGGTTGAATTCCGTTTTATTGATCAGAGAATTTTTGGCTCGCTGGCCATTGATGAACTGCAGCCAACTGTCGATGGCAAGCCCGGTGGATATAGCGCCGGGGTTGGCAGGGGCAAGCCATGGCAAAACTTAATTCCAATTCAGGCCGCCCACATCACTCGCGACCCGCTAGATGTGGATTTTGACGAGGCGGAAGTGCTTGCCAAATTCAAAAAGAAAAATTCCGGCATTAAGCGGGTCCTGCTTGATCAGCAAACTCTGAGTGGAATTGGCAACATTTACGCTGACGAGGCGCTCTGGCTTACCAGGTTGCACTACGACCAGCCAGCCGCCAGCATTTCATCGGCTAAGGCCAGGGAATTGCTTGAAAACGTGCGGCAGATTTTAGCCAAGGCCGTGCAAGAGGGTGGCACTAGTTTTGATGAGCAGTACAAAAACGTAAATGGCGAGAGCGGGTATTTCGCGGTCTCGCTCAATGCCTACGGAATGACTGGCCTGCCGTGTAATCGGTGTGGACGCGAAATAAAACGAGATTCTTGGATGAACCGTGGCAGTCACTTTTGCCCAAATTGCCAGAAACTCAAGGTTTAGCGACCCTTTCTGCTTCTAAGCGGCTATCGGTGTGGCAAGATCACCCCGCGAAATAAGGTATTTTGGATAGTCGCGGCAGTTGGTCCGCGGTCATTAAATTTGCGAGGGGCGGGGAGTTAGCTTGTATCTCAAGAGCCTCACCCTGAAGGGCTTTAAGTCCTTTGCTCAACCAACCACCTTTGCCTTCGAAAAGGGCGTGACCGCAGTTGTTGGTCCAAACGGTTCCGGAAAATCCAACGTTGTTGACGCGCTTGCCTGGGTAATGGGTGAGCAGGGCGCCAAGAGCCTTCGCGGTGGAAAAATGGAAGACGTTATTTTCGCCGGTACCTCTACCAAAGGTCCATTGGGTCGCGCCGAGGTAATTCTTACTATTGATAACTCCGATGGCGCTTTACCAATTGAATACGCCGAGGTAACAATCTCTCGTACTCTGTTCCGCAACGGTGGCAGTGAGTATGCAATCAATGGCGAGCCAGTGCGTCTGCTTGATGTGCAGGAACTTTTGAGTGACTCCGGTCTTGGTCGCGAGATGCACGTAATTGTGGGTCAGGGTCAGCTTGACTCAGTGCTTCGCGCAACGCCGGAAGAGCGACGCGGTTTCATCGAAGAAGCAGCCGGTATTTTGAAGCACCGTCGACGCAAAGAAAAGACCGAGCGCAAACTAGACGCGATGCAGGCAAACCTAACCCGTTTGAACGACTTGGCCGGTGAAGTTCGTCGCCAGCTGAAGCCGCTGAGCCAGCAGGCAGAGGTTGCGCGTGAGGCTCAGGGAATTGCCGCAGTTGTTCGCGATGCAAAGGCTCGCTTGCTTGCCGCCGACATTTCTGAACTACATCGCGGATTAGAAGAGACCGCAAAGTCTGAGGCCGATCGTCGTGGCGAACGAAATATTCTGCAGAGCCTGCTCGCCGAGAACACCGCAAGACTCGGTCAGCTTGAAGCCGCTCAGGTTTCAACCGAGCTCGATCAGGCACGAAATCTTTCGTACCAATTTGACTCTCTAGCCGAGCGCCTGCGTTCACTGCTATCGATTGCCAACCAGCGAGTTGCCCTTTTGAGTCAGCAGGCGGAAGTTGCAGCAGGTCAAATTGACCCGGCAGCTCTTGATGCCGAGGCCGATCAGGCGATTGCTGCCGCAACTGAACTGCAGGCAACCGTTGAGACTTTGAAGCAAGCCCTGCAAAGTGCCGAAGAATCGCGCAGCCAGGCCCGCGATGCATTAGAAAAGTTTGACAACCAGGTTGCTGAACAAAACGCACTGATCTCAAAGTTTGATCTTGATAAAGCTCGTTTGGCTAACGAGGCAGCAGTTGCGGAATCAAAGTTGGTTAGCGTTCGAGGCGAGGTAGTTCGCCACGAGAGCGCACTTGGTGAAGCGCGCGATCGTCACGCGGCCCGCAAGGCAGAGTATGAAGCTGAGCTTCAGTCGCAGAACCAGCAAAGCACCGCAGACAGCGCGCTAGAAAATCGATACGAAGCTGCACAGAAGGCAGTATCAGAGGCCGCGGCTCGCATTGAATTGCTACGTGACGAATTGCACAAGGCAGAGCGTGAGCGCGACTCACTTGCAGCTAAGCGTTCTGCGCTGAACCTAACTCTTGAGCAAAAAGATGGTGCCTCAGAGATTTCATCTGCTGGCCTGCGCGGTATTCGCGGTCTTGTTGCAACCCACATGAAAATTCAAAATGGTTTTGAGGCTGCCATCGCGGCCGCCCTTGGACCGTTGGCCGATGCGCTGGTTGCAGATTCTCGCGAAGAGGGTCTTGCTGCAATCGAGCACCTAAAAAAGAGTGACGGTGGTCGCGTTGAGCTAATTGTTGCCGATGTTGATGCCAAGGGCGCCGCGGCAAATTTGCCAAACGTTGCAGGCGCACGATCTGCCGCTGAGGTAGTTGAGGCGCCAACTGGAATTCTTTCTCTACTTTCAAGCGTTGTCATTGTTGATGATCTTGCTGCCGCTCGCGCGCTCTACTCACGCGACTCTTCGACTTTGAAGTTGACCCTGATAACTCTTGATGGTGACGTACTTACCGAATCGGTTATTCGTGGAGGATCTTCCTCTGCACCGTCAAAGCTTGAGCTGGTTGCTGAGCGCGACGCTGCCGAGCAGCGACTCAGCGAAGTCAACAATTTTATTGAGAAATCAAACTCAGAGCTTGCCCAGGCTCGTTCCACAGAAGAAGCTGCTAAAGCATCCGAAAAGGAAGCGCTTGCTGCACTAAACGAGCAAGACGCAACGCTTGCGGCAAATGCAGAAAAGCTTGGTCGTTTGCGCGTTCAGGTTGAAGCATCTGAGGCAGAGCTGGAACGTCTTTCGTTAGTTGCCGAGACTGCCGCCGAGGGTATCGCTTTAGCGGAAGCTGCATTAAACGCTGCAATTGCAGCACACGACGAGTTCGCCGCGCAAGAACGCCCGGCTTTGGATCTTGCCAACCGCCAGACGCTTGCTGACAATCTTGAACAAGAGCGTCAGCGTGAACTGGAGCTTCGCATTGAACTTGGCGCCGCAATCGAGCGCGTACGTGTTGAACAAGAACGCGCCACTGCTCTGCGTGCCCAAGTTTCTGAAGCAAAGGACGCGATTGCGCGATCAAAAGCTGCTGCCGCGGTTCAGGCACGCCAGCTTGCCTCAGCCAAGCGGGTGCTAAACGTGTTACCTACTCTGATGGATGCTGTTGCCGATAGCGCATCCAAGGCAAAGTTTAGGTTGCACGAACTTGAGTCTCAGCGCCAGAACCAAAACACAGAGCTAGTTAAGCTTCGTGGTGAAACCGCCGAGATTCAGATGAAGCTTTCAAGTTTGACTCAGAGCGTTCACGACATGGAGCTTTCAAACCACGAAAAGCGTTTGACCTTGGCCAACCTAGTCACTCGTGCAAACGAGGAACTTGGTTTGGAACAGACTGTCCTGCTCGAAGAGTATGGTCCAGAGATTCCTATTCCTGACGAAGAAGCTGAGGGTGGGTCAAGGCCATTCGTTCGCGAAGAACAGCAGAAGCGTCTAAAGGATGCCGAGCGCCTGTTCGACAAGCTTGGCAAGGTAAACCCACTTGCTCTAGAGGAATTTGCAGCACTTGAGCAGCGTCACAAGTTCTTGACAGAGCAGCTCGCCGATCTAACTCAGACGCGCAAGGATTTGCTGCAGATCATCGAAGACCTTGACGTCAAGATGCAAACCATTTTTGGAGATGCATTCGAAGACACCCGCAAGGCATTCGAAACCGTATTCCCAACCCTCTTCCCAGGTGGAACCGGTTCAATCTTCCTGACCGATCCAGACAACCTGCTTACCACTGGTCTTGAAGTAACCGTCAAGCCTGCCGGTAAACGAATTGAACGTCTATCATTGCTGTCTGGCGGTGAGCGTTCGTTGGCAGCCGTTGCACTTATGGTTGCGATTTTCAAGGCGCGCCCGTCACCGTTCTATGTAATGGACGAGGTTGAGGCAGCCCTTGACGATGCAAACCTTGGTCGCCTGCTACAGATTTTTGAAGACCTGCGCTCGAACTCGCAGCTAATCATCATTACCCACCAAAAGCGCACCATGGAGATTGCCGATGCGCTCTACGGTGTATCGATGCGCCAAGATGGTATTTCTGCAGTGGTTGGGCAACGCCTGGCCGAAAAGGAGTAAGCGTTGGCTTTCCTTTTCTGGAAGAAGAAGCGCGGTGCCGAAGAATCTTCGACTCAGGAAGTTGAATCGGTTCAAAATAATTCTCCCGTTGCTGAAGACTCATCTTCCGTAATTTTTTCTGAGCCAATTCCAGTTACTCCAAACGAGGAGTCCAGCGCTGCCGCAAAACCAGAAAAGCCAGCCGCTTCGACTGAAGAAACGCCTGCGCAGCTAGAAGCAGTTGAACTTCCTATACGAAGTGCGAAGAAGGGGATTCGCTCGCTGTTTAGTCGAGTGAAGTTTGACCCTGAGAATCTTGATGAGCTCGAAGACACCTTGATTCAGGCGGACTTTGGTGTCAATGCAGCAGCTGCGATTGTTGCCGAGGTCAAGTCACGCGCCAAGAAGCAAGGTGCTAAGACCGATAAAGATTTGAAAGATATACTTGCCGCGGTTTTAGAACAAAATCTTGAGCACTCAGCCAAGGCGCTGAACCTCAGCGATGGCAAGACCCCATACGTGATTCTTGTTGTTGGAGTTAATGGCGTGGGTAAGACCACCACTATTGGCAAGCTTGCGAATTGGTTGGTTCAGGGCGGCTTCAAGGTAGTAATTGGTGCTGCCGATACTTTCCGCGCGGCAGCTGTTGATCAGGTTGCCACCTGGGCCCAGCGTGCTGGGGCATCGCTTATTCGCCCAAAGCAGGAGGGTCAGGACCCGGCATCGGTGGCATTTGAAACTGTTGATGAGGCAATCAAGCAGGATGCCGACATCGTGATTATCGACACAGCAGGTCGCCTGCAAAACAAGGCGGACCTAATGAATGAGCTAGACAAGATTCGACGAGTCATCGAAAAGCAAGCCACCATCAGCGAGGTGCTCCTGGTGCTTGATGCAACCACCGGTCAAAACGGATTAACTCAAGCCAAGGCCTTTGCCGAGGTAGCCAATGTCACCGGCGTGGTGCTTACCAAACTAGATGGCACCGCCAAGGGTGGAATTGTTTACTCAATTCAACGAGAGCTTCAAATTCCTGTGAAACTGGTAGGTGTTGGTGAAGGCATCGATGACTTCGCTTTTTTTGACGCCAAAGAATTTGCCAACGGTCTAGTGAATTAGAAAGGGGAGTGATGTTCGGGAATCTTTCGGATCGTCTTATTGAGACGTTCAAAAATCTTCGCAGCAAGGGCAAGCTAAGCCCAGCTGACATCGATGCAACCCTTCGCGAAATTCGCCGGGCTCTGCTTGAGGCAGACGTGGCGCTTGATGTCGTGAAAAACTTCACCACTTCGGTTCGCGAACGCGCACTCGGCGATGAAGTTTCCAAAGCTCTTAACCCTGCGCAACAGGTAGTACAAATCGTTAATGAAGAGCTCGTCAAGATTCTTGGTGGGCAGCAGCGCAAACTTTCTTTTGCCAAGACCGCACCAACCGTAATCATGCTTGCCGGCCTGCAGGGATCGGGTAAAACAACTCTTGCCGGAAAACTTGCCAAGTGGTTGAAAGACCAGGGTCAAACACCAATCTTGGTTGCCGCTGACTTGCAGCGACCAAATGCGGTGAATCAGCTGCAGGTCGTTGGAGAAAGAATTGATGTTCCGGTTTTTGCTCCTGAGCCAGGTAATGGCGTTGGTAACCCGGTCAACGTAGCCAAGGACTCAATCAAACACGCAAAGCAAAAGATGTTCAGCGTGGTCATCGTTGACACCGCTGGTCGTTTGGGAATCGACGAAGAGTTGATGACTCAGGCAAAAGATATTCGCAAGGCAGTAGACCCAGACGAAGTTCTTTTTGTGATTGACTCGATGATTGGTCAAGACGCAGTCAACGTTGCAAAAGCATTTGATGATGGCGTTGGCATCACAGGTGTAGTACTTACCAAGCTCGATGGCGATGCTCGCGGTGGTGCGGCGCTATCGGTGTCATCAGTTACTGGCAAGCCAATCTTGTTTGCATCAAAAGGCGAGGCCATGGATGCCTTTGAACCGTTCTACCCGGATCGCATGGCCAGCCGAATCCTTGACATGGGTGACGTGCTAACTCTTATTGAGCAAACTCAAAAGAATTTTGATGAAACAGAAGCTCGTGCAATGGCCGAGAAGCTGGCCAAGGAAACCTTCACACTTGAAGACTTTCTAGACCAGATGCAGCAGCTCAAGAAAATGGGCTCGCTCAAGAGCATGTTGGCGATGATGCCGGGTGCCGGTCAGATGCGTCAGCAACTCGAAAACTTTGACGAGAAAGAAATCGATCGCACCGAGGCGATCATTCGTTCCATGACCCCGGCCGAGCGTCGTCAGCCAAAAATTTTGAATGGTTCACGTCGTTCGCGCATTGCCAAGGGTTCCGGCATGACTGTCACCGATGTGAACTCGCTGGTCAACCGTTTTGAGCAGGCGGCCAAGATGATGAAGACCGTGGCCAAGGGTGGCGTGCCACAGATGCCTGGAATGCCAGGCATGCCGGGTATGGGCGGTGGCTTCGGGGGCGGAAAATCCAAGGCCAAGGACAAGAAAAAAGGCTCAAAGTCGGGTAATCCGGCAAAACGTGCCGCCGAAGAAGCAGCCCGCGCGCTGGGGCAGAATCCTGGCGAGAGTGCATCGGGGTCTGGTTCGGCCTTTGGTTTGGGCTAGGCCAGCAATAACTAACTAGCGCCACGCCCGATTTTCTGGCAGAATAGAGCGGTTGTCGCCGTTTGACCCTCTAACCAAACGATTACGACAACCCACAGAGCTTTTTCTTCCGAGTGTGCCCCCACGCTCACGGTAGATCGTTCGCCTCAATACGAATAATCAGGAGCAATACGTTGGCTGTAAAAATCCGCCTAGCACGTCACGGAAAAATCCGTACCCCGCACTACCGCATCGTTGTGGCTGACTCACGTACACACCGTGATGGTCGCGTGATCGAAGAAATCGGTCGCTACGTACCGACCAACAACCCATCAATCATTGAAGTTAATTCTGAGCGTGCTCAGTACTGGCTTGGCGTTGGCGCACAGCCAACCGAGCAGGTTGCAGTTCTTCTAAAGCTGACTGGTGACTACCAGGCATCAAAGGGTGACAAGACCGCGAAGAACACCGTAAAGCTTGCAGAGCCTAAGGCTGAGTTCGTAATCGACACCAAGAAGAAGACCGTACTTGTTCCTAAGGAGCAAGTTGCTGCAAAGAAGGCTGCACCAGCTGAGGCTGAGGCATCAACTCCTGCAGAAGACGTAATCTCAGAGGCTGCAGACGCAGCTGACGAAGCAGTTGCATCAGTTGAAGATGCAGTTGCAGAAGTTGCAGATGAGACTCCAGAAGCTCCAGCCGCTGAAGAAGCCGCTGTAGTTGAAGAAGCTCCTGCTGCATCAGAAGAGGCTTAATAAGTGTTAGCCGCTGCGCTCGAGCACCTAGTCAAAGGCATCGTCGACAATCCGGAAGACGCTACCGTGACTGCACGCACAACCTCGCGAGGAGACTTGCTTGAGGTGCACGTGCACCCAGATGATCTGGGTCGTGTGATCGGGCGCAACGGCCGCACAGCCAAAGCACTGCGTACTGTCGTGAATGCTCTTGCCGATGGCAAGAAGGTACGCGTCGACGTGGTGGACACCGATTTCTAGTAAGACCACGCTCCGTGTTGGCCGATTGGTCAAGGCTCACGGCCTAAAGGGAGCGTTCAAACTGGAGCTGTACACCGATAGTCCTGATACGCGTTTCAAGACCGGAGCGGTGCTCAATCTTCAGGTTCCAGAATCTTCGCCATGGTTTGGAAAAACCGTATCGGTGAAAGAACTTCGCTATTACAACGCTGCACCGGTTCTATTTCTAAATGAAGTAGAAGACCGCAACGCTGCAGACACTTTGGTCAAAGCAATTCTTTTGGTTGATGCAGATCTTGAAGTTCTGCCTGAAGAACCAGATGCCTGGTACGACCACCAACTGGTTGGACTAAAAATTATTCGCGATGGAATCGAAATCGGTAAGGTCGTGCGCGTTGAACACCTGCCTGCTCAAGATTGTCTAGCAATTGAAACCGCAACCGGCGAAGTGTTGATGCCATTCATCAAGGCTTTTGCGCCTACGGTTGACGTGGCCAAAGGCGAGATCACAGTGACCCCACCTGGCGGTCTCTTCGAAGAACTACCAGAGGACTAATCATGCGTATCGATCTAGCACTGGTAGAGCGCGGCCTGGCAAGATCAAGGAATCACGCATCTTCGCTGGTGGAATCAAATCGAGTTTTAGTCAACGGCAAAGCCGCAAAAAAATCCTCACAAAATGTTGATGACGATGCCAAAATTTCTGTTCTGGATGCAGTTGACTATGTTTCGCG
>JACCDM011654813.1_pt1 | contig 10006 bp, 10 predicted proteins | sample 7445851 | NCBI WGS metagenome assembly JACCDM01 (sample SAMN15323438, study PRJNA562643) | freshwater metagenome | isolation source: river surface water | place: USA:Blue River Watershed | collected 2017-08-16
CCGTGCCAGCTTCTGCATTCTTCTTACTCTTTGGCGAACGGGTAGCAGAAGCGATCTTCTTTGGAATTTCAGAGGAGAGTGCGATCTATATTGGTCGTGTTCTGTCGGCAATGGCTTTAGGTCTAGTGCCGCTATCAATAAATTTGGTTTTGATTCGTGGACTAAATGCCTTTGAAAACACTAAATATCAAGTGCTCTCTAACCTTGTTATTAATCTCATTGCATTTGGCATCTCGCTTGCAGCTGCCCTCAACTTGGAGGCGCGCTCTGTCACAGTTGGTCTTGGTATTGCTTTCACAGCAAGTTATTGGATTGGGATCTTTGTGACATATCTATTGTTGAAGCGTTACACCGGCGCCCTCAATCTCAAGGCGATTGTGTTCTTCTATCTCCGATTGGCTTTGATATCAGCCCTTTCTGTGGTCTCTGTCGCATTCATTGCTCAAGAGCTCGCATTGTCAGGGAATATCGTTGATCTCATCGGCGTTCTGGCTACTACCTCTCTGCTCTATCTTCTCTTCGCCCGCGCCATGAAGGTGGAAGAAGTGGGGCAGACCATCAAAGTCATATTGCGAAGGTAAGGTGCGCTTGTGAGCGTCGATTACAACAAAGTCCATGAATTAGTGATTGTGGGATCAGGCCCTGCCGGATACACCGCGGGTGTTTATGCCGCACGCGCCCAACTCGCACCTGTTCTCTATGAAGGCTCTGTTACTGCTGGCGGCGCTTTAATGAACACCACTGAAGTAGAAAACTTCCCGGGATTTGAACACGGCATCATGGGCCCAGATTTGATGGATCAAATGCGTAAACAAGCGCTTCGTTTTGGTTCACAACTTGTTACTGATGACATCACTGAAATGAAACTTGATGGTGATGTAAAAGTGTTAACTGATGGCTCTGGTAACACCATCAAGGCGCGCGCTGTCATCCTTGCAATGGGATCTGCTTATAAAGAGATTGGTCTCACCAACGAGAAGCGTTTATCTGGCCGTGGCGTTTCATGGTGTGCCACATGTGATGGTTTCTTCTTCAGAGATCAAGTGATCGCTGTTGTTGGTGGTGGAGATTCTGCAATGGAGGAAGCTAACTTCCTCACTAAATTTGCAAGTAAAGTCGTACTTATTCATCGCCGTAATGAATTGCGTGCTTCAAAAATTATGGCAGAACGTGCGAAAGCAAACCCCAAGATTGAGTTCTTGCTCAACACTGAAGTTATAGATGTATTGGGCGAAGAGAAAGTTTCTGCCCTGAAATTGCGTAACACGGTTTCGGGCGAAGAATCAGTCCGTGATTTCACTGGTCTATTTGTTGCAATCGGCCACCTGCCACGTAGCGAACTCGTTCGTGGACAAGTGACCACCAACAGCGAGGGCTATGTTGAGGTTGAAGGTCGTTCGACTCGTACCAACCTCACAGGCGTTTTCGCTTGTGGCGACTTGGTTGATCACACATACCGCCAAGCAATTACTGCAGCCGGTTCAGGCTGCCAAGCAGCCCTTGATGCTGAGAGATTCCTTGTGGGGCACTAAAGTTCATTAATCTAAAGAATAAATAAAGGAGAGAAGATGGCAACCGAGAAAGTAACTGCAGCGAATTTCGCAGATGTAGTGCTCAAGAGCTCAACACCGGTATTGGTGGATTTCTGGGCAGAATGGTGTGGGCCATGCCGCGCAGTCGGTCCAATCTTGGAAGAGATCTCCAATGAACATGGTCAGAAAATCAAGATTGTGAAGCTCAATACCGATGAAGAGGGTTCGATTGCCATGAAATATGGCATTAACTCAATTCCCACTATGAATGTATTTGTTGGTGGCCAGGTTGTTAAGAGCATCGTCGGCGCACGTCCAAAGCCTGCTCTACTTAAAGAGCTCGCTGAATACATCAACTAAATGATTAAGCCCGGCGATCGCGGGGATGTTGTAACTGCTGTTACCAACACCTTGCATCGCCTTGGGCTCATTTCTTCACCTACCGACACCTTTACCCCTGAAGTTTCACAAGCGGTCAGGGCTTTCCAACAAGAGCGTGGATTAAGCGTTACTGGCGAGATCGATTCTGGTACTCATGCCGCGATTGAAGAAGCGCGTTGGAAACTAGGAGATCGCTCTCTCAAAGTTGAATCTCCTCTCATGCGCGGTGACGACGTCGCAGCCCTACAAGCGCGGTTAATTGATATGGGATTTAACCCAGGTCGTGTTGATGGCTTTTATGGACCAGTTACCGAAAAAGCAGTTCAAGAATTTCAAAAAAGTGTTGGAGTAAAGATTGATGGAATTTGTGGGCCTGGAACAGTCATTGCGTTGATGCGCTTGATGCGTACCGTCACTGGTGGCGCTCCTACACAATTACGTGATCAAGCGATCCGAGAAAAACGCGGACCTGCTCTGGCAGATAAAGTAATTGTGCTTGACCCAAGTTCGCGCAGCGACATTGCAGAGATAACTTTTGATCTGGCCCAGAAAATCGAAGGTCGCTTAATTGCACTTGGGGTTTCGGTATTTCTCACTCGTAGCGCTTCTTCAACTCCATCTGAATCAGAGCGAATTGCTTTTGCAAATAACACTGAAGCGGACCTGGTGATTTCACTCAGTGTTGATTCCTACCCCAATGAAAAAGCTCATGGGCTTTCTACTTATTTCTACGGCAACGATCTCCATGGAATTCACTCCTTGGTCGGAGAGAAGTTTGCGACCATTGTCCAACGAGAACTTATTGCCCGCACGGATTTACTTAATACTCGCACCCATGCAAAAACGTGGAATTTGTTGCGTCTAACAAAAGCGCCAACCGTGCTTCTTGAAATTGGTTATATCTCTCACCCGAAAGATGCCTCACGACTTGCAGATGCGCACTTCCGTGATGTTGTCGCAGAAGGATTAGTTGTTGCAATTCAGCGGATGTATTTATCTGCAGAAGAAGATGCAAAGACTGGAACTCTGCGGATTGAAGACCTCCGTAAGGCCGGTATTCGACGTTAGAAATTAGCGCCGCCTTTACGTTGCGCTATGGCACAATTCCCCAATGACTTCTGACGATGTAGAGCGCTTCCGAACTCACGCGCCAGAAAATCTTCAAGAGCGTTTTGCACATCGCGCCGCTCATATGAAACCCAGCGAGATTCGTTCATTATTTGCTGTTGCATCGCGTCCTGAAATTGTTTCACTTGCTGGTGGAATGCCTAACCTCACCGCAATCCCCATGGAGATGATGGCTGGGATAGTTGAGAAATTAATCCGTGATCATGGACAAGAAGCGCTCCAATACGGCAGCGGACAAGGACATCCGCAATTACGTGAACAGATCTGCGATGTTATGGCGTTGGAAGGAATTCGTGCTAACCCCAACGATGTTCTTGTCACGACTGGTTCACAACAAGCACTGGATTTAATTTCTCGAATCTTTATTGATCCAGGTGATGTTGTTTTGGTTGAAGCGCCTTCATATGTCGGAGCGCTCGGAACATTTTCGCAATACGAAGCAAGTGTGGTTCATGTCGAGATGGATAACGATGGATTGATTCCAGAAGCGTTGAGACAAGCGATTAAAACTCTGCGTTATCAAGGTCGACGTATCAAGTTCTTGTATTTGATTCCGAATTACCAGAACCCTGCCGGTGTTTTACTCTCACCAGATCGCCGCACCGAAATTCTTGATATCTGCCGTGCCGAGAAAATTTTTATCGTGGAAGATAACCCTTACGGCCTACTTGGCTTTGATAAACCATCACCCAATGCGATGCGTGCTCAAGATTCCGAAAATGTCATCTACTTGGGTTCGTTCTCCAAGACGATCGTGCCGGGATTCCGTATCGGTTGGGCTCTTGTGCCTCAGGCGCTTCGCGAAAAGCTCGTGATTGCCTCTGAATCCTCGATTCTCTGCCCATCTAACTTCTCCCAGATGGCGATCTCTAGTTATCTAGCCAATCAGCCTTGGCGCGATCAAATCGCCTCATTTTGCAAGCTTTATAAGGAGCGTCGTGATGCGATGCTCGAATCCCTCGATTCGCACTTCCCTAAGGCTGCAACATGGACCAAGCCACAAGGCGGTTTCTATGTCTGGGTGACGCTGCCACCTGAGATTGATACCAAAGCAATGATGCCGCGAGCGATTGTTGCCAAGGTTGCTTATGTGCCAGGCACAGCGTTTTACGCAGATGGATTTGGAAGTTGGTCGATGCGACTTTCGTATTGTTACCCAACCCCAGAGCGAATCCGCGAAGGAATTGCATCACTGGGTAAGGTTGTAGAGCAAGAGATGGAACGCCGCGGAATTCCGCAGATCAACTAATTATTCTTCGCGATCTCTCCCACGATTCGTTGTAAATCTTGACCGTCGGCATATTCGATAACAATCTTTCCAGACTTAATTTGAACTCTCGTATCCAGAGCATCTTCCAAACGTTCGACGAGTTCTTGATATTTGCCTGAGCTTTTAGCTTTGCTCTTCTTGGTTGACACTTTAGTACCAGCGCTACCAAGCGCGATGAGTTCTTCTGTGGCGCGAACACTCAGGCCTTCATTAATGATCTTATTTGCCAAACGTTCCATCTCATCAGTATTTGCAAGTCCAAGAAGTGCACGTGCATGTCCAGCGCTGAGAGTTCCGGCGGCGACTCTTTTCTGTACTGCTGGTGGCAGATTAAGTAATCGTAAAGTGTTGGTAATAACAGGACGAGATTTACCTAACTTGTCAGCCAGTTCATCATGAGTAAATCCAAAGTCTGTGAGCATCTGGTTGTAGGCAGCGGCTTCTTCAAGTGAGTTGAGGTTGCTGCGATGAATATTTTCAACGAGCGCTTCACGGAGCAATTCGTTGTCGTTGGTTTCACGGACGATAACTGGAATCGAGGTAAGCCCCGCTAGTTTTGCTGCGCGGAAACGGCGCTCTCCCATGATTAATTCATAGGTGTTTTCGCTGGTTTTACGGACTACGGGTGGTTGGAGAATTCCAATCTCTTTAATGGATGCAGCGAGTTCATGAAGTGCATCGCTGTCAAAGATGGTGCGAGGTTGACGCGGGTTTGGAGTAATGGAGGTTAATGGAACTTCCATCCGATCAGCGATTGTCTCTGTACGTCCCGCTAATTTAATCGGGGTGGGAATTAATGAATCAAGGTTGCGACCAAGGCCGCCTTTCTTTGTTGTCATTAACCAACACCAACTTCAGTAACTGAGTTAATAGTTGGCGCGCCTCGTCGCGCGATTTCGCGCGCAACAAGTCCATATGCCTCTGCACCATTCGAGCTTGGGTCATATGTCATAACAGTCTGTCCATATGAGGGAGCTTCTGAGACACGAACAGCGCGCGGAATAGGAATATCAATAAGTTGTTCTGCATAATGTTTACGAACTTCATCTGCAACATCGTTAGCAAGACGTGTTCTTCCATCAAACATTGTTAAGACAATTGTTGAGAGTTTGATGTTTTGATTGAGATGTTCTTGAATTAAAGAAACAGTATGTAGTAAAAGTGTGAGACCTTCTAAAGAGTAATACTCACATTGAATTGGGATAAGTAATTCATCTGCTGCAACGAGTGCGTTGATGGTAAGTAAACCTAAACTTGGCGGGCAATCAATAATGACATAATCAAATCTCTCACCGCGTTGCGTTGCATCATTAAGATAATTTGTAAGCGCTTTCTTCAAACGCAATTCACGTGCAACCATGGGAACTAATTCCACTTCTGCATTTGCAAGAGATTGAGTTGCAGGAACAACTTCAAGATGTGGGTAGCCAGGAATCTTGAGTGATGCGTCGTGAATTGGAAGATCTTTAGTAATTACTTCATACATTCCATTGACTTCGTCGCGGGAAATTCCAAATGCGGTACTCGCATTGCCTTGAGGATCAAGGTCGATAACCAGGGTTCGAAGGCCACCCATAGATAGGGCGGCAGCGATATTGACGGCGGAGGTGGTCTTTCCTACCCCGCCCTTCTGGTTGGCGACAGTAAAAATCCGGGTAGAGATGGGTTTGGGCATGGGCTCACGGAAACGCTTGGTGCCAACGATCCGACGCGGGGCGCTTGATTGAACTGGGGATGTTTCACGTGAATCAGTCACGCGGGATAGTTAACCAGCCTTAACGAGCTCTACAACGCGCGCTAGCGGCAAGTCATCAACTTTAATCTCATGAAGGTGATGTTTTTTCGCCTTGGAGAGGTCGCTCTGGGCGATTTCTTCGGCCGCAGACTCCCCTTTCATGGCAAGGAGGGAGCCACCTGGGGCTACCAAGTGCCAGGTTGTGGCAATCAAGCGTGGAAGAGGGGCAACTGCCCGAGCCACAACATAGGTATAGGACCCTTTGATAGCTTCAGATTTCGCACGGATGACTTCAACATTGGTGAGTTTGAGGGAGTCGATGACCTCATGGAGGAACTCCACACGTCTCTGGAGGGGTTCGATGAGGCTCACTGTGAGTTCAGGTTTAGCTAGGGCGATGACGATTCCAGGAAGTCCTGCCCCGGAGCCGATATCGGCCACGCTTGCATCTCTGTCAGGTAGGAGGGTGGTGAGGGGAATGCAGTTTTCAATATGGCGCTCCCAGATCCGCTCCCCTTCTTTCGGGCCGATCAAGCCGCGCTCAATTGCAGTGGTAGCAAGGAGTTCGGCGTAGGCCAGGGCCTCGCTGGTCTTTAAAGGGAAGTAGCGAGCTGAGCTGGTTTCACGTGAAACGCTCAGGCGGGCATCACCACAACGCAACGATCTGGATCTTCGCCTTCAGATTCGCTGGTAAGGCCGATTTTTTGAATGGTGTCGTGGACGATCTTCCGCTCAAAGGCGTTCATGGGGGCGAGTTTGATCGGCTTTCCGCTGGATTTGACCTCATCGGCTGTCTCTTCGGCAAGCTTGGCTAGGGCGCTCTTTTTATCGGCGCGGTAGCCATCGATATCGAGCATCAAACGTGAGCGTTCGCCGGTTGAAGTTTGAACGGCAAGACGGGTGAGTTCTTGAATCGCATCGAGAACTTCACCATCGCGACCCACGAGGTGGGAAAGGTCGCCACCTTCAACAACGAGCGATGCGCGCTCGTTCTCGACGCCGATTTCTATATCGCCATCGAGATCTGCGATATCCAGTAGGCCTTCTAGGTAGTCAGCAGCGATATCGCCCTCTTCTTCAAGGCGGGAAACTGCGCTTTTCTCTTCTGTCATCTCATCTCCTGTACGTTTTGCCCCGATTTGGGGCTTTTAAACCTATTTGTTCTTCTTTTTCTTCTTCTTTTTTGGTTGTTCGCGTTGGCCAGTCGGCTTTGGCTCCTCGGTTGCGACCCCGCCGCCCTGCTCTTCGGATTCAGGGGTAATTCCTGATTTTTTCGCCTTTTTGGCTTGGAGCTCCTCCCAGGCTGGTGAGCCAGGGGTTGGATTCCGCTTGATCACATAGAACTGCTGACCCCATGTCCAGAGGTTGGTGGTCGACCAGTAAATCAAAACTCCAATTGGAAAGTTAACTCCAGAGACAGCAAAAATAACGGGGAATAAATACAACATGATTTTCTGCTGCTGCAACATCATATTGTTTGATGAATCAAGTTTTGGCATTCCTTTGACCATCAATTGACGTTGTGTTGTGAAAGTTGTGAGCGACATCAATGCAATAAGAAGTACGGTCACAATTTTTACAGTGGTATTTGATGAACCTAAAAATGTTTGTGAGATTGGCGCACCAAAGAATTCTGCTTTTGCTGCTTGTGCTGCTAATTCAGTTGTGAGAACTCCGCGCGCTTGTGGTGGATTCTTTCCAATTCCATTAAGAACCGTAAAGAGCGCAAAGAAGATTGGTGCTTGAGCAAGAATTGGAAAACATGAAGCCATGGGGTTGGTCTTATGTTCTTTGTAAAGCTTCATTAACTCTTCAGATTGTTTCTGGCGATCATCTTTGTACTTCTGTTGAATCTTCTTCATCTCAGGTGATAGCGCTGTAAGTGCGCGTTGAGATTTGATCTGCTTGACGAATAATGGAATCAGAATTGTTCTAATGAGAACAACGAGACCAACGATTGAGAGTGACCATGTAACACCACTTGCTTCACCAAAGACTGGTGATAGCGCGGTGTGAATAACCACCATAACTCCAGAAACGATCCAATAAAGGGGATCTAAAATAAAGCCCATTTAGTACGCTCCTCTTTCAACTTTCTTATTAGTAAGCGAAAAACGCCCTATTTTCAAGGTTTCTGGGACATAGTCGACTCCCCCATGGCTAAATGGGTTACAACGAATTACGCGCCATGCGCCAAGGAAAATTCCTGCGATGTTGTATCTCTTTATTGCTTCGTATGTGTAATGAGAACACGATGGGTAGTACTTGCAACGCGGCGCAAGGCCTGGTGCGATGAACTTCTGCCAAATCTTTATCAGCCCTAAAAATGGGAGAGTTAGAATGTTAAGAAGTTCTCTCATTATCGCGACGCCTTTTCATTTAAAGCGGTGAAGAGGCGGGGGATCTCATTGTGGGGATCTTGTTCTTTTTTAGTAGCTCGAACAACAATCATTGAACTTTGGGGCAAGATATGGAGAGATTCTTTGGATGCGTGGCGAAGTTGCCTAGTTACGCGGTGACGAGTCACAGAACCACCGATGGCGCGGGACACAACAAATCCAATTCTTGGGGTGGAGAGGTTTGGTTCTTTGCTCAGGTAACCAACAAGTGTCTGTGTGGTTGATCTGATGGGAGATCGCGTAACGCGCGCGAAGTCTTCGCGAGAAGTTAGGCGGTTAATGGCTGCTAGCACGCCGCGTAATGAAACTTATGCGGAGATACGAGCGCGACCCTTAGCGCGACGAGCAGAGAGAACTGCGCGTCCGCCACGAGTTGCCATACGAGCGCGGAAGCCATGCTTCTTCGCGCGCCGACGATTGTTCGGCTGGAAGGTCCGCTTCATGTTGTGATGTACTCCTTAGAACAAGTCTGCAGTTAACGTCTTAAGGGAATCGTGTTCGTCGATAAGGGGGCCTTAAGAGCAGGGGGCAACGGTAGCCTCAACTAGTCGGTTTTGAAAAATTTGTGGATAACCCCTTGCTTTTCGTAGGCTGAGGGCATACTTTCCGCCTCTATCCACAGGCCCCCTCAAATTTTTGGGGTTTTTGGGTCGATTCAAGGCTAAAGTCGAAGTTTAGACCACAGCCTGTGGATAACTTTGTGGATTTCTTACTGAAAAGAGGGGTTATGTCGCTCACCGAACCGGGTGTTGTTGGAGGGGTTATTGAAACCGATCTGGTGGCGCTCTGGAGTGGAGTTGTTAACTCTGTTTCACATGACTCTCCCCAGAATCGCGCCTTTCTCACCCTCACTAAACCATTAGGTTTGTTAAAGGGTGAAGGTGGATCCAACCTTCTTCTTGCTGCCCCGAATGTTTTTGCTAAGGATGTTCTCGAGAGTCGCTTGAAGACTGTTTTAAATGATGCCCTCACAGCAAAAATGGGCGAGAAGATCAATATTGCAGTCACAATCGATGAATCTCTTGATACCCCCCAAGTTGATCCGGAAGTTATTGAGGTGGAGTTCGAGGCCCCCCGCGCTGGCACTGGTCGCCAAGAAGCCCCAACCAAATCTGTTGAATCTTCTCAGCTCAACCCGCGCTACATCTTTGAAACTTTCGTTATTGGTGCCTCGAATCGTTTTGCGCACGCAGCCGCGGTTGCAGTCGCTGAAGCTCCCGCAAAGGCATACAACCCATTATTTATTTACGGTGAATCAGGTTTAGGCAAGACCCACTTGCTTCACGCAATTGGTGCTTACGCAAAAGAACTTTATGGCGGAGTGCGTGTTCGTTATGTTTCATCTGAAGAATTCACAAATGATTTTATTAATTCGATTCGTGACGATAAATCCTCAAATTTCCAACGTAGATATCGTGATTTAGATGTTCTCCTAGTTGATGACATTCAATTTTTAGAAAATAAAGAGAGAACTCAAGAGGAGTTCTTCCATACTTTCAATACTTTATATAACGCTAATAAGCAGATTGTTATCTCGAGCGACCGTCCACCAAAACAGCTC
>JACCDM011172636.1_pt1 | contig 10005 bp, 6 predicted proteins | sample 7445851 | NCBI WGS metagenome assembly JACCDM01 (sample SAMN15323438, study PRJNA562643) | freshwater metagenome | isolation source: river surface water | place: USA:Blue River Watershed | collected 2017-08-16
CATAGCGCGGCGCGGCCTCACCGGACACCTGTTCGCGGCTGTGGTGCCAGCTCTCCAGCGACGGTGTGGCCGAACCCAAAATGACTTGCGAGCCTTCCAGCTGTCCCCGGTAAACCGCCAAATCGCGGGCTGAATAGCGCGCGCCCTCTTGCTGCTTGTAGCTGGGGTCGTGTTCTTCATCGACCACGATCAGTTTCAAATGCGGAATCGATGCCAGCACGGCCAGCCGCGTGCCCAGCACCAAGCGCGCTTGGCCGGTGTGGGCGGACAACCAGCTGTTCAAACGCTGAGCCGGTGTCATGCCGCTGTGCATGGACACGATGGCCGCCTCGCCCAAGTGCGCGAAACGGGCGCGCACGCGTTCTTCCAGTTGCGGTGTGAGGTTGATTTCCGGCACCAGCATCAGCACCTGGGCTTGCGCGTCCTGCGCCAGTACCTCGGCGGCGCGGCGCAAATACACCTCGGTTTTGCCGCTGCCCGTGTTGCCGTGCAGCACAAACGGGCCGGGTTCTTGCGCCATGTGTGCCAGAACCGTTTCTTGTTCCGGCGTCAAAGCAGGCAGCTGAGTGACTGTGGCGGCTGTAGTGGCGGATGTGTCAAGCTTGCTGCGTTTGTTGAGTTTGCGGGAAAGCTGGAGTTGGCTCACATCCCGCAGTTGCGGCGGCAGGCTGCCGATGGCGAATTCGCCGATCGAGCGCTGGTAGTAACTGGCTGCAAACGTCATCAATTCCAGCCATTTCATCGTCAAAACCGGAATTCCCGTCAAAGCTTCGGTCAACGGCTTGAGTGGCTGATGGGGCAGCACATCAGTCATTTGACCCGGCCACACCAGTCCCAGAGTTTCGCGTTGCCCCAAAGGCACCCGCACCAAGGTGCCGGGCGGCAAAAGCTGCTCGCTTTCGTAAAGCAAAGGGCCGGTCAACCGGCTGTGCGCCGGTGTGGCAACCATGACAGACAAATGTTGCAGCATGTCAATAGCTTAGTTGCGCGTCGATATTCATGAAAAACTTCATTTAACCGCCTAAGTGCTTGATTGACATGGGTTTTGGGATTGATCCAGAATTTCTGTGGATAACTTTGTTGACAGCTTGTCCGTGGGAGGCGGAAAGCCCGATAAATCAAGGCTTTGAACACAATGCCCGAAAAATTGGCAGCCGACGGATCTATTCAAAATCAACAACTTACAAATAATCTGAGCTATAGATTATTTTTTTTGTGATGTAAGACCTTGGTATAGCGGTTGCCAAAAATTTGTGCATAAGTACGACTTGACAGCGCGATATTTCTCTATTTGCTGATCAACGAACAGATTGCCGCAAGGCTTTGGAATGGCTGTGAACCGCGTCCACCAAGGCACTGACATGTTCCGGCGGCGTGAACTGACTGATGCCGTGACCCAGGTTGAAGATGTGGGTCGGGCCGGTGGTCTTGGTGTCGGTATGCGGCTTGCCGAAGCTGTCCAGCACCCGGTGCACCTCGGTGGCGATGTGTTCGGGCGGGGCAAACAAAATGTTTGGGTCGATATTGCCTTGCAAGGCTTTGCCCGGGCCGCCTGCCTCGCCGCCGACCAGCTGGCGCGCCGTGCCCAGGTTCATGGTCCAGTCCAAACCCAGCACCTCGCAGTCCAGGTGTTTCATTTCGGGCAACCACAAACCGCCGCCTTTGGTGAACACGATGCGCGGAATGATGTGTCCGTCGTGGCTGCGTTTGAGTTGCGCCAGCACACGCTCGGTGTAAGCCAGACTGAATTGCTGGAAAGCGCCATCGGCCAGCACGCCGCCCCAGCTGTCAAACACCATCACGGCTTGGGCGCCGGCGTCGATTTGTGCATTCAAGTAAGCGGCGACCGAATCGGCATTGATCGCCAGAATGCGGTGCATCAGGTCCGGGCGGCTGTACATCAGCGACTTGACCAGACGGTAATCGTCTGAGCCGCCGCCTTCAACCATGTAGCAAGCCAGCGTCCAGGGGCTGCCGGAAAAGCCGATCAGCGGCACCCTGCCGTTCAAGGCTTTGCGGATAGAGGTGACCGCTTCAAACACGTATTGCAGTTTGTGCATATCCGGCACGGCGAGGGCGGCCACGGCGGCTTCGTCGCGCACGACTTTTTCAAATTTTGGCCCCTCACCTTGGGCAAAACTCAGGCCCAAGCCCATGGCGTCGGGCACGGTGAGAATGTCTGAAAACAAAATGGCGGCGTCCAGCGCATAGCGGTCAAGCGGCTGCAGAGTGACCTCGGTGGCGTAATCCACATTGGTGGCCAAGCCCATGAAACTGCCGGCTTTGGCGCGGGTGGCGCAGTATTCGGGCAGGTATCTGCCGGCTTGGCGCATCAGCCAAACGGGGGTGTGATCGGTGGCCTGACGCAGGCAGGCTTTGAGGAAGCTGTCGTTGAGTAGTGGGGTAGTCATGCAGATATTGTGACAGGGTAAATTGACACTTTTATCGGGTGTTGTCCCCATGGGGATGGGTTGGCATTTCTTAAGTTCTTTAAAGACACGCTTAGGCCGACCCGTCCGTTAGGGGGCTGGCTTTTCTGCTGTTGAAGCTTTAAGTCACGCTTAGGCCGACCCGTCCGGTGCGCTTTTTTTCTCCGCTTTCGCTCGAAAAAAACGCCCCCGCCTGTCCGGCCTGAGGTGTTGTTTTAGCTTGCGAATTATTTCCTTGTACTGTTGGCTTTGTTTGTTGAACCGCAGAAATGCTGTCGGAGGAAATATGTTGATCGGACAAACGACATGGCGGGCGGGCCGACGCGAACGTTGCCGCAGGCGGTGAGCGGCGACCGAGCCGACATGGCGTGAGCACATCAATTAATTGGTATCTGCCCCAATTAATTGGTATCTGACCCCAATTAAACTGAGCCGACATGTCGTGAAAACATCAACTAATTGGAGTCTGACCCCAATGACTGGATGGCCTTAATGACCAAATCCGGCGACAACAACTCAGACAACACTTGCGGCGGCTTGCCCGGCACATGCAATACGTAGACCGGCACACCGCTGCGCCCAAGCGCCGTCAACGCCTTGCTGATCGCCGGGTCTTGACGCGTCCAATCCGCTTGCAATAACAAGACATTGCGATCTGCAAATGCTTGCAACACCTGCGCGTTACGCAGCGTCGATTGCTTGTTTACCTGACAAGTCACACACCAGGCTGCGGTGAAATCCACAAACACCGGCTGGCCTTGTTGCAAAGCCGTTTGCACTTTTTGCTCAGACCAACTTTGCCACTGTGCTTCAGACTTTGCATCAGCGTTTTGCACGTCTGAACCGGCTTGCCACACAGGTTGCGACAACCAAGCCAAGGAGAGCAATGCCGCAATGAACAAACCACTTAACCAATGCCGCAAATGGACCGTCAAACTCAATGACCAAACCAAACCTGTGAACAACACCAAAGCCGCCAGCCACAAGGCCGCCGCTTCTGAACTGGTTTGCCGTGCAAACACCCACAGCAACCAGACCACGGTCAACCACATCGGGAACGCCAGCGCTTGACGCAACACCTGCATCCACGCACCCGGGCGCGGCAACCAGCTGGCTGTCGCCGGAAGCCATGCGCTGAGCGTGAACGGCAAAGCCAAACCCGCGCCCAGAAACACAAAAATCAACACGCCTTGCCAGGCCGGTAAGGTGAACGCCACGCCGACAGATGCGCCCATGAACGGTGCGGTGCAAGGTGCTGCCACCACCACCGCCAATACGCCGGAGAGAAAAGCATCTGCCAGCGGGTGACGCGCCAGCTGCACCGCCAAGTGCCCGCTCCAGTCGCCACGTATTTCCAGCAAGCCCGCCAAGTTCAAAGCAATCAAGGTAAACAGCAAGGACAAAGCCGCAACCAACACTGGCGACTGCAATTGGAAACCCCAGCCCAATTGAGAGCCCGCTGCGCGCAAACCCATGACCAAAAGCGCGAGCGAAAGCATGCTCACCAACACACCGGCGGCATAGGCCGTGCCGATGCCGCGTCGCTCGGCTGCACTCGCGTTAGTTTTGCTGAGCGACAACACCTTGATAGCCAGCACCGGCAGCACGCATGGCATCAAATTCAACAACAAACCGCCTAGCAGGGCGCCTATCAATGCGGTGAACAGCGCCGCGGTCGAAGCAGGTGCCGGTGAATCAGCTACAAAAGTGGGGACGGATGAAACCACAGGCGCGGCGGCTGCCTCTTTGGGCCAAGTACCTTGAATATCCAGCGTCACCCGCCAAGCCGCGGCTGGGGTTTGGGTTTCATCAACCAGCAACAAACCCAGTTGCGCGGGCTCGGTGCTGCGCATGCGGTGCAGCGGTGCGTTGATTTGCCAGACACCGTCTTGCCAACGGCCGCCGCCATTCAAGCCCAATCCGCTGGCCAGCACTTCAGGCGATTGCGCATAGGCTTTCAAGGCATGGCCGTGTACTTGCGAGGGCAAACCTTGGATGGACAGTTTCAGCGCTTGGTCATTCAGTGATGCTTTTTGCAGCGCAGGCGATAAAGCTTGGGGTTGGCTGCGAATCAAAGTTTCAAAGCTGTCGCCGTGCTCTGCGATGCTGCTTTGCGCGGGCAACTTCAACACAAACTGGCCGGACTGCGGAATGCATTCCTGCTTGCACACCAGCCAATCCGCTTGTAATTTGATCTCGTTGTTGACGGCTTGGTAAGACTTGCTCACTTGCACAGGCACTGCCAGCAGCACCGTGTCTTCAAACCCGTGGTTGACCATGGTGCCCACAGGAATCATGCGGGGAATCGGCCACAGCAATTCCTGGGCTTTCATGCCCGGTGGTAATTGCCAGTTGAGTTGTGTCGCCAGTCCGCTGTCGCCCGGGTTTTGCCAGTAAGTGTGCCAACCGGGTTGGTGCTTGATTTGCAAACCCACCCAAAGCGCTTGACCGGCTTGCACGCCTTGCGGGGCGTAGGCCATCAACTCGGCGCGCACTTGCGGTGTGGTCACCACGGCAGAGGCTGTGGTTTGTGCCCAAGCAAACACACTGCTCAACAAAAGTGTCAGGGCGAAAAAAACAGGGCGAATATCAGTCTTGAAGGCATGCATAAAGCCCATGTTACCCAAGCGCTTAAGATGGCGTGCATGAAGGTATTACCGCGTTACTGGGCTGATTGCGTCAGCACCGATTTTTCCGAACTCGACCCGCTGCACACGGTGGCGGTTTTGCCTTTGGGCGCGACCGAGCAGCATGGGCCGCATTTGCCTTTGTCGGTAGATACCGATTTGGTCAACGCCATGGTCAGTGCAGCGCTGGCGCATCTACAGCCTGTTGACCCGGTATTGGTATTGCCCACGCAAAGTGTGGGTTTGAGCAGCGAGCATCTGGCTTACGACGGCACGCTCAGTTTGTCGCCGGCGCATCTCATTTCGCAATGGTGCGACATCGGCGAAGGTGTGGCGCGCACCGGCATCAAAAAATTGCTGATGTTCAATGCGCACGGCGGTAACGCCGGTTTGATGGACGTGGTCGCGCGTGAATTGCGCGGCCATTGCGGCCTCACCGTGTTTTCAAGCCACTGGTACCAATTGCCTTTGGGTGACGCATGGGACGCATTTGGCGAACACGAACACCGCTTCGGCGTGCACGGCGGCGACATCGAAACCTCGCTGATGCTGGCGATCGCACCGCACAAGGTGCGCATGGACGAGGCCCAGCATTTCGCGTCTGCTTCTGAAGAACGTGCCGCAAACTACAGCTTGCTGGGTGACGGCAAAAGCGCCAAACTCGGCTGGCATATGCAGGACTACAACCCGCATGGCGCTGCGGGTAACGCCGCGTTGGCAACAGTTGACAAAGGCAAGGCCTTACTGGATGCGGCAGGTGTGCAACTGGCTAAGTTGTTGCAAGAGTTGGTTCAGTTTGAACCGTTGATTTAACGCCTTCAAACCGCTTCATAGTTGCTTCGACCTGAGGCAGTCTTGGCTGGCTTCAGGCTGGCGTTAAGTGAATGTCACCCAATCCCGGTAAGGCTCAGCGTCTAAATGGTTGATGGTGTTGAAGCTCACCAGCGTGGTGCGCTTGGGGTTGTAAACGCATTCGGTGACGGCGGTATTGCGAATGCGCATGTTCATCTCGACCATGCTCTCAGGGGGTGTGCCCAGCAAAGTACCGACTGCCGTCGAAATAGGCCCGCCGCTGGACACGATCAACACATCGCCGGTGTGGTGTTGTCTGACATGCGCCAATGCGTCGCTGATGCCTTGCACAAAATCGACAAATGTCGGCATCCCCGCAGGCTGTGTGCGCCCGTGCATCCACTCTTGCAAGCCTTTGCGCAACAAACCGAAATGGTGTTTGTACAACTCGGGCGTGTTCGGTTTGGCCAGCGGTTCGGGGTGTATGCAGTGAATCACCGCCTCGCTGTCGTACTCGTTCAAACCGGGCCAGACCAAGGCTTTTAGCGCTGTGTCTTGCAAGCCTTGTTGAATGCCTTCCCAGGTTTGGCGATGGCGTTTCAAGCTGCCGGTGATGACCGCTTCAAACGTCATGCCGCGCTCGCGCCAGTACTCGCCCAAGCGCACGCTTTGATTCTGGCCTAAGGCAGACAGTTGGTCGTAATCATCCGCGCCGAAAGAGGCCTGCCCGTGACGCACTACATATAAATTTCCCATGGGTGAGATTGTGGCGAAAAAAGCAGGCCACAACGGTCACGCCGGAGACGGGGCTTAGAGCGAAACGTTGCCTTGTATACAGACCACCGAGTCGCCGCCGACCCACACTTGCTGATGCGCGTCTTTGTTGACATGAACCCGCCCGGCGCGTCCCAGCGCGGTTCCCTGTCTGGCGATGTAGTTGTTTGGCGCCAAACCAGCGCCTATGAGCCATTGACCCAGCGCCGCATTCAAACTGCCGGTGACCGGGTCTTCGACCAAACCTTGGTTGCCCGGAAAAAAGGCGCGCACCTCGAACAACTCGGGGCCGTGGTCCAACGCAGCAACCACACCGACTTTGCCGCGCGGACCGACCACGCCTATGTCCAAGCCTTTGAGTAATTCAGCTTCCGGTTTGAGCGACAGCACCTGTTCGGCCGAACCCAGCATGACCGCGCGCCAACCCGGGCCGTTATCACACCAGGCATGATGAAGAATCTCTGAACGCGGCACACCCAGCCCGCGGGCGATCATTTCCACATCCTCTTCGGGCAAGGGGCCGCCGCGCCTGAGCGGCGGTGCAGCAAACGACAAACGCGTTTCATCTTGGCGGATGTGCACCAGCCCGACTTCGCACTCTTGAACCACATGCCCGCCCTTGGGTTTGCCGCCCGCTTGCAGCCACGCGTGGCAACTGCCTAAAGTGGGATGACCGGCAAACGGTAACTCACGCCCGGGGCAAAAAATGCGCAGCGCATAGTCAGCATCCGGGTGGGTCGGCGGCAACACAAACGTGGCTTCCGACAAGTTGGTCCAATCTGTGAACGCTTGCATTTGCGATGTGGTCAAACCTGTTCCATCCAGCACCACCGCGACCGGGTTGCCTACATAAGGCGTGGCGGTGAACACATCGACTTGGGCAAATGCGCGTTGTTTCACACAGGCACCCGTTGCCCCAGCGTTTCCCAGCGTTCCATGGCCGTCAGCATTTCATCGTCGATTTGCGTGATGCGCACCGCCATGTCGGCCGCTTTTTTAGGGTCGGATACATACAAACTGCCGTCTGCCAGCAAGCGGTTGAGCTTGGCTTGTTCTGCTTCGAGTTGCTCGATCAAGCCGGGGAGGCTGTCGTATTCGCGCTGCTCTTTGAAGCTGAGTTTTTTGGCGGGTGCTGGTTTGCCGGGGGCTGAAGCTGGGGCACTTGGCTTGGCAGCGGCTTCGCTGGCTTTAGTGGATGCATTGGCTTGCGCGGCCCACGCCTTGGCGCGGTTGGATTGGGTCAACCAATCTTGCACGCCGCCTTCGTATTCGCGCCAATGCGCCTCGCCTTCAAAAGCGATGGTGCTGGTGACCACGTTGTCCAAAAACGCGCGGTCGTGGCTGACAAGAAAAACGGTGCCGTCGTAGTTTTGCAGCGGCTCTTCGAGCAATTCAAGTGTGTCTATGTCCAAATCGTTGGTCGGTTCGTCCAGCACCAGCACATTGGCAGGTCGCGCAAACAAGCGGGCCAGCAACAAGCGGTTGCGCTCGCCGCCGGAGAGGCTTCGCACCGGTGAATTGGCGCGCGCGGGTGAAAAAAGGAAATCGCCTAAATAGCTTTTCACATGCTGGCGCTGGCTGCCGATCTCAATCCACTCGCTGCCGGGACCGATGAAAACTTCTAGCGTGGCGTTCAAGTCAAGCGCGTTGCGCATTTGATCGAAATAAGCCACTTGTAAATTGGCGCCTTGCCGGACTTTGCCGCTGCCTGGCAGCAATTCACCCAGTATGAGTTTCAAAAGCGTGGTTTTGCCCGCGCCATTGGGACCGATCAAACCCACTTTGTCGCCGCGCAAAATCGTCGCGCTAAAGCCATCCACAATTTTCTTGGCACCGTAAGCGAGGGATACCTCAGTGAGTTCGGCCACGATTTTTCCGCTCGGCAAACCTGCATCCACACTGGCTTTGACCTGTCCCATGGTGTTGCGTCTGGCTTGTCTGGCAGAACGCAGTTTTTCAAGACGCGCAATCCGCGCCACAGAACGTGTGCGCCTGGCTTCAACACCTCGGCGCACCCAGACTTCTTCTTGCGCCAGCAGTTTGTCGGCCTTGGCCTGGGTAACGGCTTCGGCGGCGAGTTCCGCTTCCTTGGTGAGCAGGTATTGTTGAAAATTGCCTTGGTAAGAATACAAATGGCCGCGGTCAAGTTCGACGATACGGGTGGACACGCGATCTAAAAATGTGCGGTCGTGCGTGATGACGACCATGCTTCCCTTGAACTCGATCAACAGATCTTCCAGCCACTGAATACTGTCCAGATCCAAGTGGTTGGTCGGTTCGTCAAGTAGCAACATATCGGGCATGGTCACCAGCGCTTGGCCCAATGCCACACGCTTACGCATGCCGCCTGAGAGGCTGGAGATCAAAGCGCTGCCGTCAAGATGCAAGCGCTGCAAGGTTTCGGTGACGCGTTGTTCCCAGTTCCAGCCGTCTTGCAATTCAATTATGTTTTGCAAGCTGTCCAAGTCGCCAATACCTGCCACATATTGATCGAGCACGTCTTTTAAGCCTGCCAATCCTTCGCTCACAGAGTCAAACACAGTGACATTCGGGTCTAAAACAGGCTCTTGAGCCACGTAAGCCAGGTTCAGGTTTTGTTGAAACTGAATGACGCCATCGTCGAGATGTTCTTTGCCAGCAAGTATCTTGAGTAACGAGGATTTGCCGGTGCCATTTCGCCCGATCAGACCAATGCGCTCCGAGGTTTCTATAGCTAAAGAGGTGCGATCGAGCAGAGGAACGTCGCCGAATGCCAGCTGAGCTGACTGCAATGTGATGAGGGCCATAGCTTCATTATCAGACCTCAACCGGTACACAAATATTTGCCTGAATGAACCAAAACTCCGATAAAGGGCGATTTTTTGAACCAGAAGACACCGAAAAACCAACGGAAAAGCTTAAATACCAAGTCAAAAACCGAAAAAACCAAGCGAAAGCAAAAATATTTTCAATAAGAAAACCCAGCGTTGATAAGGGTTTAGCGTAATTCGAGGGGGTGCAGATGGAAATAATTTGGCAAGACTGGCTCAAACCCCGAAAAGTGCGCTATAGTAGAGGGCTCAGCTTTTGAAAAGTGCTTCAAAAAAGCAGCGACAAAAGCAGGGAAAACCCCAAGGTTTGACAGGATATTAATAATCGTGTCATAATCGCAGGCTCCGCTGATCGAAGTGGTAGCAGATGAGAGATCATCAGGTTCATTAACAAATTACAGCCGATAAGCGTGGGCGTTTTAAGGTAATTGCCAAGGTTCTAGTAACCGAGTCGCAAGACTTAAAACGCTCATGAAGATAGAAGTGAAGTTCACTTCAATTCCGTTTGTAATGAGTGGCCTCGAAAGAGGCAAAAAACTATCAAGATCGAACTATAGAGTTTGATCCTGGCTC
>JACCDM010658828.1_pt1 | contig 10004 bp, 11 predicted proteins | sample 7445851 | NCBI WGS metagenome assembly JACCDM01 (sample SAMN15323438, study PRJNA562643) | freshwater metagenome | isolation source: river surface water | place: USA:Blue River Watershed | collected 2017-08-16
CACATCGAACATGTCGAACAAGCCCTTGGGTTGCTTGGCCAAGAAGCGAACCGCCCGCAAACTGCCTTGGGCATAAGTGCTGCGACTGGAGGACTTGTGGGTGATTTCAATGCGCTCACCCTCGGTGGCGAACATCACTGTGTGGTCACCGACGATGTCGCCACCACGAATGGTGGAAAAACCAATGCTGTTGGCCACGCGTGCGCCGGTGTGACCGTAACGCTCGTAGACCGCGCAATCATTCAAATGACGGCCTTGGGCTTGGGCGATCACTTCGCCCATTTTCAAGGCCGTGCCCGAGGGCGCATCCACCTTGTGTTTGTGGTGCGCCTCGATGATTTCAATGTCGTACCCAGTGGACAAGGCTTTGGCAGCCATTTCCAACAACTTGAGGGTGACATTCACGCCCACGCTCATGTTGGGCGCCAACACGATGGCGATGTCTTGGCTCGCCGCTTCAATCTCGGCCTTTTCCGCTTCGCTGAAACCGGTGGTACCAATCACCATTTGCACGCCCATTTGGCGGCACACAGCCAAGTGCTGCATGGTGCCTTCAGGTCGGGTGAAATCGATCAGCACCTGGGCGTTTTGCAAGCCTTGCGTGAGGTCTGCACCAATCAGCACACCGCTGGGTTGACCCAAAAACGCCGTGGCATCGGTGCCCAGATGGGGTGAAGCGGCGATGTCCAAGGCCCCGCTCAATTGGCAATCTGGCGCTTGGACGATCGCTTCGGCCAACATGCGGCCCATGCGGCCACTGGCGCCAGCAATGGCCACACGGTGTGAGGTGCTTGCATTCATGTTGGGGGCCTATCGTGCGGAGGGTTCAAGCGGGGGGTAGTTTTTACGTGGCTCAGCTGTTGACGCAGGCAAAGCTTCGGTTTGTTTGGCTGCCGGTTCAGACTTGCGGAATTTCTCCAACTCCTCAGGGGTCGCTTGCAAGCGGGGCACGGATTTACGGTCTTCGGGGACGGCGATGCGTTCGGCAAACTCGGCTTCGCTGGGCAGGTCTTGTGCGTCCACCCGATCAAACAAATCGTTTTTGAAAAAAACCGAGAGCTTGCGCTGCTGTGGCTCAGTGCCTTGGCGACGAATGGTGAAAGCGTAGTCCCAGCGGTCGGCGTGGAAAACGCTGGCAATCAAAGGGGTGCCCAAAATGTCTTTGACTTGGTTGCGGGTCATGCCCACACGCAAAGCTTGGACTTGTTCTTTGGAGACAAAATTGCCTTGCACCACTTCGCTGCGATAGGGCGTGATGTTTCGAATCGCTCTCGCCACCGGGTCATCAATGGTGGAGCAGGCGCTGAGGACCCCGATGACTGCCAAGGTCCAGCCAGATGCCAGAAGGGGTCGCGATAGATTCATTTGAATTTTCAGGCAGGCTATGATGAATCCATTGTAACGACGGGTTCTCAGACAGCCCTTGGGTGCGAAAGGTCGGCATGCAGTCCATTGGGGATTTGAAAAGCACAGGTTTGAAGGCGACGGTTCCTCGCCTCACCATCTTGGAGTTGTTCCAAAAAAGCACGCAGCGCCACATGAGCGCAGAAGATGTTTATCGTCTGGTCTTGAACGAAAGAGCCGACATTGGATTGGCCACCATCTACCGGGTGCTGATGCAATTTGAACAAGCCGGCCTGCTCACCCGCAGCCAGTTCGAGGGCGGCAAAGCGGTTTACGAACTCAACCAAGGCCAGCACCATGACCATCTGGTTTGCTTGGATTGCGGCCGTGTAGAAGAGTTTTTTGACGCCGAGATTGAGCGACGACAACACGACATCGCCCAAGCCAAAGGATTTGAGATCGCCGACCATGCCCTGAGCTTGTATGCGCATTGCACACGCAAGCCCTGCCCGCATCAAGAAGCTATGAAATCCAACAAACTCTGAAGGCTCAATCGGCCTGGTTGTTTTTCATGGCCTGGCGATGGCGCTCGACAAAGCGCTCGTAGGTGTCGATGCCACGCAACTGCAAAATCGTGTTGCGCACCGCCGCCTCGACCAACACCGCGATGTTGCGTCCGGCCACCACCTGAATCACCACCTTGCGCACTGCAATCCCCAGCACATCCTGGGTCAAGGGTTCATGAGGCAAACGCTCGTAATCACGCTCCAGGGTTTCTTTGCGAACCAAATGCACGATCAGTTTCAAACGCATTTTGCGGCGCACCGCGGTCTCGCCAAAAATGGCTTGAATGTCCAGCAAACCAATGCCGCGCACCTCGAGCAGGTTTTGCAACAACGCCGGACAACGCCCCTCGATGGTGGTTTGGTTGATGCGGTAGAGGTCCACCGCGTCATCGGCCACCAAGCCATGGCCGCGTGAGATCAACTCCAAGCCCAATTCGCTTTTGCCCAAGCCCGATTCGCCGGTGATGATCACCCCCATGCCCAAAATATCCAAAAACACACCGTGCAAAGTGGTGCGGTCCGCGAAGTGTTTGGACAAATAGGCGCGCAACAAATCGATGACAAAGGCCGCCGATTCGGGCGTGTAGAACAAGGGGATTTGCGCCTGCTCACACAGCTTGAGCAAAGAGGGCGGTGGCGTTTGGCCATCGGCCACCACCATCACCGGTGGCTCCAGGGTGACGATGCGGTCGATGCGCCGCTCGGCCACCTCGGGGGCACAGTCTTGCAAATACGCGATTTCGCGCTCGCCCAGCACCTGTAAACGGTAGGGATGGATGTAGTTGAGGTAGCCCACCAAGTCGGCACCCGAGCGCGCCATGCGCACCGCCACTTCGTCGAAGTGGCGCTCAGAGGCTCCCCGACCGGCGACCCACTGCAAGTACAACTTTTGCCGAAAGTCCTCGAACAGTACGTCGGCGCTGATGGCGGTGGGCTTCAAACGGCAGCCGTCAAACAGTTTGGATGGAATGCCAACTGGCGATCAGTCCGTGCAACTCACTGGCTTCATTGCAAACTTTGAGTTTGTCGCGCAAGGCGGCGTCACTCAGCATCTCGGCAATTTCAGACAAGATTTCCAGGTGCTTTTGGGTGGAGGCCTCGGGCACCAGCAAGAAGATCATGAGGCTGACCGGTTTTTCATCGGGTGCGTCAAAGCCTATGGGTTCTTGCAGTCGAAAAACCGCGGCCAAAGGCGATTTCAAACCCTTGATGCGTCCGTGTGGAATGGCCACGCCATAACCCAGTCCGGTGGAGCCCAAGCGTTCACGCGCAAACAAACTGTCGGCAACCATTGCACGGTTGAGCCCGTGCAGGTTTTCAAACAGCAAGCCCGCTTCTTCAAAAGCGCGTTTTTTGCTGGTGGCATCCACCTGCACCAAGGCTTGTGCGGATGGCAATATGGCAGCGAGTCTGTTCATGATTGGGGGCTGATTATGCACCCAAGAGCGGCGTGCTTTAAGGGTAAATATTTAACTTATTAGTATTACAAAATAAACATGAAGAAACCGCCTGTGACACAGGCGGTTTCAAAAGATAGACAGGTTCAGTTCAGCATGTCACGTTTGGTGCTGGTGTGATGGTGATCTTGCAAGCGGTCTTTGTGACGCACCACTTGCCGATCCAGCTTGTCCACCAGTTCATCCACAGCCGCATACAAATCTTCATTGGCACACTCGGCGAACAAGTCGTTGCCTTTGACATGGATGTTGCATTCGGCGCGCTGTCGGCCCTCTTTTTCTTTCTGCTTTTCCACCGACAACAGCACGCGAACGTCGACGACTTGGTCAAAGTGACGCGTGATGCGATCGAGTTTTGGGTGACATAGCCACGCAATGCAGGCGTGACTTCGAGATGGTGACCGCTGATGGTTAAATTCATACGAACCCTCCAGAAAAGCACCTGTGCCTTTGCCCAGACCGAGCGCCTGAACCAAGACAGGTGAGTCCACTATGCACCGACTTTGGCCAAATTGCAATCAGGTGAGCACCAAAAACTGAATAAGGGTGTTTAAGAATTAATGGGCTTCGGCGGTGTGCACCTTGACATGTTGAGCCAGTCCATAAGCCAGGAGCGACGCAACCACCCCCACCACCGCGCAAAGCCAGAAATGGGTGACCTGTCCTTGGTCATTGCGCTGCAACAACATGCCGCCAACCCATGAGGCCAAACCAATGGACACCGACTGCACCGCCCCATTGAGCGACATGAAAGTGCCCCTGAACTGCGGAATGGCCGCAGAAGTGAGCAAGGCCATGCCAGGAATCATGCGACCGTTCATGGTGAAGAAGAAGCTGGAGGACACCAAGAGCACCAGCACCAAGGGCATGGGCTGCATCAAGGTGGTCAAGGTCAGGGGCACCATGCCCAGCAAAATCATGCGCTGAAACATCTTGCGCTTGCCCAACCTGTCGGTGAGCCCGCCCACCCAGCGTGAACTGAAAAACGTCACCACGCCGCCACACAAATAAATGTAGGGAATTTCGCTGGGCAGCAACACATGGTTGGCCTGGGTGTAAATCGTGATGTAGGGGATGATGGAAAAACCTGCAAACATCATGGCCGACGACATGTACAAGGCGCGCCTGTGGTTGGCATCCGCCAGCACGGCTTGGATGGCAAACATCAGGTTTTGACCTTTGGCCTGGGCCACGTGTGCACTCAGCCTGGGCAGACTGTAAATCGCCATCGCACCAACCAAGGCGCACAGCACTGCGATGGCCAAGAAAGCGCTGTGCCACCCGCCATGGTTGGCCAAGAACAAACCACCGGGCACACCCAACACACTGGCCATGGCAAAAGCGGTCATGACAAAACCAGTGGCGCGTCCCCGCCTGTCAAAAGGAATGACGTCACCGATGATGGTTTGAGTCATGGCCGACAAAATACCCCCAAACACCCCAGCTGCAATCCGCGCCGACATCAGCAAGGCATAACTGGGTGCCACGGCGCATGCCAAGGTGGTCAAGCCAAAAAAGAAGTAAAGCCACAAGAGCAAGCGTTTGCGTTCAAAGCGATCGACAAAGCTCGCTGCCAACAAACCTGCCACACCTGCGGCCAAGGTGTAGGCCGAGACCAACAAACCAAATTGGGCGTCGCTGATCGAGAACAAAGCGGTGAGTTGGGGCCCCAGTGGCATCATGATCATGAAGTCCACAATGTGGGTGAATTGAATGCCTGCCAGGGTGATCAGCAGCCAACGCTCACGGCGCGGCGTCAATGTGGTGTGCATAACGGACATCAATCCCAAAACATTCAACTCTAACAGTCAACGACTCGCCATGTTGCAATGCCATAATTAAGGCTGAAATCACTCATGGAGCAATCCTTGGAAACCTACCCTAGTCGGTAGCTTTCGATTCCAACGGGCAACCAGCCGAGCCGAGTCGAAAGCGAACCACCACACGCCCTTTTCGACCCGCTCACTTCAGCACTGAGATTGCCATGCTCAATATCTTTTCGCTGGCCAACGGCCGCTTGTTTCAAGAAGAAATTTCTTCCCAGGAAGAACTCTCCCAATTTCGTCCTATATGGGTTGATTTGGAATCTCCCACGCCTGAAGAAAAACGTTGGATCAGCCAGCATTTCGGGGTGCAAATCCCTGAAGACGCGATGGACGAGGACATTGAGGAATCCGCCCGTTTTTACGAGGAAGACAACGGTGAACTCCACATCCGTTCGGACTTCTTGATCGCCGACATCGATGAACCGCGCGCGGTTCGCGTCGCCTTCATCTTGAACCAACACAACGAAGCGCTCAACAGCCATGGCGTGCTGTTCTCGATTCACGACGAAGACTTGCCGGTGTTTCGTTTGCTGCGCTTGCGTGCCAGACGCGCGCCGGGTTTGATTGAAGACGCCAAAGACGTGTTGTTGGAACTCTTTTCCGCCGACGCCGAGTACTCGGCCGACACCCTGGAAGGCATTTACGACGAATTGGAAAAAGTCAGCAAGATGGTGCTATCAGGCGAGGTCACCGATGCACTGGCCGGCGAGGTCTTGGGGGCGATTGCCAGACAAGAGGACTTGAACGGCCGCATCCGCCGCAACATGATGGACACCCGCCGCGCCCTGAGCTTTGCCATGCGTTTGCGCATGCTCAATGCCGAGCAGTTCGACGATGCGCGACAAATTTTGCGCGACATCGACTCACTGGACAGCCGCACGGCTTTTTTGTTTGACAAGATCAACTTCTTGATGGATGCCACGGTCGGTTTCATCAACATCAACCAAAACAAGATCATCAAAATCTTCTCGGTGGCCAGTGTGGCCTTGCTGCCGCCCACCCTCATCGCCAGTGTGTACGGCATGAATTTCCAGTTCATGCCCGAACTGCAATGGGAGTTTGGTTACGCCATGGCCATCGCACTCATGGCGGCCAGCGCAGTGGTGCCCATGTGGTATTTCCGCAAGCGCGGTTGGCTCAAATAAGACCGCTCAACGCTTGCCGAGCCAGTTGCCCAACAAAGCCCCGGTGTAACGGCTGGCAACTTCTTGAATGAAGCGTGAAAAATCGACTGTGGCCGTGTCGTCCGCGCGGTCGGAGATGGTGCGCACCGCGCCAAAAGGCACGCCATAGTCCAGGCACACCTGAGCCACCGCCGCACCTTCCATCTCCACCGCCAAGGCTTTGGGCTGGTGCATTTGCAAGGCTTGGCTTTCAGCCGATGTCGAGACAAAACGATCGCCACTGACCACCAGGCCCGCGTGCATTTGGGGTGACTTCACATGCAACTCGCGCAGCACATCCATTTCCATCCACTGGGCGGGGTTCTGCAAAATTTCTTGCGCGGCCAATTTCAGGCTTTGGGTGAGCTTGGGATCGGTGGGGAAATGCGCCCGCCCGTACATCGGCACTTCGTAACGCGGGAACAAAGGCGAAGCGTCCATGTCGTGTTGCAAGAACTCGGTGGCCACCACCATGTCGCCCACATGCACGCCTGGTGCCAAACCGCCAGCCACCCCGGTGAAAACCACTTCCGTGACATCAAACCGTTCAATCAATGCCGTGACGGTGGTCGCGGCCGCCACCTTGCCAATGTGCGACAGCGCCAACACCACCGCATGGCCATGCCAAGTCCCGGTGGTGACTTGGCGAGAACCCAGCTTGATGGTGTGTGAACCCTGCAGGGCCTGCTTGAGGCCGGCCAACTCTTGCTGCATGGCACCCACGATGGCGATCGGTCTCATGGGTGCGCTTGCCTTTGAATCGGTTTATTCGACCGCTTTGACCATGTCTTCCACCACTTTTTTGGCGTCGCCAAACACCATCATGGTTTTGTCCATGTAGAAGAGTTCGTTGTCCAAACCAGCATAGCCGGCCGCCATGGATCGCTTGTTGACGATGATGGTTTTGGCTTTGTAGGCTTCCAAAATCGGCATGCCATAGATGGGCGAGCCTTTGATCATGGCGGCTGGATTGACCACGTCGTTGGCACCCAGGATGATGGCCACATCAGCCTGGCCAAATTCGCCATTGATGTCTTCCATCTCAAACACTTGGTCGTAGGGCACTTCGGCCTCGGCCAGCAACACGTTCATGTGGCCGGGCATGCGGCCTGCCACGGGATGGATGGCGTATTTGACCGTGATGCCTTTGTGGGTGAGCTTTTCTGCCAACTCGTTGACCGCGTGCTGGGCACGCGCCACCGCCAAGCCGTAACCGGGCACGATGATGACGGTTTCAGCATTGGCCAAGATGTAAGCCGCGTCATCGGCGCTGCCGCTCTTCACAGGACGCTGCTCTGTGCTGCCCGTCGCGGCTGAACCAGCCTCGCCGCCAAAGCCACCCAAGATGACGCTGAAGAATGAGCGGTTCATGGCCTTGCACATGATGTAGCTCAGAATGGCGCCCGACGAACCTACCAAGGAGCCGGCAATGATCAGCATGCTGTTGTTCAGCGAGAAGCCAATGCCTGCAGCGGCCCAGCCTGAGTAGCTGTTGAGCATGGACACGACCACCGGCATGTCGGCGCCGCCGATCGGGATGATGATCAACACGCCCAATACAAAGGACAGGGCCAACATGACCAGGAACGCATCCCAGTTGCCGGTGAACATGAAGTACACGCCCAAGCCGACCGTGGCCAAACCCATCACCAAGTTGAGCATGTGCTGACCCGCAAACACCACGGGCGCACCTTGGAACAAACGGAATTTGTATTTGCCTGAAAGCTTGCCAAAAGCAATGACCGAACCGCTGAAGGTGATCGCACCAATGGCCGCACCCAAGAACAACTCAAGGCGGTTGCCGTGAGGGATGTCCAATGTGCCCAAGCCTTGCGCCACGATACCAAAAGCCGCAGGTTCCACCACGGCCGCAATGGCGATGAACACCGCCGCCAAGCCGATCATGCTGTGCATGAAAGCGACAAGTTCGGGCATCTTGGTCATTTCGACCCGCTGCGCCATGATGGCCCCAGCACCACCGCCCACGACCAGGCCAAGCAAGACCCAACCCAAGCCTTGGAGCGGATCGATCTGGCCCAGCACGGTGGCTTGGTTGAAGATCAAGGCACCGGTGGTCAACACCGCGATGGCCATGCCGGTCATGCCGAACAGGTTGCCACGGATCGAGGTGGTGGGATGGCTCAAGCCCTTGAGGGCTTGGATGAAACAAATACTGGCCACCAAATACAGCAGCACAACCAGGTTCATGCTCATTTGTCAGCTCCTGCTTTGGGGGCTTTTTTCTTGAACATCTCCAGCATGCGCCGGGTGACCAAAAAGCCGCCGAACACATTGACGGCGGCCAAGGCCACGGCCAAAACACCCATGGTTTTGCCCAAAGGCGTGACGGTCAAGGCCGCAGCCAACATGGCGCCGACGATGATGATGGCCGAGACCGCGTTGGTCACCGCCATGAGCGGTGTGTGCAATGCAGGGGTGACGTTCCAAACCACGTGGTAGCCGACATAAATGGCCAGCACGAAGATGATGAGGTTGGTGATGGTGTGGTCCATGTTTATTTCCTTTTGACGTCGCCGCCTTGGGTCATGAGGCAAGCAGCCACGATGTCGTCTTCGAGGTCCACAGTGAAGCCCTTGTCTTTGGGCAGCACGAGCTTGAGGAAGTCCAGCACATTGCGGGCATACAAGGCTGAGGCATCAGCCGCCACCAGTGCAGGCAAATTGGTTTCGCCCACCAAGGTGACGCCGTGCTTGATGACCGTCTTGCCAGCTTCGGTGAGGGGACAGTTGCCACCAGCGGGTGCAGCCAGGTCGACGATGACCGAGCCAGGTTTCATGCTTTTCACCATGTCTTCAGTGACCAGCACAGGGGCCGCACGACCTGGAATCAAGGCGGTGGTGATGACCACATCGGCTTGGGCGACGCGTTTGGCCACTTCCACTTTTTGGCGGTCCAACCAGCTTTGGGGCATGGGGCGGGCATAACCACCCACACCTTCGGCCGCGTCTTTTTCCTCGGCGGTTTCGTAAGGCACATCGATGAACTTGGCACCCAAGGACTCGACCTGTTCTTTCACGCTGGGGCGCACATCCGAAGCCTCGATGACAGCACCCAAACGCTTGGCGGTGGCAATGGCTTGCAAACCGGCCACGCCCACACCCAAGATGACCACACGTGCGGCTTTGACCGTGCCCGCGGCAGTCATCAACATCGGGAAGAAGCGCTGGTATTTGTCCACGGCCAACATCACGGCTTTGTAGCCTGCGATATTGGCTTGTGAAGACAACACATCCATGCTTTGCGCGCGGGTGGTGCGCGGCGCGGCTTCCAGCGCGAAACTGGTGAGGCCCGCAGCGGCGATGCGTTGCAGCCCTTCAGCGTCAAATGGATTCAGCATGCCGACCAAAGCCGCACCGGATTTCATGTGGCCCAGCTCGGCACTGGAGGGCGCACGCACTTTCAGCACCAACTCGGCACCCAATGCGCCAGCAACATCGGTGATCTGCGCGCCAGCCGCTTCATAAGCGGCATCGGTGACACTGGCTGCAACGCCAGCGCCTGACTGCACATGCACTTGATGCCCTTGGGCAATGATTTTTTTGGCCGTCTCAGGGGTCACGGCAACACGGGTTTCGCCCGCCGTGGTTTCGGCAGGCACGCCTATCAGCATGGTTTTCTCCTCCACTC
>JACCDM010068534.1_pt1 | contig 10000 bp, 4 predicted proteins | sample 7445851 | NCBI WGS metagenome assembly JACCDM01 (sample SAMN15323438, study PRJNA562643) | freshwater metagenome | isolation source: river surface water | place: USA:Blue River Watershed | collected 2017-08-16
ATGTTGCGCATCTTCATTTTGGTGGTATATTGAACGGTGATATCAATTAATTTATGATTGATGAATGGGTTACGGAAGCGATCGAGGACGGCTCTTCCGAAACGGTCGGCCACTTTGAAGTCCATTTTGTAAGGAATTGCAGGGGCTAATTCGGAGAGCATCAAATTCATAACCAATTTGCCTAAATAGCCATTTGCCATCACATCTTTCACTAAGCGGAAGCCTAAAAGATAGGACATTCCGCAAAGTAAAGTATGTGTACCATTTAGAAGACGGAGTTTTAATTCGCGATGTATTTCGATGTCCTCTTGAATGATGACACCCTTGTCTGCTTTAGCAAAGCTTAGTATTTTTTGAACCTCTTCGTTGCCTTGTATGGCCCACAGGGCGTATACTTCAGACTGAATGATGAGGTCGTCTTGATAACCTACTTTTTCTTGTACGGCTGCAATGGTTTCTGCATCTGGTTTACCCGGAACGATGCGATCGACCAATGAATTGCAGAAATGATTATGTGTAGTGAGCCAAGTGATAAAATTGGCATCTAGTTGGTGCTCTTCACACAATTGCAATAAAATACCTTTCAACACGTCGCCATTGTTGATGATGAGTTCGGTTGGAACGATCACCATGCCTGATTCCTTGCTTCCTTTGAAATGCGTGTAACGGGCATGTAAGAAAGACAATAATTTGGCAGGGAAGGATTTCGGACAGCCATCAAACAAGGAATCACCAGCGAGGTATTGAATACCAACTTCTGTGGTGTTTGAAAGAATGATTTGCATGTCTGTATTGCTTGCGCAGCCTAGAATTTGCTCCCAGTCGTTATTGGCATTGATGGTACGTGATATGCTACCATTCACCAAGTATTTTTCTACTTCTTTTCCCTCATCAATTCCTTTGATGCAATGGGTAAACAAGTTTTGTTGAGTTTGGAAAGCATCTGCTCCTCCCTTATTTGTTGATTTTACAACTACGATTCTTCCCTTGAAGATTCCTTTTTTGTTTGCTTTGTCTACGAAATAGTCGCAAAGTCCACGCAACAAAACGCCGGTTCCGAATTGAAGAATTTTTTCAGGGTATTGCAAGGCTTCTTGCGAAGGAATTTCCAGAGGAATACCAGCTTTGAAGTTGGCTTGCGAAATAAGAGAAGGATGGAGGGTATTTGTAGCCATCGTAAATTATGCTTTTTCTTTATAAAAGGCTATTATATGCATTATTTACCTAAAAAACCCCTAAAAATATAGGGGTTTTTTCAGGATAAATTTTCTAAAACGTTTACGCTTCGCCTATTGGGCCATTATAGTTCATCGGAAAATCGAAACCACCTAGGTCGTTTTCCTTAGAAATGGATCCAAAGTTCTCTTCGTACTTGGAAATATTTTCTTGAAGGGCATTTAATAATCGAAGGGCGTGGTCGGGAGTCATGACAACGCGCGACTTCACTTTTCCTTTTGGGATGCCAGGTAAGACGCGGATAAAGTCCATTACAAATTCGCTTGGTGAATGGGCAATTAGTGCTAAATTAACATAAGCACCTTCTGCGATTTCTTCTGGTAATTCGATATTTAATTGATTTTCTTCTGGGTTGGGTTGTGACATATGTTTGGAGGTAATAAAATCATTAGAATCTGTCAAAGATAGATGTTCCTTAGAGCTCTACCAATTCTTGGCCAAGTTTTTTCAGTCCGTTTACAATTTTCTGTTTTTGCAGACTTCTAGGTTTACTAATTCCGCTTAAGTAATGCTGTAGTTGCTTTTGGTTAATACCTGTAAGTCTTTCAATTCCGGCCAAGGAAATAATTCCTTTATAGTAATTTAAAAGGCTTGAGACATCATATTTCCATTGGATTGTTATGTTTTCACATGTCTTCCCATTTTCTTTAAGGTATAGTTCATATCCCTTTAATGCTTCTTTTTTAGCTTCTTCGATTGTTGAACCACAACCATAAGCTCCATCAAAGTTTTCTGAAAAAGCGCAAAACAAATCTTCTGATCTTTCTATTGTAATGGAGAATGTTTTCATTTTATTTTCATTAATTTTCGAAGTTTCATTTCTAATCCTTTACTTATCTCTTTTGATCCATGGAAAGGAACAGGTACTGATAATCCATTTTTTGAATAAATGTAGTGGCTACCAGAAATTCTGATTAACAGCCAACCTTGTGATTGAATGATCAGGTGAAATTCTTTTGATTTCATTTATTTAGTGGTTTGCAAAGATAGTAAAATTACTATTGTATTAATATATTATTTAGCTAATATATTTTTTATTTTTTCATAACACTATTACTCCAAGGATATTATCAACAATCTGATAAAACAAAAAGCCCGGCGCATGCGCCGGGCTTTTGATTGGTATGAGTTGAATGAGATTAAGCTTCTACCTTTTCTGCTGAAACGGTTTCAGTTGCTTTTTCTAATTGTTTCAATTCATCTGCTGGTGTTACCAAGATGTCTTTGTAACGACGAAGTCCAGTACCTGCAGGAATTAAGTGTCCTACAATAACGTTTTCCTTCAAGCCGTTTAAGGTATCTTGTTTCGCACGGATCGATGCTTCAGAAAGAACTTTCGTTGTTTCTTGGAAAGATGCCGCTGAGATGAATGATTCAGTACCTAATGAAGCTTGAGTGATACCTTGTAAGTTAGCTGAAGAAACAGCTGCTTGAGCATCACGAACTTTTATCACTTTCATGTCTCTACGCTTCAATGAAGAGTTTTCATCGCGTAAAGCACGAGCAGAAATGATTGCTCCCGCTTTGTATTTTTCTGAATCACCAGCATCAGTGATCACTTTCATATCCAAGATCGAGTCGTTCTCCTCACGGAACCAGAAACGATCAACGTTTTGGCCTTGTAAGAATTGCGTATCTCCTGGTTCAAGGATTTCTACTTTTTGCATCATTTGGCGTACGATACACTCGATATGCTTATCGTTGATTTTTACCCCTTGTAAGCGGTAAACGTCTTGGATTTCATTTACTAAGTATTCTTGTACAGCCGTTGGACCTTTGATAGCCAAGATGTCTGATGGTGTTATAGCTCCGTCTGACAATGGAGCACCTGCACGTACGAAGTCGTTATTTTGTACTAAGATAAACTTCGTTAAAGGCACCATGTATTTTCTTGGTTCTCCTTCTTTCGGAGTTACAATGATTTCACGGTTACTACGCTTGATGGTACCATAGCTAATCACACCGTCGATCGCAGAAACTACTGCTGGGTTCGATGGGTTACGTGCTTCGAATAATTCGGTTACACGTGGAAGACCTCCGGTGATGTCACGAGTTTTACCCGCAGCACGTGGAATCTTCGCGATGATTTGTCCTGGCTTGATCGCATCTTTTTCGTCAACTGCCAAACGAGCACCTACTGGAACGTTGTAAACGATATCTTCTTTGCCTTTTGCTGTAACGATAACCGAAGGGTTTTTCGTTTTGTCTCTTGGCTCAATGATAACTTTTTCACGTAAACCTGTTTGCTCATCTGCTTCTTCACGATAGGTTACGTTTTCTTCGATCGAATCGAAAGTCACTTTACCTTCAGCTTCAGAAAGGATTACCGCATTGTATGGATCCCAAGCACAAATCTCATCACCTTTTTTCACTTTAGCACCTTCTTTCACTCGTAAGAATGAACCGTAAGGTACGTTGTTTGCGATTAAGACTTGGTTGTTAGCAGGGTTCACAATTTGAACCTCACCTGAACGACCCATAACGATATCTACTGCGTTTCCTTCAGCATCTGTAGAAGCAACAGTACGAATTTCTTCGAAACGGATAACTCCTTCAAATTTAGCTTTCACGCTTGCATCTAAAGCAACGTTTTGCGCTGTACCACCCACGTGGAAGGTACGAAGTGTTAACTGAGTACCTGGCTCACCAATTGATTGAGAGGCAATAACACCTACGGCTTCTCCCATGTCAACCATACGTCCAGTTGCCAAGTTACGTCCGTAACATTTAGCACAAACTCCTTCTCTTGTTTCACAAGTCAATACCGAACGAATTTCAACGGTTTCAATGGAAGTTTCGTCGATTTTAGCTGCTACGTCTTCTGTGATTTCAGCACCTGCCGCTAAAATTAATTCACCAGAGATAGGATCAGTGATGTCGTGGATCGAAACGCGACCCAAGATACGCTCAGAAAGTGGTTCAATGATTTCCTCATTGTCTTTCAAGGCTGAAACTTGGATACCACGTAAAGTACCACAATCTTCTTCATTTACGATTACATCTTGAGCTACGTCATGTAAACGACGAGTCAAGTAACCTGCATCGGCTGTTTTAAGGGCAGTATCGGCCAAACCTTTACGCGCACCGTGTGTTGAAATGAAGTACTCTAATACGTCTAGACCTTCTTTAAAGTTAGATAAGATCGGGTTTTCGATGATTTCACCTACTGAACCTTGTAAGTTCTTCTGAGGTTTCGCCATCAAACCACGCATACCACCTAACTGACGGATCTGCTCACGAGAACCACGGGCTCCAGAGTGCATCATCATGTAGATGGCGTTGAAACCTTGGTTATCTTCTTCCATCTGCTTCATCAAGGTCTCAGTAATTTTCGAGTTAACCTTTGTCCAGATGTCAATAACAGCATTGTAACGCTCGTTATCTGTGATAAGACCCATTAAGTAGTTGTCCCAAACTGTTTGAACATCTTCTTGAGCTTGCTTCACTAAAGAAGCTTTTTCAGCTGGGATTTGAACGTCGCCAATACCCATTGAAAGTCCACCAGAGAATGCTTGTTGGAAACCTAATTCTTTAATATCATCTAAGAATTGAGCAGTTCTCGACGTACCACAAATTTTGTGTACGTGTGCGATAATTTGCTGCAATTTCTTCTTTGTCAATAATTCGTTGATATAACCTACTTGCTCTGGTACGCATAAGTTGAACAATACGCGACCTGCAACGGTTTCTACCATTTCTTGAACTAAAGTACCATCGTCTTTACGTACATTCGCCTTAACAACGATGTTTGCATGCTTAGAGATTTTCTTTTCGTTCAAGGCGATAACTACTTCTTCAAATCCGTAGAAACGAGCACCTTCACCCGCTACTTTATGTGATTCAGTAGATTTTCTTCCTTTGGTTACATAATATAAACCTAACACCATGTCTTGAGATGGTACCGTAATTGGCGCACCATTCGCAGGGTTTAAGATATTATGAGAAGCCAACATTAATAAAGAAGCTTCCAAAACTGCCTCATGTCCAAGAGGTACGTGCACCGCCATCTGGTCACCGTCAAAGTCGGCATTGAAGGCTGTACAAGTCAATGGGTGCAATTGGATCGCTTTTCCTTCGATTAATTTTGGTTGGAAAGCTTGGATACCCAAACGGTGAAGTGTTGGAGCACGGTTTAAAAGAACTGGGTGTCCTTTCATTACGTTTTCCAAAATATCCCATACTACTGGGTCTTTACGGTCAACAATTTTCTTTGCAGATTTAACCGTTTTAACGATTCCACGCTCGATCAATTTACGGATAACAAACGGCTTGAATAATTCAGCAGCCATGTCTTTTGGTAAACCACATTCGTGCATTTTTAATTCAGGACCTACCACGATAACCGAACGACCAGAATAGTCAACACGCTTACCCAATAAGTTCTGACGGAAACGCCCTTGCTTACCTTTCAACATATCAGAAAGGGATTTCAAAGCACGGTTACCTTCTGAACGAACCGCATTTACCTTACGAGAGTTGTCGAACAAGGAGTCAACAGCCTCTTGTAACATACGCTTTTCGTTACGTAAGATTACCTCTGGAGCTTTAATTTCGATCAAACGCTTTAAACGGTTGTTACGAATGATTACACGACGGTATAAGTCGTTCAAGTCAGACGTTGCGAAACGGCCACCATCTAAAGGTACTAATGGACGTAATTCTGGTGGAATTACGGGTACCATTTTGATGATCATCCACTCTGGACGGTTGTCGATACGACCTTCCGACTCACGGAATGCTTCAACTACTTTCAAACGCTTTAAAGCCTCAGCTTTACGTTGTTGAGAAGTTTCGTTATCTGCAGCGTGACGTAAGTCAGCAGAAAGATCTGCTAAATTTATGCGTGATAATAACATATTTAATGCATCAGCACCCATCTTAGCGATGAATTTCTGTGGATCTTCGTCAGGTAAATGTTGGTTTTCACGAGGAAGTTTATCCAAGATTTCTAAGTATTCGTCTTCTGTTAAGAAATCTAGGTATTCGCTACCTAATTTTCCTTCAGATCCGTACATACCTGCTTGGATTACCACATATCTTTCGTAATAGATAATTTGATCTAATTTCTTGGTTGATAAACCGAGCATGTAACCAATTTTGTTTGGTAAGCTACGGAAATACCAGATGTGCGCTACAGGCACAACCAATTCGATGTGACCCATACGCTCTCGACGTACTTTTTTCTCAGTCACCTCAACGCCACAACGGTCGCAAATGATACCCTTGTAACGAATTCTTTTGTATTTTCCACAATGACATTCCCAGTCTTTTGTAGGACCGAAAATACGCTCGCAGAACAAACCGCCCATCTCGGGCTTATAGGTACGGTAGTTGATGGTTTCCGGTTGGGTTACCTCTCCGTTTGAACCTTCTAAAATCGATTCCGGTGAAGCCAAAGAGATGGTCACTTTCTGGAAATCGCTATTCAGTTTTCTTGTCTTTTTGAATGACATTTTCTTTATCTTTTTATTGAAAATGAATTTTGTTTAGGGCCGTTACACAGCCCTTTGATATTATTCTAAGGTAATTTCTAATGCTAAACCTCTTAATTCGTGAATCAATACGTTGAATGATTCTGGAATATTTGGTTTTGGCATGTTTTCACCTTTTACAATTGCTTCGTAAGCTTTTGCACGACCAATTACGTCGTCAGACTTAACCGTCAAGATCTCTTGTAGGATATTAGCTGCTCCAAATGCCTCTAATGCCCAAACCTCCATCTCACCGAAACGCTGACCACCGAATTGTGCCTTACCACCAAGAGGTTGTTGAGTAATCAACGAGTAAGGTCCAATCGAACGTGCGTGCATCTTATCGTCAACTAAGTGACCTAATTTCAGCATGTAAATAATACCAACTGTAACTGGTTGGTCGAAACGCTCTCCTGTTAAACCATTGTATAAGTAAGTACGTCCCCAATCTGGTAAGCCAGCAGCTGTTAATTCGGCAGCAACTTCAGCTTCTGTTGCACCGTCGAAGATTGGCGTAGCATAACGCTTACCTAATTTTTGACCAGCCCAACCCAATACGGTTTCATAAATCTGTCCAAGGTTCATACGAGAAGGTACCCCAAGTGGATTCAATACGATATCTACTGGTGTTCCGTCTTCTAAGAATGGCATGTCTTCAGCACGTACGATACGGGCAACAACACCCTTGTTTCCGTGACGACCCGCCATCTTATCACCCACTTTCAACTTACGTTTCTTCGCTACATATACTTTAGCCAACTTCACAATACCTGCAGGTAATTCATCACCAACTTCTAATACAAAGCGCTCACGCTTGAATCTTCCGGCGATTTCATTTCTACGTACATTGTAGTTTTTCACTAAAGCAAAGAACAATTCATTTGTTTTTGCGTCAGCAGTAGCTTCTTCGATAATTAAATCAGACAACAAGTTTGCCTCTTCTGGTACTGCATAAGAACTTTCGTCACGGAATACGTTTTTGTCAGGGAATAATAATTCTTCAATGTTTTTCGCATTGTATTTTACACCCGCCTCAACGATTACCGTACCAAATTTATGCTTGATACCTGATGAAGTTTTACCATTTAACAAAGCAACTGTTTTGTCGATCATTACTTTACGAACTTCTAACAATTCTTTGCCATATTGCTTCATTAATTTCTTTAACTCCGCTTTTGCTTTTTCTCTTTCTTCTTTGTCTTTCTTCGGACGAGAGAACAACTTCGTGTCGATTACCACACCTTTTAACGATGGTGGCGCTTTCTTCGAAGCATCTTTTACATCACCAGCTTTGTCACCAAAGATGGCACGTAATAATTTCTCTTCTGGAGTTGGATCAGATTCTCCTTTTGGAGTGATCTTACCAATTAAAATATCTCCTTCTTTCACTTCAGATCCTACACGAACAACACCGTTCTCATCCAAGTTACGAACTGTCTCTTCTGATACGTTCGGGATTTCAGAAGTTAATTCTTCTTCACCACGTTTTGTATCACGTACTTCTAGTTCGAACTCTTCAATGTGGATTGAAGTAAAGATATCGTCACGTACAACTTTCTCAGAAATTACGATCGCATCCTCAAAGTTGTAACCTTGCCATGGCATGAAAGCCACTTTCATGTTACGTCCTAAAGCTAATTCACCAGCTTGCGTTGCATAACCCTCACAAAGTGCTTGACCTTTAGAAACTTTCTGACCCTTGAACACAATTGGTTTCAAGTTGATCGTTGTATCCTGGTTCGTTCTACGGAACTTAATTAAATCGTAGGTTTTAATTGAGCCTTCGAAAGTAACTAATTTGTCATCTTCTGTTTGCTCGTAATTAATTACAATTTTCATTGCATCTACATACTCAACAACCCCGTTCTTTTCAGCAACAACTAAAGTGCGAGAGTCGATTGCCACACGGTGCTCTAATCCAGTACCCACGATTGGAGCTTCTGGACGTAAAAGAGGTACCGCCTGACGTTGCATGTTGGATCCCATCAAGGCACGGTTAGCATCATCATGCTCTAAGAAAGGAATCATAGAAGCCGCTACCGAAACGATTTGGTTTGGCGCAACGTCCATGTACTGTGCATCTCCTGGAGCTACTAATGGGAAGTCACCTTCGAAACGTGCTTTCACACGATCCGTTTGGAAAATACCCGTTTTCACATCTACAGGCGCATTCGCCTGAACAATATTTTTTCCATCTTCTTCTTCAGCAGTTAAGTATTGAACAGAGCTCGATGTATCTACTTTACCACCTTCGATTACACGGTATGGAGTTTCGATGAAACCCATTGAGTTTACCTTTGCGTGAACGCAAAGAGATGAAATCAAACCAATGTTTGGACCCTCTGGAGTTTCAATCGTACATAAACGACCATAGTGTGTATAGTGAACGTCACGAACCTCGAAACCTGCTCTTTCACGAGAAAGACCGCCTGGTCCAAGGGCCGACATACGACGCTTGTGAGTGATCTCAGCCAATGGATTTGTTTGATCCATGAATTGAGAAAGTTGGTTGGTTCCGAAGAATGAGTTGATTACGGAAGAAAGGGTTCTTGCGTTGATCAAATCAACTGGCTTGAAGTCTTCGTTATCACGAACGTTTATACGTTCTTTGATCGTACGAGCCATACGAGCCAAACCTACACCAAATTGTGCGTATAATTGCTCACCAACTGTTCTTACACGACGATTCGACAAGTGGTCGATATCATCCACAACTGAACGAGAGTTGATTAAGCCGATTAAGTACTTCACGATAGAGATGATGTCTTCTTTTGTTAAGACTTTCACATCCATATCGATGTCGTGACCTAATTTTTTATTGATACGGTAACGACCAACCTCACCTAAATCATAACGCTTGTCTGAGAAGAACAAGTTTTGAATGATGTCACGAGCAGTTTGCTCATCTGGTGCATCGGTATTACGTAATTGCTTATAAATAACTTCAACCGCTTCTTTTTCAGAATTTGAAGTATCTTTTTGTAAGGTATTATAAATGATGTTGTAATCAGAGAAGTTTACATCATCTTTATGTAAGATCACATTTGATGCTCCTGAATCCAAAATGGTTTCGATTTCACCTTCCGTGATAACCGTATCACGTTCAATCAAAATCTCATTTCTATCGATAGAAACTACTTCACCTGTATCTTCATCTACAAAGTCTTCTTGCCAAGTTTTTAAAACTCTAGCAGCTAAACGACGACCAATGATCGATTTAACAGTTTTCTTATCAATTGCGAATTCTTCTGCTAAACCAAACAAATCAAGGATATCCTTGTCGTTTCCATAAC
>JACCDM010830643.1_pt1 | contig 9991 bp, 6 predicted proteins | sample 7445851 | NCBI WGS metagenome assembly JACCDM01 (sample SAMN15323438, study PRJNA562643) | freshwater metagenome | isolation source: river surface water | place: USA:Blue River Watershed | collected 2017-08-16
CCTTCAACCTAGGTTTGGATCTGCGCGGCGGTACCAGCGTCACGCTCCAACCACGCCTTGATGCGGGCCAAGAGGGTCAAGTAACTGTTGAAGCGATTGATCAAGCTGTGGCGATTATCCGCCAACGCGTGAACTCACTCGGTGTTGCTGAAGCGGAAGTAACAGCGGAAGGCACCGGAACTAATCGCCAGATTGTTATCTCCGTACCGGGAGAAACTGGCCGCCGAGTTGTTGACCTTGTGGGTCAAACTGCAGAATTGAGATTTAGACAAGTCCTTCTCGAGGCCGGGGCAATTCCTACCCCCGATGACTCAAAACTCTTAGAAGGTTCAACACTCACTCCAGAACAATCGCAAGCTTTCTTAGCACTTGATTGTACGAAGCCCGAATCCACTCTCGGTAGCGGCGGCGATGACGCAAACTCAGTCATCGTGACCTGCGATCGTTTAGGAAGTGCGCGATACATCTTGGCTCCAGCACAAGTTGTTGGTCGTGACATCAAAGGCGCTACCGCTGCAATTGACCAACAGGGTGCAAGTGGTTGGTTCGTCTCTCTTGATTTCACTGGCGATGGCACGAAGAAGTTTGGAACTCTGACCCAGAGCGTGGTCAGTCTTCCAGCCCCACAGAATCAAGTTGCAATTGTGCTCGATGGTGTTGTTGTTTCCGCGCCTCGGATCAACGAAGCAATCCTTGGAGGCAGCGCTCAGATCACAGGCAGCTTCTCACAAGTAGAGGCGCAGGATTTAGCTAATGTTCTGAAGTATGGATCGCTTCCACTCGCCTTTGATCGCGGGGAAGTACAACAAGTTTCTCCAACCTTAGGAAATGATCAATTAGTTGCTGGTTTGATTGCTGGTGGACTTGGAATGCTCCTCGTCATTCTTTACTCACTTGCTTATTACCGAGCTTTGGGAACAGTTGTTATTGGCTCATTAGCACTGGCGGCGGCTCACGTAGTTCTGCTGCTCTGGCTATTGGGAGAGTGGGTTGGTTTCACACTTACTCTTGCTGGTATCGCCGGAACCATTGTGGCTATTGGCGTCACCGCCGACTCCTTTATCGTCTACTTCGAGCGTATTCGAGATGAAATGCGAGATGGAAAACCATTGCGCGTTGCAGTTGAAACGGGATGGCAGCGTGCCCGACGCACCATCGTGGTTGCTGACTTAGTTTCAGTGATTTCGGCCGTTGTGCTCTATATCGTCTCAGTAGGAAGCGTTCGTGGCTTTGCTTTCACTCTTGGACTCACAACGATCATCGACCTCATCATCATCTTCTTCTTCACTAAACCTTTTGTGTCGTTACTTGCGAAGCGAAAGTACTTCCAGTCGGGCGCCGGTTGGTCAGGAGTCTCACCACGAAGCGTTGGCATGGCCTCAGTCGATCTATCAGGAAAGGGAGCCTAAATCATGAAGTTCTCAGGTCTTGGTGGCCGTCTCTATCGCGGCGAAACTTCAATCAACATTATCTCTGCCCGGAAGAAGTGGTACACGCTCTCTGGCGTATTCGTGGCACTGTCAATCTTTGCGCTCTCAGTTCAAGGTTTGGCACTTGGTATTGAATTCAAAGGTGGTTCTTCGTACACGGTAACAACTGCTTCAGGAACAATTGAAGACGCTCGTGCCGCTGTCACATCTGCTGGATATACCGGGAACACTATTGTTCAAACAATTGGTAGCGACAAGATTCGTGTCCAAACCGGCGTGGTAGAGCCTGCACAATCCAATGCGATTCAGGATGCACTGGCCGCGAAGTTTGGTGTCACGATTGAATCCATCGATACGCAGAATGTTGGACCGTCCTGGGGTGAAGAAATCTCTCGTAAAGCTTTCCAAGGTTTGATCGCATTCTTGATCTGCATCATGATTTATCTGGCACTTGCTTTTGAGCCCAAGATGGCGGTTGCCGCTATCGTGGCAGTTATCCACGACGTCTTTATCACGGTTGGTATCTATGCTCTCGTGGGCTTTGAAGTGACGCCCTCAACCGTTATTGGCTTCTTAACGATTCTGGGGTACTCGCTGTATGACACGGTTGTGGTTTTCGACAAAGTACGCGAAAACACCCGTGCGATCACAAGTACCGGAAAGAGCACTTATTCGCAGGCCGCTAACCTTGCTGTTAATCAGACGATTGTTCGTTCACTCAACACGTCTTTGATTGCACTGTTGCCAGTCGCTGCGATTCTCTTTGTGGGCGCAGGCTTGCTCGGGGCGGGCACGCTGAAAGATCTTGCACTTGCACTATTTATTGGACTCATTGCTGGAACATATTCGTCGATCTTCATTGCTGCGCCTCTTTTAGCAAGCTTGCGTGAACGTGAGCCAGCCATCAAAGCGCTCAATCAGCGGGTAATCGCCAAGCAGGGTGGTTCAGTGCAAGCAAACGCTTCAACTAAGAAGCGCAACAAATAGTCCTGAAGTAGCCTTAGCGCATGAACGCGCTCATCACTCCAGTCGTACAGCGACTGCGTGATGCCAACAAGAACCTCGACACCTCTGTTGTTGAGCGCGCATTTGTCACCGCAGAGGCTGCGCATCGTGGGCAACTTCGCAAAAGTGGCGATCCCTACATAACCCATCCTGTTGCGGTCGCCGAGATTTTGGTGGAATTTGGTCTGGATGCCGCCACCATTGCTGCGGCGCTTCTGCACGACACTGTTGAAGACACAAGTTATTCATCAGAGAAGTTGAGGGCCGAGTACGGCGATGAAGTTGCTTCTCTAGTTGAAGGTGTCACAAAGCTCGACAAGTTGACCTATGGCCCAACCGCTGAAGCGGAGACCGTTCGCAAAATGGTTGTAGCGATGGCGAAAGATATTCGAGTTCTGGTAATCAAACTAGCTGACCGTCTTCACAACGCGCGTACATGGCAGTACGTCGACCCTGAATCATCAGCCCGTAAAGCGCGTGAAACTCTGGATATCTATGCACCTCTTGCTCACAGACTAGGTATGAACGCCGTCAAGTGGGAACTCGAGGACCTCTCCTTCAAATTTCTTGAGCCAAAGAAATTCGAAGAGATTGAAAGATTGGTTATTGAACGCAATCCTTCACGTGAAAAACTCACCAATGACGTGATCGCGGTAGTGGAAGAGGATCTCACGAAGGAGGGAATTGCGGCGCAAGTTACTGGGCGACAGAAACACCTCTATAGCGTTTATCAGAAGATGGTGGTGCGTGGCCGAGAGTTTAACGATATCTATGATCTCGTCGGAATTCGCATCTTGGTTAACGATGTCCGTGATTGCTATGCAGTTCTTGGCTCGATACATGCTCGCTGGAATCCAGTCCCTGGCCGATTCAAAGATTACATCGCGATGCCGAAGTTCAATCTCTATCAGTCGCTTCACACAACCGTGATTGGCCCAACTGGGAAAGCGGTCGAGATTCAGATCCGCACTCATGATATGCACCGCCGAGCGGAATACGGTATTGCTGCACACTGGAAGTACAAGCTTGGCTCTGCGTCGAGATCTGCCGACTCTCCAGACATGCTTTGGCTCAAGCAACTACACGAGTGGCAACAAGAAACATCCGATGTAACTGAGTTTCTAGAAGCTCTCAGATTTGATCTGCGAACTCCGGAAGTTTTTGTCTTCACGCCTAAAGGCAGTGTTATTGCGTTGCCGGCGGGGTCTACTCCGGTTGATTTCGCGTATACCGTGCATACAGAAGTTGGTAACAGATGTATCGGTGCAAAAGTGAACGGAAAGTTAGTTTCTTTGGAAGCCCCACTTGCCAATGGCGATGTCGTGGAAGTTGTTACCAATAAGGGCGAAAACGCAGCCCCCAGCCGAGATTGGCTTAATTTTGTTAAATCGCCTCGAGCGCGTTCCAAGATCAAGGCATGGTTTACGAAAGAGCGACGTGAAGAGGCGATTGAGGCGGGCAAAGAATCCATCGCGCGGCAAATGCGTAAAGCTGGCATGCCACTTCAAAAAATCTTGGGCGGCCACACTATGTTGCAACTTGCTCATGACCTGAACTATCCGGATATTGAAGCGATGTATGCCGCGGTAGGGGATGGCCATATCTCAGCGGCCCACGTGATTGATCGCTTAGAGAATTCTTTAGGGCTGGAAGAGACGCATGACACTCCACTGCTTGAGAATTTGGTTACTGGAGCAGCGGCTCGTTCGGCCCGTCGTAGCGCGAGTGGAATACAAGTTGAGGGCGTTGAAGATGTCCTAGTGAAGTTGGCGCGTTGTTGCACGCCAGTCCCCGGCGATGCGATTACGGGCTTTATCACTCGTGGAAATGGTGTGTCGATTCATCGCACCGATTGTGTCAATGTTGCAGATCTAAAATTCCATCAAGGCGATCGCATAGTCAAAGTAAAGTGGGACCTATCAGCAAAGTCTGTGTTCTTAGTTAATATCCAAATTGAAGCGCTGGATCGCGCTCGATTGCTCTCCGATATCACTCGCACGTTATCCGACCAACAAGTAAATATTCTGCATGCAGCTGTGAATACAACAAAAGATCAAGTAGCTTTTTCGCGCTTTACCTTTGAGATGGCAGATGCTTCGCATCTCGACGCGGTTCTATCGGCGGTACGTCGAATAGAGGGCGTTTACGATGTTTATCGAGTTACAAACAACTAAGCCGTAGTGAAATCAGCAAGACCTTTTTGAGCCTCACTTAACCACATTCGGCGCGCTGCAGCAGCTTCGCGATGTTCAGAAGCTTTCTTTGCATCGCCAGCAGCTTCAGCCTTAGCAGCTTTAGCTTCGTAATCTGCTACTGCGTTCATTAATTGATTGACCACATCATTGGCGCGTGCGCGAGCGCCAGGGTCACTTCTGCGCCATTGCTCTTGTTCGGCTTCTTTGAGAGTCATCTCAACGGTATCTACGCGCTTATCAAGCGAGCTTCTCTTCTTACGATCGATCATGCCAACTTTGGAGAGTTTGTTACGAAGATCGCGGAACTTGCGACGAGCGTCGTCGAGATTAGTGATGGGCAATAGCGCTTCAATTTCAGCGACCAGAGCTTCACGCTTTTCGAGGTTGGCGGCCATAGATTCGCCGCGTTTTTCTAGGTCAGCATTCTTAGCGGCAAAAAATGTATCTTGCGCCGCTTTGAAGCGTGTCCACAACTTTGCGTCGTCATTTTTCTTACCGCGCCCAGTAGCTTTCCATTCATCCATCAGGGACTTGTAGCGTCGAGCAGTTGCTACCCAGTCAGTTGAGGTTGCGAGAGATTCTGCCTCTGTGACGATACGTTCCTTGGTGTTCTTGACCTCACTTTGTTGCTGTGTCAAGGATGCAAAGTGAGTACGACGTCGCTTATCAAATTTATTGCGAGCACTCGAGAAGCGCTTCCAAAGATCTCCATCAGTTTTCTTGTCGAGGCGTGGAGCCTTCTTCCATTCATCTAGTAATACCTTGAGACGCTCGCCGGTCGCCTTCCAGCTTGTTGAATCGACTAAAGATTCCGCTTCAACGACGAGAGCTTCCTTTGCGGCGATTGAAGCTGCGCGTTTAGCAGCTTTCACTTCAGCCTCTGCGGCTTTCTTTGCTTCATATGCAGGACGATGTTCGTCAATAAGTGGCGGAATTTGCTCGAGAGAACTGCGCAAGGCTTCAAGATTGCCAACACCGTTGAGGTGTTCAATCTGGTTGCGAAGTTTCTTTACCGCATCGTGAGCATCTTCAGGAACCATTGCGCCGCTGATGATGCGAGCTGCTAGAAGAGCAACTTCGGAGGCGACAATCTCAAATTTTCTTACGAAGTAGGCCAGAGCTTCTTCGGCAGTCTTGCCAGGGTATGAACCGACAACCTTTTCGCCTTCGCTGGTTCGAACGTAGACCGTGCCACTCTCATCGACTCGACCAAACTTTGCGGGATCTCCAATGAGGGCTGCCGCAGCAGAATTTGGGAGTGATTGTTGATTATCGAGGGATTCCATGATGGCCTAACTTTCTCGAACGTTGCGCGCCTTGAACTGGTCAATGGCGTTATGGGTTCAGCGGTTGGTAAGGGCTACAAGGTACCCGCATCACAGCCTGCTGTAAAAACCCCCTCGTAAAGCCCCCTTCCTCAGGGTAATTCGGGGCAATCTTGGGAGAATCGCCCCATGGCCTTGTTGGTAGATCGAGTAGTTGCACCGTACTACCAGACCAATTGTTGGATCATCGCCCCGGGCCGAGGCCACTCATGTGTAGTCGTTGATCCTGGAATCGATATTCCAAACATCAACCGACAACTTCGCGAGAAACTCGAAGCGCATCAGCTATCAATTGGCGCAGTATTGATAACGCATGGACACCTGGATCACACCTTCTCTCTCATCACAACATCCGATGATTTTCTCGATGTTGATTGTTACGTTCATGACGCAGATCGCGATCTGCTTCAGTTTCCAGAAAGAGCGATGGGTGATCAAAGTAAAGCTCTTGTAAATGAGCTCAAGGGCTCCGTCGGAACTTCACTTCAATTCAGCGAGCCCTCTCGAACATGGTCGATTACCGAAGATAGTGTGATGAAACTAGGTGAAATGAAGTTTCGCATGATCCACGCTCCCGGTCATACACCAGGTTCTCTGGTTGCAGAGGTTAATGACGAAGTTCTGATCAGCGGAGATGTTCTCTTTAAGGGCTCAATCGGAAGAACAGATTTACCACGGGGTTCAATGCGCGACATGGAGAGCACGCTCCGTGAGAAAATAGCGACGTTGCCAGAAGATCTTCGGGTTCTTCCCGGCCATGGCGACGAAACGGTTATGAAACAAGAGTTTTTGTCCAACTCCTATTTGAAGGCAGCGATGGAAGGAAGATTGCAATGACGGCAAAGTTCCAGGCGCCTAAGGGCGTCTCTGAATATTTCCCACCTCGCTCAAATCTTTTTGAACATGTGGCGCGTACTCTGATATCGCCTGCCCTCGCGTCCGGTTACGAACCTATTGAGCTTCCTATTTTCGAAGATACCGAGTTATTTACCCGAGGAGTGGGCGAATCCACCGATGTTGTCTCGAAAGAGATGTATACCTTTGAGGATCGAGGAGGTAGATCCATCACGCTGCGACCGGAAGGAACTGCGGGCGTGATGCGAGCGGTCATCGAACATAACTTGGATCGAGGCCAACTTCCAGTAAAGCTCTATTACAAAGGGCCCTTTTTCCGAGCGGAGCGGCCGCAAGCGGGTCGATATCGTCAGTTCTATCAAGTCGGCATTGAAGCCATTGGCATTAATGACCCTTATCTTGATGCGGAAGTGATTGCAATTGCTTACGACGGATATCGAAAGCTCGGGCTCAAAGATTTTGTCCTTCACATTACTTCGCTAGGTGATAGCGAATCGAGAAATGCTCATCGGGTTGATTTAGTCCAATACATTCAATCGCTTCATCTCGATGAAGAGACCCACAAGCGCGCTGAGAAAAACCCACTTAGATTGTTTGACGATAAACGAGCTGAGATTCAAAAAGCTATGAGTAAAGCCCCCATCCTGCTCGATTATTTGAATAGTGAAAGCAGAGAAAACTTTGCAACGGTGCAGAACGCGTTGAACTCCATCGGAATTCCATTTGAGGTAAATCCTAGAATGGTACGTGGCCTTGATTATTACACTGGCACAACTTTTGAATTTGTTCATCGCGGTCTTGGTGCGCAATCTGGAATTGGCGGGGGAGGTAGATACGACGGCCTGATGGAAGTTCTCGGCGGACAAGAACTTTCTGGAATCGGATTTGGCCTAGGAATTGATCGGGTAATTCTGGCAATGGAGGCTGAGGGGGTTATCCCCGCTGAACTGAAATATACGGATCTCTTTATTGTGCCTTTAGGATCGCAGGCGCGTGATGCGGCATTTTTGTTGGCTCATGAGTTAAGAACTCACGGTTTTGTAGTCGAACAGAGTTATGGCGATAGAGCCCTCAAAGGTGCGATGAAGGCGGCTGATAAGTCTGGAGCTCGCTTTTCGATTGTCCTTGGCGATGCAGAATTAGCCTCGGGAACGGTAGAGCTCAAGGAGATGGCCACAGGTGAGGCGCTTTCCGTTACCCTTAGCGGTCTTGCGAATGTCTTGGCTGAGAAGTCTCGCCTTCGCCTCTAAAGCGCCCTTTGTAGAAAGGTTTAACAGTGCTCCGTTCTCATGGAGCTGGATCGATTAGATCTGGCAATATCGGTGAATCAGTCACGCTTGCAGGATGGGTGGCGCGGCGTCGAGACCACGGTGGTGTGGCTTTCATTGATCTTCGTGACGCTTCGGGAAGTGTTCAAGTTGTCATTTCGGATGAGGCAGTTGCTGGTGCGCTGAGAGCTGAATGGTGTGTTGTGGTTCAGGGTAAGGTCGCAAAGCGACCCGCAGGAAACGAGAATCTTGGAATCCCTACTGGCGAAATTGAAGTTATCTGTGATTCGCTCGAAGTTCTCAGTGAAGCGGCTCCTCTACCTTTCCCGGTCGACAGCGGAGAAAACGTAAATGTCAGCGAAGAGATTCGTTTAAAGTATCGCTACTTAGATCTACGTCGTGAAACTCAGAGTAAGGCTCTTCGCCTCCGCTCGAAGGTCACCTCGATTATCCGCTCCGTGATGGATGAGCTGGAATTTCTAGAAATTGAAACCCCTTATCTCACTCGTTCAACTCCTGAAGGTGCGCGCGACTTCTTGGTCCCTGTAAGGCTTCAACCTGGATCGTGGTACGCGCTGCCGCAATCTCCCCAACTTTTTAAGCAACTTCTTATGGTTGCCGGAATGGAGAAGTACTACCAGATCGCGCGCTGTTTCCGTGATGAGGACTTCCGTGCAGATCGCCAACCAGAATTCACCCAACTTGATATTGAGATGTCTTTTGGCGACCAGTCAGATGTGATTGCTGTGGCCGAGAGAATCATTCATTCAGTTTTCAAAGATTCCATTGGTTACGAAGTGCCGCTTCCGATTCCTCATATGACGTATCACGAAGCTCTCCGTAGATTTGGATCGGATAAACCAGATCTACGTTTCGGCAACGAACTAGTTGACGCGACCGACTTCTTCAAAGAGACGACATTTCGAGTATTTCAAGCCGACTTTGTGGGCGCAGTTGTTATGCCTGGCGGCGCATCATCGCCGCGCCGCGAGCTAGATGCATGGCAGGACTGGGCCAAAGCACGTGGAGCAAAGGGACTTGCTTACATTCTCGTGGGTGATGATGGAGCTCTATCAGGACCGGTAGCTAAAAATCTCTCCGAAAAAGAGAGCGCTGGAATTGCTGCTCATGTGGGCGCCGCAAATGGGGATGCGATCTTCTTTGCAGCAGGGGATCGAACATCCTCCCTCAACTTGCTTGGAGCGGTCCGTCTTGAAATTGGTGAACGTTGTAATCTCATTGATAAGGACGCATGGAAGTTTCTTTGGGTGGTTGACGCGCCGATGTTTGAACAGACCGACAGTGGTGGCTGGACAGCGGTCCATCATCCTTTCACTGGACCTAAACCAGAATTTGAAAAAACTTTCCAGAGCGATCCAGCTTCGGCCTTGGCGTACGCCTATGACATTGTGCTCAATGGAAGTGAAATCGGGGGCGGGTCTATCCGTATCCATCGCCGCGACATTCAACAAGCTGTTTTCGATGTTATCGGACTTACAAAAGAGGAAGCTGAGAGCAAGTTTGGGTTCCTACTAGAAGCATTTAATTATGGACCGCCGCCTCATGGAGGAATTGCTTTGGGCCTTGATCGACTCTGTGCTCTTTTGGCCGGCGCTGACTCCATCCGTGAAGTAATTGCGTTTCCAAAGACGGCTAGCGGCGGTGATCCGCTTACTGGTGCGCCGACTCCCATTACTGATGCGCAGCGAAAAGAAACTGGTGTTGATTTCAAGCCAGAGAAAAAAGATTAGTCATGAGCTCGAACGAAAGTTCACGTCCGCGCGATACTGATCGCAAAACACGCGTACATCTTTCGTTTTATGATCGAATCAAATTCCTCCTATTTTTCGCAGTAGTTTTCTTCGTTCTGGTATGGGCCGATATGGCAGGGGACGAAACATTAGGTTTCAATC
>JACCDM011025882.1_pt1 | contig 9984 bp, 9 predicted proteins | sample 7445851 | NCBI WGS metagenome assembly JACCDM01 (sample SAMN15323438, study PRJNA562643) | freshwater metagenome | isolation source: river surface water | place: USA:Blue River Watershed | collected 2017-08-16
GTCTGTAGTGAATTCTGCAGGCGCTTTTTTGATTGGCTAATTGCCACTTTTCCCTTATCTTTGAGCAAATTAATTTTGTAACAATAAAACCCCTATAAAATTGGATTTATTCGATAAACTTTCAAACAGAGGCCCTTTAGGTCAACACCAGAAGATGGCCCATGGCTATTTTACTTTCCCGAAATTAGAAGGAGAAATTAGCAACCGCATGGTGTTTCGTGGTAAAGAACACTTAATATGGAGTTTAAATAATTACCTAGGATTAGCCAATCACCCAGAGGTGCGCAAGGCAGATGCTGAAGCGGCAGCTCAATACGGATTAGCTTTGCCAATGGGTGCTCGTATGATGTCTGGTAACTCTAACCATCATGAAGAATTAGAGCGTCAATTAGCTGCTTTCGTAAAGCGTGAAGATGCTTTCTTATTGAACTACGGATACCAAGGTATGGTATCTATTATTGATACTTTAGTTAACCGTCACGATGTGATTGTGTACGATGCTGAATCGCATGCTTGTATCATCGATGGGGTGCGCTTACATCAGGGTAAACGCTTTGTATATACGCATAACGATATGCAAAGTTTAGAGAAGCAATTAGAGCGTGCAACTAAATTAATTGAAGGTACACCAGGTGGTATTTTAGTGATTACTGAAGGCGTATTTGGTATGTCTGGTGCACAAGGTAATTTGAAAGGTGTAGTTGAATTGAAGAAGAAATTTGATTTCAGATTATTAGTTGACGATGCACATGGTTTTGGAACAATGGGTCCAACTGGTGCAGGTTGCGACGAAGAACAAGGAGTGCAAGATGGAGTAGATGTGTACTTCGGCACTTTTGCAAAATCAATGGCTGGTATCGGTGCATTTGTTGCAGCATCTGAAGATGTTGTGAACTTCCTAAGATATAATATGCGTTCTCAAACTTTTGCAAAAACGATTCCTATGCCGATGGTTATGGGCTTGTTAAAAAGACTTGAGTTATTGAAAACGAATCCGCAGTTGAAAGAGCAACTTTGGACAATCGTACGTGCTTTGCAGTCGGGTTTACGCGAAAGAGGCTTCGATATTGGTAATACTAATTCACCAGTTACACCGGTATTTTTGAAGGGATCTTTGACTGAGGCGACTAATATAGTGATGGATTTACGTGAGAATTACAGCATATTCTGCTCAATCGTAACTTATCCTGTAGTACCTAAAGGCGTGATAATGTTGAGGTTAATACCTTCAGCAGTACATACTTTAGCTGATGTAGAGGAGACCTTAAATGCCTATACCGAAGTGGCTGAAAAGCTAAAAGCGGGCTTCTATGAGTCGAAAGCTGCAATTGAGGTAAATGCATAATTATTGAAAATAGTATTGAATATTTAAAAAAAATCCTTTTATATTAGCTAAAGCAATCAATAATTGTAAAACCAAAACATAAAGGAGTTTATAAAAATGAAAAAATTCAACGATTTCAAAAAAATGTTAGCTGACTTAGAAGCTGATGCAGACAAATTCTACAACAAAGGAAACAGCGCAGCTGGCACACGTGTTAGAAAAGGAATGCAAGACTTAAAAAATTTAGCACAAGCTATTCGTATCGAGATTCAAGAGAAGAAAAATGCTGAAGGTGGTGCTTAATTAATTAGAATATTATAAAGAAGCTCTGGTATTAATTTATCAGAGCTTTTTTTATTTATGACTTTTCTCATTTTTTTATTCTTTTGCTTGCTGCACCTTTGAGTTATGAAAGCACTAGCTCCTTTAATTCGCAAGTACAACAAACCTATACCTCGTTATACAAGTTACCCAACTGTACCTTTTTGGTCGAACTCACCTAATCAAGAGCAATGGAAATCGCATGTAAAAAATGCCTTCAAAAAATCGAACGATAAAGAAGGTATTAGCATCTATGTACATTTACCTTTTTGTGAAAGTTTATGTACTTACTGCGGATGTAATACGAGAATAACTGTGAATCATAAAGTTGAATCGCCCTACATCGAAGCCCTTAAAAAAGAATTCAATTTATACCTCGAATTATTTGATTCTAAACCAATTATTTCTGAATTGCATTTAGGTGGGGGTACGCCAACATTTTTTAGTGCCGATCACTTGGAAGATCTAATCAGCTATTTCTTTGAACATTCTGAAATTTCTGAAAATGCTAACATGAGCTTTGAAGCACACCCTGCTAATACGACTTATGAGCATTTAGAAACTTTATATCGATTAGGCTTTAAGCGTTTAAGCTTAGGTATTCAAGATTTTGACCCACACGTACAAACTTTAATCAATCGTCATCAAACTGTTGAACAAGTAGAGCAGGTTGTGTCGCTTGCTAGATCTATTGGCTATGAGAGTATTAATTTCGATTTAATTTATGGCTTGCCCGATCAAACAATTGATAGCGTAAAGCACACGGTGTACGAGGTCATCCGTCTAAAACCTGAACGAATTGCTTTTTATTCTTATGCTCATGTGCCTTGGTTGAAACCCGGACAAAGAAAATACGATGAATCGAATTTGCCATCGGGTAATGAGAAATTTAAATTGTACGAAGAGGGTAGAGAGATGCTCGAACAAGCAGGTTATCATGAAATTGGTATGGATCATTTTGCTTTGAGTAATGATTCATTATTTAACTCTATGTACAAAGGTACTTTGCATAGAAATTTTATGGGATATACTGAGAGACATACACAATTAATGATTGGCTTAGGTGTTTCATCAATTAGTGATACCTATACTTGCTTTGCACAAAATGAAAAGAAGTTAGAAGATTATTATAAACGAATTGATGAAAATGAGTTTCCAATTTTTAAGGGGCATCAATTATCTGATGATGATTTATTAAGAAGACAATTGATTTTAGATTTGATGTGTAGACAAAAAGCTGAATTGAAAGCGGAAATTTTGAACTCTGGTTCTATTGTATTATTAGATGAAATGATGTCTGATAATATGGTTGCAATTATTGATAATCAATTAGAGATCACCAATACTGGTAAGGCTTTACTGAGAAATTGTTGTTCGATTTACGATGCTTATTTAGCTGATGAAGTGAAATCGACCAATATGTTTAGTATGGCGGTCTAATAAGAAATAAAGAAGTCCGGTGTTCCCTACGCACCGGACTAAACTAAACTAAAACTAAACTTTACTTAATGAGCTTCTTGCTTTCAAACAATACACTGTTTGAATGTATCTTCACTAGATAAATTCCTTTTGCCCAATCGGTATGATTGATACTAATCTCTGCTTGATTAGCAGCTAAGTCTATTGAATGTATTAACTGTCCGTTGATGTTAATGATATCCACTTTCAAATTCTCATTCATCAACTCGTCTAATTTCACTAATATATTTTCGCCCGATTGGCTGATGCTAAATCTCTTTACTATTTTATTGTTCAAACCTACACTGGTTTCATAGGCTATGATTGTGCTATCTATCCATGCACGGTAAGCTGATACTCTAGTGTATACACCTGGATGTAATCCAGTACTATAATTACCCATACCAAAGCTAACAATACCAATTTGAATTTTATTACCCGCACTATCTGTCGCGAATAATGGTCCGCCGCTATCACCAGCCGCCGCACCTTGTGGGTGTTCGCCTAAGATACCTGCAACAATCATGGTTGTGTCAATATCACCGTTGTATCTACTTGGGTGATTCGCAACACTATTCGCTATTACTTTAATGTCTACAATTTGCAAACTGTCTGGTTGGTTGAAAAGATTTAAAGTATCATAAATTCCAAATCCAACAACTTGCACATCTCTATTCGGTCTTTCATAGGCGAGATTTTTAGGGTCAATAAGTTGAATGGTATTTTGTTGTGAAGGTCTCTTTAAATGAATTAATGCTAAATCACCAATTAAATCAAAGCCATTGATATCAAAATCGGGGTGCTTTGCGATATAATCAGATGTGATACGCTCATGATTTGAATTCGGAGTAGATAAGGTATAAATATTCGTTAGAATATCTATGCTGTCTGAAATGTTACCTGTAAAGAAATCATATACACAATGCCCAGCCGTCAAAACCCATTGAGGTCTGATTAGACTACCACCGCAATAAGGTGAATAAGGTGCACTAGGGCTTGTAGTTTCAATAAGGCTTACAAAGTAAGGCTGATTGTTAGTTGCTGTTTGTCCGCCTACTACATCTTGCGCATGTCCTTTTCTGCCCGAGCTTACAATTACCACAACACCTAATAAAAGAGAGAGTAAGTATCTTTTCATAATTTGTTATTTTAATGGTAGACAGCGGGAGGTAGGGGTGACCCTTACTCGAAAATTAAAAATGTAGAATGTAGAATGTAAAATGTAGAATGAAGCCTATCATTTTACATTTTACATTCTACATCTTACATTCAAATTAATACTGCTCCACCGCTGCTTTCAACCTCTTCTGCACCGCTTCCGATGGTGCCACCAATGGTAAACGCACCGTATCGCCGCAAATGCCTTTTAATTTTAATACTGTTTTAATACCGCCTGGTGAACCGTCAGCGAATAATAAATTAATAATGTCTGTTAACTTATAATGTAGTTTACGTGCTTTTTCGAAATCACCTGCTAATGCATAACGAACCATTTGAGCATAATCTTTTGGCCATGCATTGGCAACTACTGAAATTACTCCAACAGCACCTAATGAAATTAATGGTAATGTGATACCATCGTCACCCGATATTAATTGGAAGTTCTTAGGCTTATGTTTGATGATGCTCATCATTTGATCAATGTTACCTGATGCTTCTTTTACAGCAATGATATTTTTGAAATCATTAGCTAAACGTAAAGTAGTTTCAGCAGTCATGTTTGCACCTGTTCTACCTGGTACGTTATATAATATTACTGGTAGTGGAGAATGCTCTGCCACCATACGGTAATGTTGGTAATGACCTTCTTGATTAGGTTTGTTATAATAAGGTGCAACCGATAAGATTGCTGCAAATCCTTTTTTATCGAAATGATTTAAGTAGTCGCATAATTCACGTGTATTATTACCACCCACACCAGCAACCACTGGTACTCTACCATCAACAGTTTCTAAAGTGAAATCGAAGATCGCTTGTTTTTCATCTTTGCTTAAAGTAACAGATTCACCAGTGGTACCCATTGGCACTACATAGTCAACTTTATTAGTGATTAAATTATTGATAAGTTTTTTGAAACTTTTAAAATCAATACTTCCGTCGTTGTGAAAAGGAGTAACTAATGCAACACCTGTTCCTGTTAATTTAATGCTCATTTCTTTAATATATTTAGATAATGGTTCAATGCTTGTATATAAGAACTCATGCTCTCACCTTTGTCGTCGATCATGAAATCATAAGCGTTTACATTGTTCATGCTAAACTTACCCACTCTTAACCTTGCTGCCGACAACGATGAAATATAATTGATGCTAAATTGATTGGTATAATTTAAGCTAATTAACAAATCAAAGTTCTGCTTGTAAAATTTTTCAATCAATTCTTTTTTAGGTCGATGGAAGAAATCAAAATCACTATCAAAAATATAATGAGGATCTTTCTCTTCGTTCTTATGAGTTTTCTTGTAATCTTTAATCGCTATATAACCTATATATTCAACAGTTTTCGATTTACTCTTTAAATCTGCAATATAGTTCAATGCTGTTTTTATATCTTCTTCAGTATGTGCACTAAATAATACTCCCACACTTTTTGCCTCATCAAAAGTTACTGTTTCTCTCTGAACTCTTCTGTTTAAAAGATCTTTCTTAATCTTTCGCCCTGCAAAAAAATGACTGATTTTTCTAAGTAACTTCTTCATCGTATGCTGCAAATTTATGAAATCCCTTTAATTATTTGAACTTTCAATCATTTTGATGAGTTCTTCATCTGTAATTATGGGGATGTTCAGGCTCTGAGCCTTCTGTAGCTTACTTGGTCCCATGTTCTCACCTGCCACCAAATAATTCAACTTAGCCGAGATACTACTTAAAATTTTGCCACCATTTTTTTCAATTTTCTCTTTTAACTCATCTCTGCTGAATTTTTCAAATACACCAGAAATCAAAAATGTTTTACCACTGAGTTGATCGCCTTCTAGAATTACTTCCTTGATAATGGCTTCGAATTGTAAACCTTCTGATTTTAAGAAATTAATTAATTCAATGTGTTCATCCTTTGAAAAATAAGAAAGTATACTTTGCGCAATGCGTTCACCAATTTCATCGACTGCAATCAATTCTTCGAAATTTGCTTTCATCAATGCATCAATTGTTTTAAATGCATAAGCTAATTTTTTCGCTACCGTTTCACCAACATAACGAATACCTAATGCAAATAACACTTTTTCAAATGGCACTTCTTTCGATTTCTCAATGCCTTGCAATAAGTTCATCACTGACTTAGAGCCAAAGCGTTCTAATTGCAAAAGTTGAAGCTCTTTATTTTTTAATCGATAAATATCATCGATGCCTTTTACTAAATCTTGTTGATATAATTGTTCGATGGTTTCATCGCCCAAACTATCGATATTCATTGCCTTGCGTGAAGTGAAGTGTTGCATTTTGCCAATGATTTGTGGCTTGCAATGATCTTCATTGGGGCAGTAATGTTGAGCTTCGCCTTCTTTACGAATTAAGCCTGTACCACACTCTGGGCATTCAGTTATGTATTCTATTGCTTTACTGTTTGCTTCGCGTTTGGTTAGATTTACTTCGATGATCTTCGGAATTATTTCTCCACCTTTTTCGACTTTCACTACATCGAATTCATGCAAACCTAATTTCTCTATTTGATCTGCATTATGAAGCGTTGCTCGTTTAACAACAGTACCTGCTAAAAGCACGGGTTCTAAATTTGCAACTGGAGTGATGGCGCCTGTTCTGCCTACTTGATAGCTTACACTTAATAATTTGGTTTCTACTTCAGCAGCTTTGAATTTATAAGAGATGGCCCAACGTGGCGACTTAGCGGTGAAGCCTAATTCTTCTTGCTGTTCATAGCTATTTACTTTTATCACGATACCATCAATATCGAAACTCAGTTCATGTCTGTGTTCATCCCAATACTTTATAAAATCAAAAACTTCTTGAATGTTTTTACAAAGTTTAAATGTATCTGATACTTTGAATCCCCATTTTTTTGCTGCACTTAAACTTTGATGATGTGTCTCAAAATTTAAATCATCAGATAATAGAAAATATAAATAGCAATCTAAATTTCTCTTGGCAACCTCTGCAGAGTCTTGCATTTTCAGGGTTCCTGAAGCGAAGTTACGCGGATTTGCATAAACTTGTTCGCCGATTTCTTCGCGCTCTTTATTTAATTTATCGAAGGTATCGCGATGCATAAATACTTCACCACGAATTTCAAATTCACTAGGGTAGTCGCTAGCGGGTAATACCAATGGTACTGATTGAATTGTCTTTACATTATTGGTAACATCATCACCTTTCGTACCATCACCACGCGTGACAGCTTGCTTTAACTTCCCATTTACGTAGGTAAGTCCGATTGCCAAACCATCAAACTTCAACTCACATACATATTCATAATCTGTTTCCAAAGTTTTTTGAATACGTTGATCGAAGTCTAATAAATCTTGTTCAGAATAGGTGTTGCCTAATGACAACATGGGGTATTTATGTTCAACCGATTTAAAACTTTTGGTGATGGTGCCACCTACACGTTGAGTCGGAGAATTCTCAGAAATAAATTCAGGGTATTGTTTTTCTAATTGTATTAATTCATCTAAAAGTAAATCGAAGGCACGGTCGCTAATTTCAGGACTTGACTGCTGATAGTACAAATAATTATGACGGTGTAATTCTGCTGAAAGCTCTTCAATTCTTGCTTTTGCTTCTTCTCTGTTCATAGAAGCGAAGATAATTAATTTGCTTGCTTACCGAGCTCTATTTTTAAAGAAAAAACGTTTGAGTAAAGTGATTCAGAGCTATTGCCGATATCGGTTAAAGCATAATCGATGTGTATGTTTTTAATTTTCACACCAATGCCCATATTTGGCATCATCATAGTGCTCTCTGTACCATCAAAATCTCTTTGTTTTTGAATGTTACCAATACCAGCTCTTAAAAACGCAATGTTTCTATAATCAATCTCTAAACCTGCATGCGGGTCAACGTTAAAGTACTTAGAACTAATCAACACGTTTCTTTGTCCGTCGGTATTTATATCAAAATTCAACTCTGTATTCAATTTAAACTTCGAAGATATTTTAGTAACATAAGCTGCCCCTAAAATAAATTTTGGCACTGTAATCTCTAATCTGTTTTCTGGTATTTCATTACCAGTATTCTCAAATACTTTTTTAGTATTCTCATCGATATTATATGTCCAGGCATTGAAGGTTGTACTAATATCACGTGCCATAACACCAAATTTAAAATGCTCTAATTGATATTGCATACCGAAGTCGATACCGAAGCCAAATGATTTAGCAAAATCTCCAATTTTACGATGCACCACTTTTACGTTAGCACCCAAGCTCATGCGAGGGTCATTCATTTTGCGAGCATATGAACCGATGAAAGCATAATCAACAGCAGAGAAACTACTTATACGATCGTAATTAATATTACCGCCCGCATCAATTAATTCGGTGGTGTTTGGAATATCATCTACCCCAAAACGTATTATAGAAAAAGCAATATTAGAGCGATCATCAACTTTATAGGCAAGCGCACCATAATCATATTTAGCTATACTTCCGAAGTATTCTGAATGCATCAGTGCCCCTTGGTATTGAGTGTTCATTTGTGTGAGTCCTGCCGGATTCCAATACCTCGCATACACATCATTCGTACTCGCCACTACAGAGTTCGACATACCGAAAGCTCTGGCACCAACGCCTAATGATAAAAATTCATTACTGTATTTGGCTGTTTGAGCCACAGAAAAATGAGTAACAAATAATGCAATGATTACAGTTAGGGTAAATTTTATTTTTTTAATCTCCATTCAATTTCTTCGAATACAGTTAGATAATCTAGTTCAATATAATTCATGCATTCAGCAATAGCGTCTTGCAATATAATAGTATCTTTTTCATTTAAAAAAGAGCCACTTAATCTATATTGTATTCTGTTTAACGCATAAACGATGCTTTCATTACTTTTATAGCTCAATAAATATTGAACATCTTTAAAACGTTGATAGAAGGTTCTAAATTCAGCAGCATCCGCAATACCATTTAAACGTATAAACTGCTCGATATCATTCACTTGGCAAGCCTCTAAATGATTGTAAAAGGCTTTAGCATCAATGATTTTATTTTTGATCAGCAAGGTATCGAGAATTAATTCGAGTCCGATGTGCCCCACCATAAATGGCTTCAAATGAACATTATCGAGTTGCAGATTTCTAATATCTTCAGAGATTTTTCGTGATTTCTGTAAAAAATAATCGGAGCTATGAAAGAGATCATCAACGGCTAGATGCCTTTGCCAGCCAAGGTGTATTGATTGAAGTACCTCATTATTTTGCCAAAGTTCATGGTGTTTATGAGGGTGCATATTCCATCTTCGATTATGGTTTTTCACCAGATCGGGTAGGGCGATGCCTAGAATGTAAGCAGAGTTAGTGCTAGAGGCGTCGAAGAAGAAATGTGATAAATAATTCAAAATTCAAAAAAATGTAAAATGTAGGATGTAGAATGTAAGATTAACAAATATATAGATGAATTTACATTTTACATCCTACATTTTACATCCTAATTTTACATCCTAAATTCTGAATTCTGAATTTTGAATTCTGAATTTCAGCACGAACCTCTTATATTTGAACCTTAATTATAGCGATGAAAACGAATTTTGTAGAAGAACTGAAATGGAGAGGGATGTTGCATGACATTATGCCCGGTACTGAAGATCAATTGAATAAAGAGCTTACTTCGGGGTATATCGGATTTGACCCAACGGCAGATTCGTTGCATGTGGGGCATTCGGTGCAGATTATGACATTGATTCATTTTCAGAGAGCTGGACATA
>JACCDM010117188.1_pt1 | contig 9982 bp, 11 predicted proteins | sample 7445851 | NCBI WGS metagenome assembly JACCDM01 (sample SAMN15323438, study PRJNA562643) | freshwater metagenome | isolation source: river surface water | place: USA:Blue River Watershed | collected 2017-08-16
AAACTGGTTAGCTATAGCGCTGGATGAGGATCAAAGATTGGCAGTTTACCCTTATGAGCTGAGTCTTGCAGAGCAAGGAATCTCAGCAGAAGTAAAGCAGGTACGTTATCAGGCAAACAGTGATGAGCTGGAGGTAAAAGCCGGAGCATTATCGCTTACACTTTCTGTTCCCAGTGGACAAGTTAAACTTGGCGATGAGGTGTTTTTGAAGATAAACAATTACCGTATTGTAAAGTCTTGAAGAGATTCTAGGCCAGTTTTTAAATAAACTAACCGGTAAACATAGACCCTTCTGCATAATTTTCCAGTTCTGTAAATAGGAATTACGCATTCAAGCTCTATTTTTTTAAAATAGGAACCAAATAATTTCAAGGGGTCAAAATAATGGTCGGAGGGAATCAAACAATATGCATTTTCTCCAATTCTTGGGAATTTTCTGCTTTGATTTAGCCAAGCATACTGGTGAATGTCGGCCAATTCTCCAACTGCTATCAATTTAAGACTCAAAGGTTGTGCTATATAGTGGTCTATATGCGCTGCAGGGAACCATTTATTACTGATTATATATGCTCCTGGATCAATTTTGCCATTTTTTATATCCGATTTGTAAATAGATTGAAATGATATTCGAGTTTGATCCCATCCATACATGTCCAAACTAAGATCACCTTTTCCGTAAGTTTTGAGAGATTTATTTCCAATGGTGCCAGAATAAAAATTTATGAAAAGAACTGCCAGAGTACTTAAAATAGTTAAAAATAAGCCTGAAGTACACAGAAGTCTGTTGCTAAATCTTTTATCTGAAAGTTTTACTGCTGTAATTAAAATCAAACCGGTATAGGCTGGCCCAGTCCAGTGCGGAAGTACATCTTTGAAAAGTGAAATGAATAAGCAGGTAGTAATCAATGGAAATGCAGTGAATAGCAAAATCATTAAAGTATGTTTTGCTATTGTCAAACGTCCTTTTAAAGCATCATAAGCTGACTTGAATAGAGAAAAAATCAAGATAGGGCTAATATAAATGAATTGTCCAATGGTGAATCGGGCAAAACTCACAAGATTTACTCCTCCATTGGCAACATTTACTCTTTTGCTGTGGTAGAGATAAGTAACAAAATGATGATCAAAATTCCATTTGATTACTGGTGCAAAAATAATCAAGGTTAGTGTGCCGGAAATGTATAAACTAGGTTTACTGAACCATTTGCGCTGATATACCAAAAGGTAAACTAAAAGTGCAAACCAAAGAAAAATACTGTGTATTTTGGAAATCATACCCAGACCTGTTACTAGTCCAAAAAGAATCAAGTGGTATTCTTTGTCCTTGGTAATCGCATCATCTTTCGCCAAATTGATCATTAAAACAAGGGCGGCCGTCCAACATACCATTTGCGGTGCATCAGGTAGAATTAGAGTACCTGCTATAACGCAACCATAAATACTAAAATTGTAGATCAAGGCGGCTAGGAAACCTGTTCGTTCATCTTTTAGTTTTTTTCCGGCAATAAAAAGTAGCCAGGAACATGTTGCGGCCGAAAGTATGGCCCCTAGCCTGATGAATAATTCAGATTCATGAACTAAATTGTATGTGGTAAAGCGAATGAGCCAAGCTACCAAAGGAGGGTGGTCAAAGTAATTCCAGTGGAGTTCTTGAGCATAAATTCTGTAATAAACCTCATCGTTACCAAGGTTTATACTGCTTGCTAATAGTAACCGAAAGGTACTTGCAAGTACAATGAGTCCAATAATTTTTTTCTTATAACCCAATTAATTAAACGTATAAAAATAATTCATTAGGTAATTCCAAATAAATACAATTCCAATTACAATCACCTTAAGTAGATAAAAATTTTTACGGGTTCTAGCTATCAGCAAACTTAATGTTATGTTATTTATTAGTAGTCCGCCGCAAGAAATCAATAGAAACTTAAGAAATTGCTCACCGACAGGCTGGCTCAGATTCCCGAAGGTCCAAATTCTATTAAGAATAAAATTATTCACCACTGCCATACTAAATCCAACCGAATTAGCAAGGTATTTATTCCAATGCAATTTTTCTTTGCAAAACCATGTGCATGAGAAATCAATCGCCATTCCTGCAATGCCTACGACCCCGAATTTAAGTATTGTTAATTTGAATATAGAGTACACCTTTAGATGAATTGGTGATCCTGATCAGGATTTGAAATGGGGTTTTCCCATTTTCTTTTTAAGAATTTATTAAGCCAAGGATAGTTGTTGGCCAAGTATATCGCTACTACCCCTGATAGGATACCAATACCTGCTCCTGCAATAGTATCTTCCAAAAAGTGTTGTCCCAAATAAATACGAGAAAAACCTACTAAGGTTGCTAAAATCAGTAATTGTAATTGCCATTTTCTGCTTCTCATTAGTGTGGCAATTACAGTAACTATGGCAAAAGCTGTAGCAGTATGGCCAGAGGGAAAACTGTGATAAAAGGCTAGTTTTACTCCTTCAACAAATTTCGTATAATCAGTATCTTGAAATATTAGTCCGGGTCTGGGCGCCTCAACAATTCTTTTCATTAATTGTGCTAATATCCCAGAAACTAGAAATGAATATATAATCGCCAATCCAGGAGTTTTGTTTCGATAAACTAAAAGAGCTATTAATGCTAGTAAAATTGCAAAAATGCCATCACCAACATTTGTGAAAACTATAAAAAACCAATCTAGAAAATCAGAATGAAAACTGTTCAGTAATACAAATGATTTTATCTTTCCGAAGGTCAATAAAAGAATGAGTAAAAGGGCAATTAGCACCAATGAAGCAGAAAAATACCACTTCGACCGATCAAAAATGTTTTTTATGGATAAAATCATAGTGCTTCGAAAATAAAGCACCATTATTAAGAAAATGTAACTTGAAGATTAAATTGTTAATACGAATGCGGGCAAACAAAAAAGCATCCAATTTGGATGCTTTTTTAGTTAGGTTTGATCTGCTTATTCAGCTAGGCCGTCCGCCAGTACTACAATTTTATCTTGCAGTACCTCAACTACACCACCTTTTATTTGAAAGGTATTCGCAGTTTTATCAGTACCACGAACGGTTACTTTGCCTGATTCTAAGGTAGAAATGATCGGAGCGTGTCCGCTCAATACTTCGAAAGATCCTGAAGTTCCAGGAACTGTTACTGAAGTAATATCACCTTCAAATACCGTTTGATCAGGGGTATAGATTTCTAATTTCATTTTTCTAGTATTTAGTAGTTAGTACTTAGTAGTTAGAAAGATTTTAGAATGAGATCTAAATACTAACCACTAAATACTCTGTACTATTAAGCCTGTGCTTCGGCTAATAACTTCTTGCCTTTTTCAATAGCATCTTCAATGGTTCCAACCAAGTTGAAGGCGGCTTCCGGATACTCATCTACCTCACCATCCATAATCATGTTGAAGCCTTTGATGGTATCTTTAATATCAACCAATACACCTTTTAAACCGGTAAATTGCTCGGCTACGTGGAAAGGTTGAGATAAGAAACGCTGTACACGACGTGCACGGGCTACCACTAATTTATCTTCTTCAGACAATTCGTCCATACCTAAAATGGCGATAATGTCTTGTAATTCTTTGTAACGTTGTAAGATCTCTTTTACACGTTGAGCTGTTCCGTAATGCTCCTCACCTAAAACCGCAGGGCTTAAGATACGTGAAGTAGAATCCAATGGATCTACCGCAGGGTAAATACCTAACTCTGCAATTTTACGAGACAATACTGTAGTTGCATCTAAGTGGGCAAAAGTAGTCGCCGGTGCAGGGTCGGTTAAGTCATCCGCAGGAACGTAAACGGCCTGAACAGAAGTGATAGATCCTTTTTTGGTTGAGGTGATACGCTCTTGCATCAAACCCATCTCAGTAGCCAAAGTAGGTTGGTAACCTACCGCAGACGGCATACGTCCCAATAGTGCCGATACCTCAGAGCCTGCCTGAGTGAAACGGAAGATGTTATCAACGAAGAACAAGATGTCTTTACCTTGACCGTCGCTGCTATCACCGTCGCGGAAATATTCAGCTACAGTCAAACCAGATAAGGCCACACGTGCACGTGCACCAGGAGGCTCATTCATCTGACCAAATACCAACGTAGCTTTAGAGTCTTTTAATTTTTCTTTGTCAACAACACTTAAATCCCATCCGCCTTTTTCCATCGAGTGTAAGAACTCATCTCCGTAATTGATTACACCAGACTCTATAAATTCGCGAAGTAAGTCGTTACCTTCACGGGTACGCTCACCCACACCGGCAAACACAGATAAACCGGCATAAGCTTTCGCGATGTTGTTTACCAACTCCATGATTAATACGGTTTTACCTACACCTGCACCACCAAACAAACCGATCTTACCACCTTTTGCATAAGGCTCTAATAAATCGATTACTTTAATACCGGTAAATAAAACTTCGGTTTCGGTAGATAATTCATCGAATTTTGGGGGCGTATTGTGAATAGGGTAACCTCCAGCATTATCAACAGCATCTATGCCGTCAATAGCTTCGCCAACCACGTTGAACAAACGACCTTTAATTTTGTCGCCCACAGGCATTTTGATTGGAGCGCCTGTGTCGATTACCTCCATTCCGCGGATCAAACCATCGGTTGAATCCATCGCAATGGCACGCACACGATCTTCACCTAAATGCTGTTGAACTTCCAGAACGATTTTTTGTCCGTTCTCTTTTTTGATTTCCAATGCATCGTAAATTTTAGGTAAGTGAGCATTTTCAGCAAAACTAACATCGACAACCGGACCGATAATTTGGGCTATTTTTCCTGTGTTTGGCATATAATTACGCTATTTTTTGATTTTTTTATTCCAACTTGAAGCTAACACTTCAGAGGCGGTTCTTTTCGGTCCGCAAAAATACATTTTATAGCCGAAAATCAAACACCAGTTTGAAAGATTTTTTACAGACTATTTCATCGTAATTTCTGAGAACTTAATCTGAGCTAAAGTGTTTAAAATGAAGATAAAAAACACCAATATGAATGTATTAAGTACCATGATTAAAGCATTACCTAGGGTTTGTGCTTTTTTAACCCTCTTTTCGATCAATTTAAGCGTGAAAGCGCAGGATTCTGCCATAACGAGCAGGGGCACACGAGCCAGTACGGGCAAGTGGTACGACCAAGGATGGGTTTGGTTTGTGATTATTATTGTGGCTGTTATTCTGATTTTAGCTTTGAGCAGAAAAACAAGCAAGGGCCCCTTAGACCGTGAACAGAACCGCTACAAGGATAAACGCTGATTACAGCATTTGTTTCATCCGCTAAAATTCTGCTATTTTGAAGCATGAAAACAATTTTGGTTACGGGTAGTAATGGTTTATTAGGGCAAAAAATTACCGATTTAGCGCTTTTAGATCAGGAAATTGACTTGTTTGCCAGTTCTAAAGGCCCTAATCGGTATCCTATAGCATCGGGTTACCACTATTTAGATTTAGATATTTGTGATGCTGATCAATTATTCAGTACAATAACCAAAATTCAACCTGATGTGATTATTCACACGGCGGCAATGACCAATGTTGATGCGTGTGAGGACGATCGTGAAGCTTGCTTGAAACTGAATGTGGATGCGGTGAAGAGTTTGGCGACGATTTGTAGCGAAAAAAACATCCATTTAATTCACCTTTCAACGGATTTTATTTTCGACGGAGCCAATGGCCCCTATACTGAAGAAGACGAACCCAATCCGCTAAGTTTTTACGGTCAATCTAAATTAGATGCAGAGCGAATTATTCAAACTTCGGGATGCCGTTCGGCTATTTTAAGAACCATTATTGTGTACGGCATTGTTAATGACATGAGCCGAACCAATATAGTGCTTTGGGCCAAAGGGGCTTTGGAAAAAGGAGATCCCATTTCTGTAGTTAACGACCAGTGGCGTATGCCTACCCTAGCTGAAGATTTAGCTGCATGTTGCTTGTTGGCTGCGAAGAAAGAGGCTACAGGAATTTTCAATGCATCTGGTAAAGATTTGATGAATATGGTTGAACTGGTTGAAAATGTAGCTGATTTCTGGCATTTAGATAAAAGTCTGATCAAGCCGATTAGTTCTGAAAGCTTAAATCAAAAAGCTAAACGACCACCCAAGACCGGATTTGTTCTAGATAAAACAATCCGAGAACTGGGCTATCAACCGCATTCATTTATTGAAGGATTGTCAATTTTAGATAAACAACTGAAGTCCTTTACTCATTAAGTTATCTTTGACCAAAATAAAAAACATGGCAAATTTAAGCGTAGGCCAAAAGGCCCCTGATTTCAAATTATTCAGCACAGAGCTCAAAGAAATAAGTTTAAGTGATTATGCCGGAAAGAAAGTGGTTATCCATTTCTTTCCAATGGCTTTTACCGGAGTGTGCACCACTCAATTGTGCACCATGAGAGATACTTTTGGTTACTACGAAGGATTAGGCGCTGAGGTTATCGCCATTTCAGTTGACTCTCCATTTACCTTGGCTAAGTTCAAAGAAGAGCAGAATTATCAGTTCCCATTACTTTCAGACTTTAATAAAGAAGTTTCTAAAGCCTATGGTTCTTGTTACGAAGAGTTCGTATTTAACTTAAAAGGCGTTTCGAAAAGAGCGGCATTTGTTCTGAATGAAAATCAGGAAATTGTATATGCTGAGGTATTGGAGTCGGCAGGTGATTTGCCTGATTTTAATGCCATTCGTGAAGCAGTAAATCAATAAATACGAAAACACTTTGCTTTTTTGAGCGGAACTGCTATTTTTGCAGTCCGTTAAACACGAGGACCTGTAGCTTAATTGGATAGAGCACCTGACTACGGATCAGGAGGTTAGGGGTTCGACTCCCTTCAGGTCCACAATACATGCAAGCCTTTTCGATCACAACCGAAAAGGCTTCAAATTTTAAACACGATTCAGAAAAAAATGCTTAATCTGGTGTTATTTGGCCCTCCGGGAGCAGGTAAAGGAACCCAATCTCAAAAATTGATCGATCAATATCAGTTGATTCATCTTTCTACTGGAGATTTATTGAGAAGTGAAATTGCTCAGGGCACAAGCTTGGGTATGGAAGCAAAGAAATTGATGGATCAGGGGGTTTTAGTTCCAGATGATGTGGTTATCGGTATGATCAGCAATAAACTGGATGCCAATAAAGATGCCAAAGGTTTTATTTTTGATGGATTTCCACGTACGGTGGCACAGGCTGAGGCTTTAGACCAGCTCTTGGCTTCAAAAAATTCAGCTATTGCCGGAATGTTAGCTTTGGAGGTAAATGATGATGAATTGGAGCGTCGCCTGTTGTTGAGAGGAAAAGATTCAGGCCGACCAGACGATGCCAATCCTGAAGTAATTCGTAAACGTATCGTAGAGTACAACACTAAAACTGCACCAGTGGCAAATTTCTATAAAGCACAGCAAAAATTCTATAGTATTGACGGTATAGGCGCAATCGATGAAATTTTTGCTTCACTGTGTCTGGTAATTAATCAACTGTAAAACCTAAAAAATAAAGCATAGCGGATGTGACATCAGCTGTCCATCCGCTATTTTTGTACCCAATAAAAAGTCAAATGTCGCAAGGATCTAATTTTGTAGATTATGTAAAAATCTGTTGTCGCTCCGGTCATGGAGGGGCAGGCTCAGCGCATTTGCACCGCGACAAGCACACCGCTAAAGGCGGGCCTGATGGTGGCGATGGGGGACGTGGCGGTCACATCATTCTAAAAGGGAATGCCCAGCTTTGGACCTTACTTCACCTGAAATACCGCAAACACGTTATTGCCGAAAATGGTGAGCCGGGTGGAAGTGCACTAAAAACTGGAAGAACGGGTAAAGACGAAATTTTGGAAGTTCCATTGGGAACTATCGCAAAAGATGCGGAAACTGGAGAAATCTTGTTTGAGATTACAAAAGAAGGGGAGACCAAAATTCTGACTCCTGGAGGACGTGGTGGATTGGGTAATTGGCATTTTAAATCGTCTACTCAACAAACTCCACGTTTTTCGCAACCTGGTGAACCCGGTTTGGAGCAGTGGATGATTTTGGAATTAAAAGTACTGGCCGATGTCGGTTTGGTGGGTTTCCCCAATGCCGGAAAATCAACCTTACTTTCTGTAGTTTCGGCTGCTAAGCCCGAAATTGCCGATTATGCATTTACAACCCTGGTACCTAATCTGGGCATTGTATCCTACCGGGATAACAAATCCTTCATCATGGCCGATATCCCTGGAATTATCGAAGGAGCTTCTAAGGGTAAAGGTTTAGGATTTCGGTTTTTACGCCACATTGAGCGTAATTCCGTATTGTTGTTTATGGTGCCGGCTGATACCAGCAGGAGTATTAAAGAGGAATACCAAATCTTACTCCATGAACTGGAAGTATACAATCCGGAACTGATGCATAAACCGAGAGTGTTAGCCATCACCAAATCAGACATGTTGGATGATGAATTGCAGCAAGAAATGAAAAAAGAGCTTCCCGGTATTCCATCCGTGTTTATCTCATCGGTGGCCCAAAAAGGATTAGTAGAGCTCAAAGATTTAATTTGGACGGCTATCCATGCTGATTCCGAATTATAATTGCACTAACTTTGTATCATGAGAATAGCCATCAACGGTTTCGGACGTATTGGGCGTATCAGCCTTCGTACCTTGCTGCAAAAAGCAGGTTTGGAAGTTGTTGCCATTAATGATTTGACCGATACCGCTACGCTGGCACACTTGTTCAAATACGATTCTGTTCACCGCGGGTTTCAGGGAGACGTGAGTGCCAAACCCCAGGAGCTGATCATCAACGGCAAATCCATTCGTGTTTTTGCAGAAAAAGATCCGGTAAATCTGCCTTGGAAAGATTTGGGTATAGATTTGGTTATTGAATCTACCGGACATTTTACCTCACGTGAAGGTGCTAATAAGCACCTTATTGCTGGGGCAAAACAAGTGCTCATTTCTGCGCCTTCGGCGGATAAAGATGTACCAACTGTAGTTTTGGGTGTGAACGATGAGCAAATCGATCTCAGTTCGCCGATTTTATCGAATGCCTCTTGTACCACCAATAATGTGGCGCCAATGGTAAAAGTATTAGACGAACTTGCCGGAGTGGTAGATGGTTCCATCACCACGGTGCACTCTATGACCGGTGACCAGAATTTACACGATGCACCGCATAAAGATTTACGCAGAGCTCGTGCAGCATCAGCATCAATTATTCCTACTTCCACGGGAGCAGCAAAAGCCATTACCGCTATTTTCCCTCATTTAGCAGGTAAATTGGGTGGTGCTGGAATTCGAGTACCCGTATTAAATGGTTCTTTAACCGATTTTACCTGTACGCTCAAAATGCCGGTGAGTGTAGCCCAAATTAACGCAGCATTTAAAAAAGCTGCCGATAATGAATTAAAAGGCATTTTATCCTATACCGAAGATCCTATCGTTTCGGTTGATATTTTAGATAATCCGCATTCCTGCATTTTTGATGCCCGACTCACTTCCGTGGTTGGTGGCTTGGTTAAAGTGGTGGGTTGGTACGATAACGAATCGGGTTATTCAAACCGACTAGCCGAATTAGCTCAACGTATTTCCCAATTAAAATAATGGTCCGTTTTATTAAGCCCAACCAAGTTCTACCCTTGCGTTCCCTTGTTTTGAGGAATGGTAAACCCGAGATCGACTGTGTTTTTCCGGGCGATGAAGACCTGGATTCCTTTCACCTGGGTTATGAAAAAAACGGTGATATCATTTGCATAGCTAGTTTTTACCTCAAAGGGACAGAAGGGTTTCCCGGGAAAGCATATAAGCTTCGTGGCATGGCTACCCATCCCGATTGGCAGGGTAAGGGCATCGGCAATCAACTGCTTAATTTTGCCATCGTTTACTTAAGAGGTCAAAGCGCAAATTACCTCTGGTGTAATGCCCGTAAAAAAGCGTATCGGTTTTACCAAAGTTTAGGCTTTGAGTTTATTTCTGAAGAATTCGAATTTCCGG
>JACCDM010242070.1_pt1 | contig 9982 bp, 6 predicted proteins | sample 7445851 | NCBI WGS metagenome assembly JACCDM01 (sample SAMN15323438, study PRJNA562643) | freshwater metagenome | isolation source: river surface water | place: USA:Blue River Watershed | collected 2017-08-16
AGGGACCGCTGCGGCATGGCCCGCGACCGCGGCGGACTCGCGCGCGCGATCGCCGACATCCGCGCCCTGCGCGAGGGCTTCTGGCGCAACGTCCGCGTGACCGGCGGGGCCGACGGCTACTTCGTCCTGCCCACCACCGTCGCCGACTACCTCGCCGGCGTGGGTCTCTCCGGCCGCCCGTCCGTCGACGCGCCCGAGTTCCGGGCCGCGCTCAAGGACGTCAACGACCGCGTCGCGCGGCTGCTCGCGGTCAACGGCACCCGCACCGCCCGCAGCTACCACAAGGAGCTCGGACGCATCGTCTGGGACCGCTGCGGCATGGCCCGCGACCGCGCCGGACTCGAGCGCGCGATCGCCGACATCCGCGCCCTGCGCGAGGACTTCTGGCGCAACGTCCGGGTGACCGGCGGAGCCGACGGCCTCGCCCCCGAGCTCGAACGCGCCGGCCGCGTGGCCGACTTCCTCGAGTTCGGCGAGCTGATGTGCCGCGACGCCCTCGAGCGCGAGGAGTCGTGCGGCGGACATTTCCGCACCGAGCACCAGGACGACGGGGAGGCGCGCCGCGACGACGGACGCTACGCCCACGTCGCCGTCTGGGAGTGGCAGGGCGAAGGCGCCGTCCAGCGCCGCCACGAGGAGCCGCTCCGCTACGAGGAGGTCCAGTTCTCCACCCGTTCCTACAAGTGACCGCCATGGCCGCCGACACCCCCGAACGCACCCTCCGCCTCAAGCTGCGCGTCTGGCGCCAGCGCGCCGGCCGCCCCGGAGCCTTCGAGGAGCACGAGCTCCCCGCGGTGCCCGTGTCCGCCTCGTTCCTCGAGATGATGGACATGCTCAACGAGCAGCTCGTCCGCCAGGGCCGTGAGGCCTTCGCCTTCGACCACGACTGCCGCGAGGGCATCTGCGGCATGTGCTCGATGACCATCAACGGCATGCCGCACGGCCCCATCCCGGGCGTGACGACCTGCCAGCTGCACATGCGCAACTTCCGCGACGGCGAGACGATCACCGTCGAGCCCTGGCGCGCCCGCGCGTTCCCGGTGCTGAAGGACCTGGTGGTCGACCGCTCCGGCTTCGACCGCGTGATCCAGGCCGGCGGCTTCATCACCGTGCGCACGGGCTCGGCGCCCGAGGCCAACAACACGCCGGTGCCCAAGGCCGTCTCCGACGAGGCGATGGACGCCGCGGAGTGCATCGGCTGCGGCGCCTGCGTGGCCTCCTGCAAGAACGGCTCGGCGATGCTCTTCGTCGGCGCCAAGGTCACCCACCTCAGCATCCTGCCCCAGGGACAGCCGGAGCGCGAACGTCGCGCCCTCGCCATGGTCAAGGCGATGGACGAGGCGGGCTTCGGCAACTGCACCAACTACGGCGAATGCCAGGCGCACTGCCCGAAGAGCATCACGCTCGACGTCATCGCCCGGCTCAACCGCGAGTACGTGCGCGCCCGGGTGAAGGAGTTCTTCTCCACCACCGGCAAGCCCCGCAAGGGCGGGGACTGAGTCGGGCGAAGCCCGACAGGGCTAGGGCCAGGGACAGGGCCAGGTAAGATAGGCGGGCGCCCTTCCTGTTCTTCCCGGCCGGCGTCTTCCCGCGCTTGCGAGCGACCGGGCCTCAGTCGGCCTCGCTCACGTCCCCGGAGCGCAGGATCACGCGGTTGTTGCCGGTGGCCTCGCGGACGGCGGTGACGAAGGCGGTCGCGCCCGCCGGGTCGCGCAGGGTGACTTCATACGTCGCCTCGAGCTGCAGGCCGGCCTGCACGTTCTCCAGCGAGCGCAGCTCGTGCCGCACGAGGTGGGCCGCGAAGGCGGCGGCGAGGACCGTCGCCGGATCCTGGTCGGCGCCGAGCCGCACCCGGAGCCGCAGCGGCGGAGGCGGCGCGGCGAAGAGGTTGCCGCCCGAGAGGAGCAGGGCGAGGCCGCAGACGGTCGGCACGGTCACGACGGCGAGCACGTACTGGCGCGCGCCGACGGCGAGGCCGGCGCCCATGGCGAGGAAGACGAAGGCGATGTCGCGCGACTGCCGCACGGACCGGCGGAAGCGGATGATGGAGAAGGCCGCGAACATCCCGAAGGCCGCCGCCGCGTTGCCCGAGACGACCATGATGGTCAGCGTCACGACGGTGCCGAGGATCACCAGCGTGTGCACATAATCCTGCGAGTAGCGCTCCGGCTCGCAGACGGCCCGGTAGGTGCGGGCCACGAGCGCGCAGAGGGCGAAGCTCAGCAGGACCGCGAAGAGGATCTCGAGCACGGCGGGCGAGGGCGCGCCGAAGGACTTCGGGATGAGGAGCGCGTGCAGGCGTTCCTCCAGGTTCGTGGTCTGGGCGAGGAGGGCTTCGGTCAGTTGCATCGTGAAAGGGCGGGGAGGGCGGCCATGCCGGCGGCGTACTTGCTGTAGGGGCGGGGACGAATCCCAAGGCGCGAGAGGAGGACGGCAATCTCCAACGGCACGGCGCCTTCGCCCTTGAGCTCCAGCACCCGGAGCTCCGGAGGCAGGGCCCGCACGTCGAACGCGCGGTCGTCAGGCGCGGGCCGCAGGTTCTCCCCGCGCACGAGCAGGTCGCGGTCGAGGGTCAGCCGGAGGCCGGCCAGGGACCACGCCTGGCGGTCATAACGCATCAGGCAGGCGGGGCGGAGTCCGCCGCGGGCGGCGAAGGAGGCGATCTCCGCGGCCGCGGCCCTCTCCCCGGGGGCCACGAGCGTCACGGCCGGCAGGTCGCCCCGGGCCAGCGCGGCGCACGCATCCGGCGCCCCGCGCGCCCGCACCTTCGCTCCCGCCCCTCCGTCGCGGCGCTTGAGCTCGACGAAGGTCGTGGGCGCGATGCGTCCGTCGGCGCTGCCGTAGCAGCGCACCCGCACCTTCGAGCGGAAGGGGGCGCCGCGCCGCTGCGCCTCGAGGGCCGAGCGTTCGGGGCAGTCGTGGTAGAGGGTGATGACGGGGTAGGATCCGCCCGCGGTCTCGTCGGGCGCCAGGGCCTCACCCAGCGCGCTGACGAGCGATTCCGCCTGGGCGTCACTGATGACGAACTTGTGCTCGAAGCGCGCGGACATCGTTCAGGGGAGCCGCGTGAGGGACACGCTGGAGCGGTCGATCCAGGCCTCGCCGCCCGCCGCCTTGAGCTCCATCACCAAGGTCGGCTCAGAGTCTTCCGCCACCGCGAAGTCGGCCGTGACGGAGCGCCAGTTCTGCGTGCCCGTGAGCGCCTTGACGGCGGGATCCTCGCCCTGTCCGGACAGGCGCAGCCGGAAGCCCGGACCCTTCGCCGGATCCGCCTGCACCTCCTTGGTGCGGACGAAGGCGGAGATCCGGTAACGGCCGGCCGGCAGCGCGAGCTGCAGCCTCCAGTCGGCCCCGCCTTCGGCGTCGATGCCGAGACGGAAGCAGCCCCGTCCGTCGAAGTCCGGCTCGTTGGCCTTGGCGTCCTTGTCCGTGGAGCGGTTCCAGTGGTAGCTCCCGAGCGCCGCGGTTCCGCCCGCCCGGCGCAGCCGGGAGGCGTCCTCCAGCTGCTGTCGCACGTAGTCGAGCCGGCGCGCGATGCGTTCGGAGGCCTCGCGGCCCCGGTCGGTGAAGCGTTTGGACTCCTCGGCGGAGACGGGCCGCAGGCGCAGCTGCACCGCCTCCGCGGCGACGAGCGCCCGTCGCGGCCAGTCGATCGGCCGCAGCGCTCTCTCGTACACCTGGACGAACTGCTCCCGGTAGCGCGCGCGGATGGCGGGGTAAGACCAGAGCGCGTCGGGCACCAGCCCCCCGGGGCGGCGGAAGACGTACCAGCGGTCATCGCCGAAGACCTGGTCCATGCCGTGGAGGATGAAGTGGAAGCGTCCGTCCGCCCGGTTCTCAAAGAGGCGGTAGTTGTTCCGGTTGAAGGAGTATCCGTCCCAGTGGCTGAACACTTGCTCCATCGCGAGGTGCCGCAGGTAGGCGTCGACGTCGAGGACGGCGTTGAGCCGCTCGGCGCGCTTCGCGGGATCGGGCTCCTGGCAGGCGCCGATGAGCTCCTTGAGCCGCCGGCTGTCCTTCGGATCGCCGCGGTCGACCTCCATGTCGGGACGGATGTCCGCCACGAAGCCGCCGTCGTAGAGGTGGCCCTTCGTGTCCTTGAAGAAGTAGCTGAGGAACTCCGAATTGAAGCCCTCCTTGAGCACGTAAGGCCCCAGGGGCTTGCCGTTGAGGGACACCCAGGCGTGCGTGCAGCGCGAGGCGGGGACGCCGGCCTTGCGCGCCATCTCGCCGGCGAGCATCTCCAGCAGCATCGTGCCGTCCTGCGCGCAGTTGTTGAGCTGGAACTTGCCGAGTCCGCGGAACTCCTGCTTCTTGAGCGTCTTGTCCGTGCGGATCGAGAAGCCGGGCCGGGGATCGGTGATGGGGCGGAAGCTGCCCGCGGACCCCTTCAGCTTGATGTGGCAGTCCTTGAGCGTCGCGCCTCCCGCCTCGACGAGGACGAAGTCCGCCCATTCGCGCGGATCCTTTTCCAGCGCCTTCAGCGCGGCGGGTTCGAGGCGCAGGTCGAGACGGGGCAGGGCGCCGGCGAAGAGCGCGTCGGGCGAGACCTCTCCCGGCATCTGCGCCGTCACGCAGGCGGCGGCGAGCAGTCCGCTCAGGACGGATGGACGGGGCGCGCGCACGTCCCTTCAGTCTGCGGCGCGGGCGACCGCAGTCAACGGCGCTCCGGTTCCCCGAACAGCAGCGCGCAGCTTTCCTCGAGCCCGCCGGGTCGGCAGCGTCGCGACCAGGCCGCGCGATGCCGGACGAGGAGGTCCGCCCGTTCTTCGGGCGCGTCCGGCTCGCCCTTGGCGCGCCGCAGGCCCGCCGCGGCGAGCGCGACGCCCAGTGCAAGCTCTTCGCGCACCCGTCCGTCGGCGATCCGGCCGGCGGCTTTCCGGCACGCCTCGAGATGCGCGAGCGAGGCCTCGATCTCGGCCGGCGCGACGCCCGCGCGGTGCCCCGGCAGCGCTTCAGGCGCGCAGGTGAGGAAGTCCCAGGACAGACTGCGGTTGCGCGTCGACTTCGCGATGAGCCCGTCGAGTCCGCCCATGAGCCGGAGCGTCTCGGCGGCCGCCGCCCCGTCCTCGGCGGAGAGCCCGCCCAGCGTCGCGCAGCCGCGGGCGAAGTCCGGCGAAAGATTCGCGGTGAACCGCCAGGCCATCGCCAGTCCGGCGGTCAGCGGCAGCCATGCGGTCGGCCAGGGCTGATGGTGGCCGCCGTCCCCCCAGGTCGTGACGAGCGTTCCGCGCGCGCCGTGCCGGAGCGCCGCCGCGCAGGCCTCGGCCTGGTTCGTGAGCGCGTTGTCGAGCCGGCCCGTGAAGCTCTGCCACGCCGAGGTGCCGGGTGCGGCGATGAACTCGCGTCCGAGCTCCTTCAGCCGTCCGCACTGCGTGTCGAAAGGGTGTCCGGCGTCATAGCCCCAGACCACCGGCGTGGCGTCGGCGGGCGCGTCCTGCGCGAGCGCCACGTCCTCCATCAGGATGTCGGCCCAGAACATCGGCCGCCGGCCGCGTTCCGTCGCGAGCGCGCAGATGCGCCGCAGGTGGTCGAGGTACACGCGTCGCTTGCCGTGCGCGGCGACGGCCTCCCTGCTGCGTCCCTGGCCGAGCTCCCACGGCTCGTCGCCGCCGACGTTCACCTGCCGGCTGCGGAAGTTCGGCAGCAGTCCGTCGAGCAGTTCGCCCACGAAACGCAGCGAGGCGTCGTCCGGAAAGAGCGTGCCCGGCACCGGCTTGAACTGGCCGGTGAGCGGATGCGTCCAGCCGTCGGGACATTCCGCGAGCGGACGGTAGCGCGGATGCCGCAGCCACCGCTCCATGTGGCCGAAGGTGTTGAGGTTCGGCACCAGCTCGATGCCGCGGGCCGCGCAGGCGTCGTCGAGCTCCCGCACCTCGTCCGGCGTGAGCGGCGACGCTTCGCGCCATGCGTCCTCGTGCCCGGGGAAGGCGAACGCGTGCTCGACGTAGAGCTGCAGCTGGTTGGCGCGGAGCGCGTGCAGGCCCTCCACCAGCGCGAGCAGCTCCTCCTGGCTCGGCACGCGTGCACGTGAGACGTCGAGCATGAAGCCGCGGACGGGGAGGTCCGGGCCGTCGAGGATCTCGAGCTTCGGGAGCGCGTCGGGATTCTGCGCGTGGATCTGCCGGAGCGTCTGGGCCGCGTAGAGCGCGCCGCGCGGACCGCCGGCCCGGACGTGCACGCCGGCCGCGCCGATCTCGATCCGGTATTCCTCCTCGCCGAGCGAGGCGTCCTGTTCGAGCCGGCAGGCCCCGCCGCCCCACGATCGCGCGGCTTCGGCGACCGTGCGCGGCAGCGACTCCAGGAAACGCCGGGTGGCGTGCGGCGCCGGCGGCACGGGCAGGAACCCGCCGAGCAGGGTCAGTTCCCTCGGACGGGGCAGCAGCACGGGCAGGCTGGCGCGCATGCCGGCAGGGTTGGGCAGGGCGACCCGACGGGCAAGCCGCCATCGGCGGTTCCCGCTTGGAGTCCCGCCCGCCTCCGCCTAATCCTCCCTTCCCACCCCGTCCCCCATGCTCCGTCATCTCAGCCCCCTCTTCCTTGCGGCCGCCGCCTGCGCCGTGCCCGCCGGATTCACCATCCGCGACTACGTGGGCACGCCCCAGGAGCCCGAGCTCTACCCCACCGCCGTCTCGGCCTCCTACGACGGAGACCTCTACGTCTCCTCCGACAAGAACGGCTCCCTCGGCCACATCAAGGACATGGGCCGCATCCTCGTGGCCAAGGACCGGAACCTCGACGGCGTCGTGGACGCCATGGTCGAGTACGCCCGCGTCGACAGTCCGCGCGGCGGCCACATCGTCAACGGCTCCTTCTACCTCGTCCATCCGCCCTTCCTCAGCGTGCTCCGCGACAAGGACGGCGACGGCAAGGCCGAGGAGCGCAAGCTGCTCGTCGACGGACTCGGCGGCGGCATCGAGCATCCCCGCGGCGCCGACCACACCACCAACGGCTGCCGCATGGGCATCGACGGCTGGCTGTACATCGCCGTCGGCGACTTCGGCGCGGGACTCGTGCGCGACAACGACGGCGCGGTCGGCACCGGCGACGGCAAGCGCGTCACGCTCTACGGCGGCGGCATCATGCGCGTCCGTCCGGACGGCACCGAGCTCGAGGTCTACTCCGAGATGACCCGCAACAACTGCGACGTCGCGATCTCGCCCACCCTCGACCTGTTCACCCGGGACAACACCAACGACGGCAAGGGCTGGAACACGCGCTTCCACCACTTCACCTCGCTCTCCAACCACGGCTATCCCCGCCTGTACAAGAACTTCGCCGAGGAGGCCGCGCCGCCCCTCGCCGACTACGGCGGCGGCTCCGGCACGGGCGCGCTCTGGATCTCCGAGCCCGCCTTCCCGGCCCCCTTCAACGAGGCCCTGCTGACCTGCGACTGGACCACCGGCACCGTCCACCATCATCCCTTGCGCCGCTTCGAGGCCACCTTCGTCGCCCAGCAGGAGACCTTCGAGAAGCTCACCCGCGCCGTCGACGCCGACGTCGACGCCCGCGGCCGCCTGTATCTCGCCGACTGGCGCGACGGCAAGTTCAGCTACTCCGGCGCCGGCAAGCAGGTCGGTAAGGTGCAGATCCTCACCGTCGACGGCGCCAAGCCCGCGCCCTACGTCGACGTCGCCAAGGCCGCCGAATCCGACCTCCCCGGCGTGCTGCGTTCCGGCAGCGCGGTGCTTCGCCTCGAGGCCTCGCGCCGCATGGTGGACGCGGGCCTGACGAAGCTTGCGCCCGACGTGCTCGCGGTCGCCGCCGACGCCAAGGCCCACCTGCACTCCCGGGTCGCGGCCGTCTTCACCTACAAGCAGCTCCTCGGCGCCGCGGCCAACGGGCCGCTCGCCGCGCTCGCGAAGGACGCCGCCGTGCGCGAGTTCGTCCTCCGTGCGATCGCCGACCGCACCACGCAGCTCGAAGGCGCTCCCGTGCAGCTCTTCGTGGACTGCCTGAAGGACGCCGACCCCCGCGTCCGCCTCCAGGCCCTCGTCGGCCTCCAGCGTCTCAACGCCCAGGGCGTCTCCGGCGCGATCCTCGAGGCCGCCTCCACCTGGTCCGCCGACGAGTCGAAGCTCGGCCAGGGCGAGCACTACCGCCTGCCGCACACCGCCGTGAACGCCCTCGTGCGCCTTGGCGACGCCCGCGCCTGTCTCGCGGCCGCGACCAAGCCCGCGACCCGCGCGCTGGCCTTCCGCGCCCTGCAGGGGATGCACACCGAGGAGGCCGTGAAGGGCCTGTCGGCCCTGTCCCTCGCCGGTGACGACGTCCAGCGCGCCGGCGCCGTGGCCGCGCTCGCCCGTCTGTACTTCACCGAGGAGCGCTGGAACTACAAGGACTGGTGGAGCACCCGTCCGGATGACCGCGGGCCTTACTTCAAGCCGACCGAGTGGGCGCACACCGCCAAGGTCCACGCCGCCCTCGAGGCCGCCTACGCCAAGCTGCCGGGCGGACTGCGCCTGGGCGCGCTCGACCTGATGGCCAAGAACCGGATCCCCGTCGTGAGCCTCAAGCTCGAGGGCGTCGACCCCCTGCGTCTCGTCATGGCCTCGCTCGCGCTGCGGCCGGCGGACGTCACCCTGCTGACCGAGGCGGCCCTCCAGTCCTCCCGTCCTTGGCCCGAGCGCGTCGACTGCTACCGCGCCCTCCTCAAGGCCGAAGGCGACGAGGGGCTCACCGCACGCGTCAAGGTGCTCGCCGCCTGGAGCAAGGATCCGCAGGCCCCCAACGCCGCGCTTCAGGCCGTCGACGACTTCATCAACGAGGCCGAGCGCGGCAACCAGGTGGACAAGCTCCGCTCGATGGCCAACCGCGCCGATGACGCGACCTCGACCCTCCTGTGGAAGTCGCTCTTCACCGTGCTGCGCAGCCCGCTCTCCAAGGACCAGTGGAAGAAGAAGGTGCAGGACCACGTGAACAAGAACCCGCGCGACCTCGGCTTCTTCCACGCCGTCGCCGAGATGGGGCTCACCGGCTTCGACAAGCAGCTCAAGGCCGGCATGACCGGAGACAACGTCCTGCAGATCAACGCCGCCAAGGCCGCGCTGGAGTCGTCCCAGAAGGCCGCCGCCCGCAAGGGCAAGCGCGTCGCGCAGCTGCCTTCGGCCGAAGTCGCGGCCGCCGCGACCAAGGGGAGGGGCGACGTGAAGCTCGGCCAGAAGCTGTTCACCCAGCAGGGCTGCATCGCGTGCCACAGCGTCGATCCCGCCGCCGAACAGAAGGGGCCCTACCTCGGCTCCGCCGGCGCCAAGTTCTCCCGCGAGTACCTCGTGGATTCCGTCCTCGAGCCCGGCAAGGTGGTCGCCCAGGGCTTCCAGACGGTGGTGTTCACGATGAAGGACGGCGCCGTGCACAACGGATTCGTCACCGGCGAGGCCGACGGCCGCGTCACTCTCCGCAACATCGCCGGGCAGGTCACCCTCCTGAAGCGCGATGACGTGAAGGACGAGAAGCACCTTCCCCAGTCGATGATGCCGGCCGGCCTGGCGGCCGGACTGACCGTCGAGGAGTTCACCTCCCTCGTCGAGTACCTGGCCTCCCTCCGCACCGTCGGCGGCTGATCGCTTCGCGGCGACTTGGATCTCAAGGGGCGCCTCCGGGCACCCCTTTTTCTTCCCCTCATCCCAGCCCCATCCCTGGCCCTAGCCCTGTCCCTATCCCTGCCCCTAGCCCTGGCCCTAGCCCTGGCCCTAATAAACAACGCATCTTCCCATCCTGATAAGATGATGGATGCTTGATTTATCCCCTTTTGCCTCCATGGTGCCTTCACCATGGCGAAGTCCTCCTCCTTCATCTTCTCCTCCGAATCCGTCGGCGAGGGCCATCCTGACAAGGTGGCCGACAGCATCTCGGACTCGGTCCTCGACGCCTGCTTCGCGCAGGACCGTTTCTCGCGCGTGGCGTGCGAGACCCTGGTCAAGAGCGACCACGTCGTCATCGCCGGCGAGCTGACCACCAAGGCCCGCGTCAATTTCGAGGA